>Ga0222719_10000839_pt1 | contig 30567 bp, 31 predicted proteins | sample C33_34DmetaG_FD_165039 | JGI IMG/M metagenome (GOLD analysis project Ga0222719, IMG submission 165039) | Estuarine water microbial communities from San Francisco Bay, California, United States - C33_34D | ecosystem: Environmental > Aquatic > Marine > Unclassified | place: USA: California... | reverse complement strand
TCAAAAATTTTTTTGATTTAAATATACTAATAAATTTTTTATTTTTAAGAGTTAGTGTACTTAGATCCTCAGGATTATTGATAAATCCTTTATTTCTTCCAATCTTCAAAAACTTATTTTTTCGATGATTAAAAACTTCTTCTGAAGTCATTTCTTTAAAAAAATTTAAATTTTTTTCAATTGAATCTCTTACATTCTCTAGCATTAAATCTTTGTCTCTATGAGCCCCACCTAAGGGCTCTTTAATAATTTCATCTATTACTTTTAGCTCTAACAAATCTTTAGCAGATAATTTCATTGCTTTTGCTGCATCAAGCATTTTTTTTGGATCTCTCCATAATATTGTCGCGCATCCTTCAGGAGAAATTACTGAGTAAATTGCATTTTCCAACATTATTACTTTATTTGAAGATGCTAAAGCTATAGCTCCACCAGAACCACCTTCTCCAATTACTATAGCTAATGTCGGTACTTTTAATTCCATACAGCATTCAATTGATTTAGCTATTGCCTCTGCTTGACCTCTTTCCTCTGCACCAACACCTGGATATGCGCCTGGGGTGTCTATGAAAGATATTATTGGAATATTAAATTTATTAGCTAACTGCATTAATCGAATAGTTTTTCTATATCCTTCTGGTCTCATCATTCCAAAATTTCTCTCTATTCTACTTTCTAAATTGTCCCCTTTTTCTTGGCCTATTACCAAAACCGACTGACCATGAAATTTTGCAAAACCGGTTAATACCGATTTATCTTCGCCATAAAATCTATCTCCCGAAAGGGGAATAAAATTATCAAATAAATTATCAATAAAAAATTTAGATTTTGGTCTGTCCTCATGTCTGGCAACCATTGTTGTTTGCCAAGGATCAAGATTTGAATAAATCACTTTTAATTTTTCATCTAATTCTTCTTGAGTTTTAGAAATTTTTTGAGTGTCTACTTGAGCCAATCCTTCTTGATTATAGGGATCTTTCAATTTATCGATTTCATTTTCAAGATTTTTTATTTCTGCTTCAAAGTTTAGATAATTTTTCATTTAAATAATGATATTCAAATATTTTATAAAAAAGGCAACAAAATGTTTAGAAAATTAATAATTATTTGACATAATAACATTAAAAGGTATGTTTTTTGGCAGTTGATTATAATTATTCCTAGTTTGGGAGTTAAAAATTAATTAATTGATAAACTCTTAGGTATTCATATAACACTCAGAGAGAAACTAGTCTTGAGCAAAATTTAGATAGGGATACAAAAATTGTATGAAAGAAAAATATATAAGTATTAATAATCTCAAAGTTTCAGAAATATTATTTAATTTTATTAATGATGAGCTCTTAAAAGATACAAAGATTGCAAAAGAAGATTTCTGGAAAGGCTTTGATAAAGCAGTCCACGAATTAGCTCCGATAAATAAAGATCTATTAAAAAAAAGAGACATTATCCAAAAACAAATTGATGAATGGCACATTAAAAATAAAGGCAACCAAATTAATTTAGAAGAATACAAAAACTTTTTACACGAAATAGGATACCTTAAAAAAGTTGGGGTTGATTTTAAGATTGAAACAAAAAATGTTGATGATGAAATTTCAAAAATAGCTGGACCGCAATTAGTTGTACCAATCATGAACGCTAGATATGCTCTTAATGCAGCCAATGCTAGATGGATGAGTTTATACGATAGTCTATATGGAACTGATGTAATAGAACAGTCAGAAGATAGCGTTTCAGAAAGATATGATCCCCTGAGAGGAGAAATGGTTATTAAATATGGTAGAGAATTTCTGGATAAGTTTTTTCCACTAGAAAATTTAAGTTGGAAAGAAATTACAAAATTTACTGTAAATAATGGTTTATTAAATATTTTTAAAAATGATCAAAAATTTCAACTTAAAGATAATGAAAAATTTGTTGGTCACAGAGGAGATGTAAACGATCCTTCTGCAATAATATTAAAAAATAATAATCTTCATATTGAAATTTTAAAAGATCCTAAAGCATTTAGTGCTCAGCAGGATACGGCGCGAATAAGTGACATTATAATTGAATCTGCTGTTTCAACAATTTGTGATAATGAGGATAGTGTTGCTGCAGTTGATGCTGAAGATAAAGTTCTTTGTTATAGAAATTGGCTAGGACTTATGAGAGGTGACCTAAAAAATGAATTCGAAAAAAATGGCAAAACTTTAGAGAGAAAATTAAATCCTGATAGGAGCTATATTTCAAAAGATGGTATTGGATTAAAATTACATGGGAGAAGTTTGCTCTTAGTAAGAAATGTTGGTCACCTTATGACTAATTCTGCTATCCTATTAAATGATGGTAGTGAAATTCCCGAAGGTATTATGGATGCTTTTATTACAACTGCAGCAGGACTTCATGATTTAAATCATAAAGGAAATTCTCGAACTGGATCAATTTATATTGTTAAACCAAAAATGCATGGCCCAGAAGAAACTGCATTTACAGATAAAATTTTTTCAGAAGTAGAGAACCTATTAGGCTTAGAGCAATACACTTGTAAAATTGGAATTATGGATGAAGAAAGAAGAACATCAGCAAATCTTAAAGAGTGTATTAGAACCCTTAAAAATCGAGTATTTTTTATTAATACTGGTTTCTTAGATAGAACAGGTGATGAAATGCACACCTCCATGGAAGCTGGCCCAATGATTAAAAAAGGAGATATGAAATCTTCAAAATGGATTTCAGCATATGAAAACAATAATGTTGATATAGGTCTTCAGTGTGGTTTTTCAGGTGTTGCACAAATTGGCAAAGGTATGTGGGCAATGCCAGACAAAATGAAAGATATGATGGATCAAAAAATTGGGCATTTGAAGGCTGGAGCAAATTGCGCATGGGTTCCATCACCAACTGCAGCTGCATTACATGCACTCCACTATCATGAGATAAATATTTTTGACCAACAAAAAACTATTTTAAAAAGAACAGCAGCAAAATTAGATGATCTTTTAACTATCCCAGTAGCTGATAGACCAAATTGGTCTGTAGATGAAATTAACTCAGAAATTTCTAACTCTGCACAAACTTTATTAGGATATGTTGTTAGATGGATTGATCAAGGAGTTGGCTGTTCTAAAGTTCCAGATATAAATAATGTTGGACTTATGGAAGATCGAGCCACATTAAGGATTTCATCACAACACATTGCTAATTGGATCCATCATGGAATTACAACAAAAATTCAAGTCATAGGTATTATGAAAGATATGGCTAAAATCGTTGATGAACAGAATAAAGATGATCTAAAGTATCGACGAATGAGTGATGATTTTGATAATTCTTTGGCATTTAAAACTGCATGTGATTTAATTTTTAAGGGTAAAGAGCAGCCCTCTGGATATACAGAACCATTATTACACCTTAATAGATTGTTGAAAAAATCTAATCAGAATTAGAATTTAAATCTGACCTATTTTTAAAGGCAGAAAACAAAGTACCATCATCCAGACTTTCAATTTCACCACCAACAGGTAAACCTTGGGCAAGCTTTGTAACTTTTGCTTTAGTATTTTTTAAACTATCTTGAATATAATATGCAGTTGTTTGTCCCTCTACAGTTGCACTTGTTGCTAGTATAACTTCTTCTATATTGTCTCTATTTACTCTCTCTACTAATGAATTTATTAATAGATCTTCTTTTCTTTGACCTACAGAAGAAATAGTGCCACCAAGGATGTGGAAGTAACCTTTAAATATATTAGAACTTTCAATTGACCATTGATCAGCAATATCTTCAACAACACAAATTTTTGAATGTTTTTCTTTTGTGTTTTCACAGTTACTACATCCGGTAGAATTAGATTTTAAAGATCCACACGAGCTACATCTTGTAACATTCTTATAAACTTGTGCTAAAGTGTTAGCCATTGGCTTAACTAATTCATCTCTATTATTAATTAATTTTAAAACAATTCTTTTGGCAGACTTTGGTCCTAAACCCGGAAGTTTTGATATGAGTTTAATTAAATCATCAATCTCGTTTATATTAAGCATTTATTATAATGGCCATTTAAAGCCAGGTATTCCGAATCCCCCTGCAGCCTTTGAGATTTCCTCAGTTGTTTTAACTTTGATTTGAGATTTAGCATTATTATGAGCGGCTACGATTAAATCTTCTATAATTGATTTTTCTTCTTTTAAAACTTCATTTGAAAGTTCCAATTTTTGCATTTCTCCCTCGCCATCAAGAGTGACCTTAACAGAGTTAGATCCTGAAACTCCTTCTACTCTGATGTTTTTAATTTTTTCTTGGCTTTCTTTCATCTTTGCCTCAAGTTCTTTTGCCTTATCTAATATCTTTGAAAAATCAGTCATTTTCTTCCTCTTTATTGTTAAATTTTACATCAACTAATTCAGCATCAGGAAATTTTTCAATGACCTTTTTATATAAATCAGATTGTTTAGCTTTGTCGATTAACTCTTTTTTTAAATTTTTTTCTTTTTCTTTTACAGACATTTGACCTTTAGATTTACTAAAAGTTATAATCCATCGTTTATTTGTCCATTCAAATAATTTAGTAGATAAATCTTTTACAAAATCTTTATCTAAATTATCATTAAACGATATTTCTATTCTGGGATTATCAAATCTAACAAGATTAACATTTTTTTCTAACTCATATTTTAGTTTTATTTCTTTTTTTAAATTGCATACCTCCAATAAGTTTTCAAATGAATTGATTTCAAGTCTTTCAATGCCTTTGGCATCATCATTTAATAAAGGTTTAGCTTTTTTTTCTTGAGTTATATTTTTAATTTGATCTAGCGTTTGAGTAGATGCTCTAATTTCAACATCATCATTTTCTTTTAGAGATGTTTTTTTTTGTGTTAAGTTTTGATCTATATTAATTTCACTTTTTTGTTTTAAGCCACTTAAATGCATCAAGCGTATCAAAAACATTTCTATAGAAAGATGTTGACTAGAAACAATATCTAACTCCTCAAGAGTTTTAATTGTAAATTGCCAGAATAAAATTAGCACTTCAGAATCAACAGTATTTGAAATTTCTTTAATCTTAGAAAATTCTTCGTCATTTAAGGAAAAATTAGTACTTTCCAAAGTTAAAAAATTTATATTTTTAAAATAATATATAAGTTCTAAAAAATCATTAATGAATACTTTAGGCTCGACTCCTTGATCATAAATTTTTCGATAAATCTTTATGACTTCATTTTCATTGCCTTCTAATATCAATTTAAATAGGTCAATTAATTGAGATTTATCAAAATATCCAAAAATACTTTGTGCAGCACTTAAGTCTAGCTCTTTGTCATTTTCTAGAGTCAAAAGACCTCTATCTAATAAAGATAAAGCATCTCTTACTGAGCCTTCTGAAATTTTGACAATTAATTTCAAAGCATCATCTGAGGCTTTGCCATTTTCTTTATCTTTTATTTTTTTAATAAACTCGAATAGCTCAGAAGATTTTATTCTTGATAAGTCAAATCTTTGACATCTTGAAATAACAGTAATTGGGATTTTTTTGATTTCTGTTGTCGCAAAAATAAATTTTAAATACTCTGGTGGTTCCTCTAGTGTTTTGAGCAAAGCATTAAATGCTTGCTTGCTAAGCATATGTACTTCATCAATGATAAATATTTTATATTTTGCTGAGGTAGGTCCGTATCTTGAAAATTCTATCAAATCTCTAACGTCATCCACGCCTGTTTTACTGGCAGCATCCATTTCGAGTACATCGATATGACTTGAATTAGATATTGCTTCACAATTTTCACATAAATTATCTTTACATAAGTTATCAATACCATTTAAACAATTTAGAGATTTGGCAACTATTCTGGCAGTCGTAGTTTTTCCAATTCCTCTAATGCCCGTAAAAAGGTAAGCATTAGGAGTTTTATTTAATTTAATCGCATTTTTGATTGTTTCAGCAACCACTTCTTGTCCTATCAAATCATCAAATGTTTGGGGACGATATTTTAATGCTAATACTTTAGAGTTTTTGTTCATTATTTAATTTTGTTAGGAGACTAGAACCTGAATAACTGTCTCTACGACTGCTTCCGTTAAGATCTGGTCGGGTTCAAGCAGCATCCACCTCTAGCCTCCAGAAGTATTATAACAGTAATATTTTCTATTCTACAAGAAAAGATTAGGACTTTTTATCTCTTAATTTATCTGCCTCAAAAACACCTAGTACGTGAAAATCCTCACAATGAAGTCCGAGCTCTTCAAGAGATTTTTGAACTTTCTTATCCTCAATATGTCCATCAAGATCACATAGAAAAAAGAATGAATCAAAAGAATTTCTCTCGGGATAACTTTGTAGTTTTGTTAAATTAACTCCATTAATAGCAAATCCACCCAAAGATTGATAAAGAGCCGCTGGTTTACTTTTTAATTTAAACAAAAATGAAGTTATATATTTTTTATTTGTAAATTCTGGCTGGGAAATATTTTTGCCCATGATTAAAAATCTTGTTAAATTTCCAGTTTCATTTTCAATATTTTTTTTTAATATTTCTAATCCATAAATTTCTGCACTTAAAGATGACGCTATTGCTGCTTGAAATTTGTCTTTATTTTTAGATATCATTTCTGCTGAACCAGCAGTGTCAGCTCTAATATGTTCTATTAAATTATTTTTTTTAATAAACTCAGAACATTGAGATAAAGCCTGTGCATGAGAATAAACATCTTTAATTTCAGAGAGTTTTGAACCAGAAAGACCCAATAAATTATGTTCAATTTTTTGAAAGTGTTCAGCATAAATATTTAATCGATACTTAAAGATTAAATATTCAATACCAATATTGCCTGTGATTCTATTTGACTCAGGTATAATTATTTTTGATTCAGGCTCAGTCGAAGCTTTAACAAAACACTCGTCAAAAGTTTTGCAAGGTATAATTTCTGTTTTTGGGTAAAGAGAAAGAGCCGCTAAATGAGAATAGGCTCCAAATGTTCCTTGAAAATATATTTTACTCATTTTTATTTATATTCCATTATTTTTTTTATAGCTAGATAATCTTCCATGGTGTCCACTCCAATAGGAGAACTATTTGCAAGCGCAACATTTATAGTTTGTTGATTATCTAAGGCTCTTAATTGTTCTAAACGATTTTTTATTTCATTTTCAGATTGTTGTAAATTTACAAAATTTTCTAAAGCCTGCACTGAGTAACAATAAATTCCCAAGTGATGATAAATATTATTTTTTATTTCATTAATTTTTCTTTTAAAATTTAGAGCTTTAGGAAAATTATTAGTCTCTAAAATTACTTCAGTTATAACTTTTACAACATTTTCGTTATCAAGCATTTTATTGTCACTTATTATGGAAGCTAAAGTTCCAATATTTGCTTTTGAATTTTGCATCTGTGTATTAAGATTAATAATATCTTCAATATCGATATTAGGCTCATCTCCTTGAAGATTCATAATTAAATCTACATTATTTAAATCTAACTTTTTAAATGCCTCATAAATTCTATCTGTTCCGGTTTTATGATTTTTTCTTGTTAATATGGCGTTGCCTCCATTTTTTTTTACATCATCTATAATTTCTTGGTCTTCAGCTGCAACTATAACTTCGCCGATATTTGCCTCCGTAGCTCTTTTATAAACATGAGAAATTATTGAGATATTATTTATTTTTAACAGTGGCTTTCCAGGTAGTCTCGTCGCAGATAAACGGGAAGGAATTATTACTAGTGTTTTCATAACTTACAGCTATTAAATTTTAATAAAATAGTGGCAAATTTATACATTATAATTTAAGTAAAATTTTAATTATCATGTTATACGTTCGATTTAAAAATTTATAAAATGGATTCGTTTGAATTAAATAAAATTATTGCTGCAGTTTTAATGGTGGCATTATTGGTAATTGGTATTGGCAAAATATCAAACGTCATTTTTCATGTAGATAAACCTGAAAAACCTGGCTTTGCAGTTGAAGTTACTCAAGTTTCAAGTTCAGCTAGTGCCCAAGAAGAAAAAATTGAAGAAAAAGTTGATATCAGCCTGATTATGGCTCAAGGAGATGTTGGATCTGGTGAACAAATTTTTAAAAAGTGTGTTGCCTGTCATTCAATTGCAAAAGGTGAAGGAAATAAAATTGGACCAGCACTTTATAATGTGGTTGGAAGAAAAATAGGTTCTGTTGAGGATTATAAATACTCAAATGCCCTTGTAGAATATGGCAAAGAGTGGAATTTCGAAGAACTAAATGGTTTTCTTGAAAAACCAACGGCTTATATCAAAGGAACAAAAATGGCATTTGCTGGTTTAAGAAAAGAAGAAGATAGAGCTTCTGTTATAAAATATTTAAATCAAAATTCAGATAATCCAGTTCCACTTCCTTAAAGTTTACCAAAAGCATACAATAAAATACTTTTTTGAACGTGAACTCTATTTAATGCTTGAAGCCATACCTCTGATTGTTTACTTAAAAAAACTTCTTCACTAACCTCTGATCCTCTCGGCAAACAATGAAGAAAAGTGCAATCTTTATTAGCATGAGACATAAGTTTTTTATCGATAATAAATTTTTTGAAATCACCTATTTTTTTCTTTTTATTAACTTTGTCATTCAAAGAAATAACTTTATCCGAAAAAACGACATCAGCATTTTTAATCGCTTTTACTGGATCATTACAGATAAAAACTTTTTTGTTTTTATCTTTTACCCAATCTAAAACAAATTTTTTAGGCTCATAATTTTTTGGACATCCAATACTTAACTTAAAAGAAAACTTCACTGAAGCTGCAATTAAACTATTTAACACATTATTTGAATCTCCTATCCAGCAAATATTTAATTTTGATATTGATTTATTTTTTATTTCTTCAACAGTAAAAACATCTGACAAAACTTGTGTTGGATGTGATGACGGACTTAATCCATTAATAATTGGTATTGTTGAATATTTTTTAAACTTTTCAATTTTTTCATCACTATCCGTTCTCAACATAAAGCCATCTCCATATGTTGCTAAAATTTTTGCTGTATCTTCTAAGCTTTCTCCACCTTGACCTAGATGAAGTTCGTTAGATCTAAGTGTTAAAGTACCTCCACCTAATTGCTTAATAGCTAAATAAAAGCTTAATCTTGTCCTTAAACTAGACTTTTCAAACATTTGAATCAAAAGCTTGCCTTTTAAAGGGGCGTCTTTATCAACTTCTAAGGTACTTAGTTTCTTTCTTAATTTCTTTCTTTTTTTTGCATCATTTACAATTTTTCGTAAATCCGCAGCTGGAATATCTTTCAGATTTATAAAATGCTTCATTTCAATTAAAATTTTTACAGACTTTATGAATTATATTTAATGCTTGATCTAACTCACTTTTTTTAACATTAAGAGGAGGTAATACTCTTATTACATTTTCTGCAGCTCTAATTGTTAATAGTTTATTTTTCATGAGTTCTTCAATAAATTTTGATTGTTCTTTATAAAGTTGGATACCAATTAAAAATCCTCTTCCTCTTATTTCTTTTATTGTTTTTGGAAACATTTCTTTAAGTGCGTTTAATTTCTGATGAAAATATAATGAATTTTTTTTTACATTATCTAAAAAAGTTTTTTTAGAAATTATATCAATTACTGCGTTGCCAACTGCCATTGCAAGAGGATTTCCTCCAAATGTTGAGCCATGTGTTCCTTGGGTCATTCCTGATGCAACTTTTTTATTCATCAACACTGCACCTAGGGGAAAGCCTCCTCCTATTCCTTTTGCGATTGGAACAATATCTGGTTTAACTTTTGATTTTTCAAAAGCAAAAAAATCACCCGTTCTTCCTATGCCGCACTGAACCTCATCAAGAATAAGTAATATCTTTTTTTGATTACAAATTTTTCTAAGTTCTCTTAAACACCAGTCAGGTATCACCTTGATGCCGCCTTCACCCATAATAGTTTCAACCATTATAGCTGCAGTTCTTTTGGTAATAGATCTTTTTAGAGATTTATGATCTCCAAAATCAAAATGATCAAAACCCTCAACCTTTGGTCCAAAACCTTCGGTCATTTTCTTAGATCCACTAGCATATATCGCAGCCAGAGTTCTTCCATGAAAGGAATTTCTTACACATAAAATTCTATTTTTTTGAGGTTGACCAATTGAATAGAAGTACCTTCTTGCAACCTTTATTGAGGCTTCAGTTGCCTCTGCACCACTATTTTGAAACATCACATAGTCAGCAAAAGTTTTTTTTGCTAACTTGCTCGCTAATAGTTCTCCTTCTGGAATTATAAAGGCATTTGATACATGCCAAAGTTTTTTTGATTGGGTGTTTATAGCTTTTATTAATTTTGGATGTGCGTGTCCTAAAGAATTTACAGCTATACCCTGAACAAAATCTAAATATTTTTCACCTTTATAACTTTTGAGGTAGCTACCTTTGCCACTTTTAAAGGAAATTTTTTTTCTATTATAATTATAAGCTAAGTGACTCATGAATAAATTTAATTGTTAATAAACATTAATAGATACAAGCCGTGATTGAAAATTAAATAAATACTTTAATGTTAATAACTATTAATATTTCCTTGTTTAATTTTTTATTCTAACAGTATATTGTGATTTTAAAAAATAACTATACTAGATATTGAAATTATGAGCTGGAACGAAGAAAAAGTTAATAAACTTAAAGAGCTTTGGGGAAAAGGTAATACAGCTAGTCAAATTGCAGAAATTATAGGTGGAATAAGTCGGAACGCGGTCATAGGTAAAGCCCACAGACTTAACCTTTCAGCAAAAATTAAAACAAGAACAGCTACTTCAAATCAGAACTTTGATGATTCACTAAAAGATAATCAAGAAATTCATCAAAAGAGAGGGAGAAAAAGTAAATTTAAATCACTTATAATTGAAAAAGATTTTGAACCAGAAAATCCAAAACAATTAGAAGAATTAGATGAAAGTTCTTGTAAATGGCCAATTGGTCATCCAGATGAAAAATCATTTTATTTTTGTGGTAGATCCTCTTTAAAAGATTTTTCATATTGTAAATTACACCTTCTGTACGCTTATCAACCAAAAGGTAAAAAAGAAGAAGTGGTTACAGATAAAGATGAAGTTCCGGAATTTATAGAGAAAAAAATACAATCCGCTTAAACTAGATAATTAAATGTTATCAGTTTTAATACTTTCCTCACTAATATATTTTTCTGTTGAGAACTGCCCACCGTCTCTCCACATATAGGCATATTTTTTAACTTCATCCTCGAACTTTCTCAAGCTTGGAACACCAATATCTGAATTAGTTTTATATTTGCCAGAAATAATATTATCATATTTCAAAAGTCTAAGCTGATCAGTTGTTAACAAAGGGTTTGGCAACTTTTCAAATAATTTAGCAGAAAAATTAGCAACACTTAAAGGCAATGGGATCAAAATTCTTTTTTTATTAATTAGCTTTAATAATTTTTCTAAAATTTCTCTAAAAGTCAATACTTCAGGTCCCACACATTCAATGACTTTTGAATATATATTTTCAGAAATAATTTTATAAATAACATCCGCTAGATCAGAACAGTGAATAGGCATAAACTTTGTTTTACCCTCATAGTAGAGTGGAAATGCGGGCAAACGATTTAGCATTGTCATGAAATTAGTGGTAAAATTATCATCAACAGAATACACAATAGAAGGTCTTAAAATAGTAGCCAAAGGAAAATTTTTTATAATATTTGCTTCACCCTCAAGTTTACTTATTGCATAATTTGAGTCTAAAGCATTATTAATTCCTAATGCTGAAATATGAATAAAATGCTTTAAAGCATATTGCTTAGACAGTTTTGCTAATAATGACGGAAATACAGAATGTATATTTTTAAAAGTATTTGCTTTATTCTTTTCAAATAAAATACCCACTAAATTAATACAAATATCTGCTTTTTTAAAAAGATTAACAATTTTTTCCTGGTCAAAAATATTTGACTCTACTATGTCCAAATAACCAGCATTAGCTTGGGTTTTTATTATATAACTTTTTTGATGAACATTTCTCGTAACTACAGTTACTTTATAATTGTTTTTAGTAAGTTTTCTTATTAGGTGACGTCCTATTTGTCCACTACCACCAAAAATTAGACAATTTTTTGCTTTCATATATATATGTTAAAAATGAATATTGATATTAAGCTGCACAAGCACGATTTACCAGATGATTTAGTTTTAGGCAATCTAATAGCAGTTGACGGAGAATTTATGGGTTTAAATGTAAATAGAGATCCCCTATGCCTTATTCAAATATCCACAGGAAACAATGATGCTCACATCGTGCAGTTTGATAGAAAAAATTATAATGCACCAAATTTAATAAAGATTCTTTCTGATAACAAAATTACTAAAATATTTCATTTTGCAAGAGCTGATTTAGCTCATATTAAATTCTATTTAAAAACTGAAACCAATAATATATTAGATACAAAAATAGCCTCAAAATTAGCTCGTTCATATTCGGATAATCATTCCTTAAAAACCTTAATAAAAGAATTTATAAACATAGACATAAGTAAACAATTCCAAAGTTCAGATTTTGGAGGAGAATTAACTCCAGCACAACTAAAGTATTGTGCTAATGATGTTGTATTTTTGCATAAAATTCATGATGAACTAGATAAAATCTTAAATAGAGAAAATAGAATTGATTTATATCATAATTGCTTAAAATTTTTAAAAACTAGGGTTGATCTAGATTTATCATTATTTAAGGATGATATTTGGTCTCATTAAATGAAAAAAAAAAATTTTGTTAACATAGCTAAGGAAGTAATTGATTTAGAAATTTCTGCTTTAAAAAATTTAAAAAAAAATCTAAATAATTCCTTTAATTCTGCTGTTAAACATATCGTTAGATGTCAATCAAAAGTAATATTGTGTGGGGTCGGTAAAAGTGGCCTTATTGCATCTAAAATTGCTGCAACTTTTTCTTCAGTCGGGACTCCATCATTTTATCTTTCTGCGGGAGATTCATCTCATGGTGACCTGGGTAGTATATCGAAAAAAGATATATTAATAGTTATTAGTAATTCAGGAGAGACATCTGAACTAAAAAACATAATACAATTTGCAAATAGAAATAAAATATTGCTTATTTCAATAGTTTCAAAAAAAGACTCTCTTTTATATAAAGCATCAGACATAAAACTTTTAATACCTGTGGTAAAAGAAGCTGAGGGTATCATTCCAACCTCAAGTACTGCTGCGCAATTAGCTTTGGGCGATGCTCTCGCCATTGCAACTATGAAAGAAAAAAAATTTACAAAATCAGATTTTAAAAAAATTCATCCTTCTGGAAGTTTAGGTGCTCAATTAAAAACCGTAGAAGACATAATGTTAACTAAAAATAAAATACCATTTGTAAATGAAAATACCAACATGAAAGAGGCATTTAAAATTATAAGTAAAAAAAAATTAGGTATCTTAATTGCTCAAAATAACAAAAAAATTACAACTGGAATTATAACAGATGGACAAATTAGACGATTTAATCAGAAGAAAATAAATTTACACACCTTAAAAGTGAAGGACTTAATGACCAAAAATCCTTTGGGAATTGAGAAGGATGCATTAGCTGCAAAAGCTTTAGCTTTAATGAATGGAAACAAAATAACATCTTTATGTGTCTTTAATAAACAAAATAAATACAAAACAATAGGAATTTTGCATATACACCATATTTTGAGCTCTAATATTCATTAAATGAAAAATAAAATATTTAAAATTTTCTTTATTTTTTTTTTTCCAGTAATTTTACTAACAGGTTATTTTAAATTTATAAAAGATAATACTTCTGTAGATAATAATAAATTGAATGAAGCTACAAATGTTGCAATAGAAGATGATAGCAATAATTCAAATATTATAAAAAATATCAAACATGTATCTAAAGATTTAAAAGGAAATGAATATATAGTAGAGGCTTTAGAGGGAGAAATAAATCTATCAAATACTGATATAATGTATCTCAAAGATGTTACTGCAACTATAAAAATTAAAGATGATAGAGATATAGTTTTAATTACTTCTAATTTTGCACAATATAATATTCAATCATATGATACGATCTTTTCTGAAAACGTTATAGTAAATTACTCAGAAAATAAAATGACTGGAGAATATTTAGATTTTTCACTAATAAATAATCTATTAACAATTTCTGAAAATGTAATTTATACTAATAATGAAAATATATTAAAAGCGGATATAGCAGAGATGAATATTAAAAGTAAAGATACAAAAATATTTATGTTTGAAAATTATAAAAAAATAAATATTCAAAGTAAAAATTATAATGGCAATAATAAAAAAATTTCGAATTAAATCATTTAAACAAGATAATGCTATCATAGAGTTTAAAAATATAAGTTTATCTTATGGAAATAGATTAATTTTAGATAATATTGATTTTAAAATTCTTAAAGGTCAAATATTTGGGATGTTAGGTCCAAATGGTGTTGGAAAATCGACTATATTCAATTTGATAACTGGACTAATTTCTCCTAACTCTGGAAAAATTCAAATTAATGGTGAAGAAGTTAATAATTATCCAGTTTACTTAAGAACAAAGAAATTCAAAGTTGGGTATGTGCCTCAACATGGTGGTTATTTCAATGACTTAACATTATATGATAATTTAAAAGCTGTTGGAGAAATAGTGATTGAATCAAAAAACTTAATCGAGCAAAAAATAAGTTATTTAATAAATAAATTTGAACTTGAAAATATTAAAAATGTAAAAGCTAAATTTTTATCTGGAGGACAGAAAAAAAAATTAGTAATTGCAATATCTTTATTATCAGATCCAAAAGTGCTTTTATTAGATGAATGCTTTGCAGCTTTAGATGTGCTCACAATAAAAATGCTTCAAGAAATAATAGTAAACCTACAACAAGAAAATGAGATTACAATTTGTATTTGTGATCACCAAGCTAGAGATTTATTGGCCTGTGTCGATACAGCCATGATATTAAGTAATTGCAAAATTGTAGCCCAGGACTCTCCTCAAAATTTGGTGAATAATGTAAATGCTAAAAATGCTTATTTTGGAGACTCCTTTAATTTTAATTAATACTAAATGCCCAATTACATCGTTATTAAAAAAAAAATTAAAAATTTTAATAAAAAAATATCTGTTTCAGGAGACAAAAGTATAAGTATCAGATGGGTTCTTTTTTCGTCTATTGCATCGGGCATTTCAAAAGCTCAGAATTTACTCATGTCAGAAGATGTTTTGGCAGCATTGGAAGCAATTAGAAAATTAGGCATTAAAGTAATTATAAAAAAAAACACTTGTAAAATTTATGGCAAAGGCATTAACGGATTTAAATTTAATAAAAATTTAACGATCAACGCTAAAAATTCTGGAACCTTAGGTAGGTTAATTCTGGGGTTATTAGTAAATTCTGATAAAGAGATTAAATTGATTGGAGATAGCAGTTTAAGTAAAAGAGATTTTAAAAGAGTAACTGACCCTCTAAGTAAATTTGGACCAACATTTAAACTTTCAAAAAATAAACATCTACCTTTAACTATTAAAGGTGTAGATATTACAAAACCAATATATCACTATGAAGACAAAGGATCCGCACAAGTAAAAAGCAGTATAATATTGGCTGCATTAAAAACACCAGGAACTACCATCATCAAAGCAAAAAAATCTAGAAATCATACAGAAATTTTGTGTAAACACCTTGGGCTACCAATCAAGGTAAAAAACTATGACAAATTTGATTTAATAAAAATAAATAGAGCAAAAAAAATTAGAACACTAAATTATAATATACCATCAGATATAAGTTCTAGCGCTTTTTTTATTATCCTTACCTCTTTAGCCAAAAGTTCAAAATTACTTATAAAAAATGTGAATATAAATTCTTCAAGAACTGGGGCTATTGAAATTTTAAAAATGATGGGTGTTAAAATAATTTTTAGAAATAAAAGAATATATAAAGGGGAACCTATTGCGGACATATTAGTAAATAGTCCAAAAAAAATTAAATCCATTAATTGTCCTACTAAATTTAATAGTGGTGCTATTGATGAGTTCCTAAGTATTTTTCTTGTGGCCGCGAAAGCAGATGGAATATCTACATTTAAAGATTTAAGTGAATTAAACCAAAAAGAAAGTCCAAGATTAATATGGGGGTCTAAAATCCTTAACTTATTAGGTATTAAAAATATTATGACTAAAGACTCCATTAAGATATTTGGTAACCCAAATCTTTTAGTAGATAAAAAAATTGTAATTAAGGGATTTTTAAAAGACCACAGAGTATTCATGACAAGTGTTATTGCTGCCTTATCTTTTGGTGGAAATTGGTATATTCACGATAAGGACTCTATTAAAACATCTTTTCCAAATTTTTTGGAAATTATAAATCAAATTAAAAATGATAAATAAACGAAATAAATTAATAAAAATTGCAATAGATTCTCCAGCTGCAGCTGGTGCTGGAACTTTAGCAAAAGCAATTTCTGAACATTATAACTTGTTTTATTTAGATACTGGAAAAATATATCGATTTATAGCTTATTTGAAATTAAGATTTCCAAAAAAGTGGAATCTTAATTTTCTTAATAAAAAAATTAAATCTTTAAAAATAAAAGATTTAGAAAATAAGGAATTAGTTTCTGATAAAGTTGGAACAGAAGCATCTATCATATCAAAAGATATTAAAATTAGAAAACTTGTACATTCTTTTCAAATTAATTTTGCATACAATCCTCCAAAAAGGTTTGATGGATCTTGCCTAGATGGTAGAGATATAACTTATAATATAGTTCCTGATGCTGAATTTAAATTTTTTATAACCGCAAACATAAAGACGCGAGCATTAAGACGATTTAAAGAGCTTAAAAATTTAAATAATGAAATATCCTTTGCGGAGGTATTAAAAAGCATCAAAAAACGTGATAAAAGCGACTATAATCGCAAAGTTTCTCCACTAAAGAAAACTAAAGATTCGGTATTGATTAACACTACAAATTTATCTAAAAGAGCGTGTTTTTTAAAAATAAAAAAAATTATAGACAGGAAACTAAATATTTAATGGAAATTTACAACGACCTATCAAACCCAGCCTCACAAGAATTCGAAAAATTATTAAATAGTCAGCTTTCAAAAGTAAAAATAGAAGAAGGTAAAATAATTGAAGGAAAAATTAATAAAATTACAGAAAAGTTTGTTTTTTTATTTGTTGAAGGTTTAAAGAGTGAGCCAGTGCTAGATATAAACGAGCTAAAAAGCATGGGTCTGAGTGACAAGATTAAGATAGGTGAAACAATCTCTGTATTATTAGAAAAAATAGAAGATAAAAATGGTGAGGTTCTTGTTTCAGCTAATAAAGCTCAAAAAATTAAAGGTTGGGATAAACTAGTTGAGGCTTATGAAAAAAACGAACCTATTATGGGAAAAATTACATCTAAATGTAAAGGCGGATGTATAGTTGAACATATCGATACTGGTTCTTTAATGTTTTTACCTGGTTCTCAAATAAGCGATAAACCTCTAAAAGATATTAGCCATTTAATGAATGAGCCTCAAAAGTTCGCTCTAATAAAATTGGATAAAGTTAGAGGTAATGCTTGTGTTTCAAGAAGAGAAATAATTTCTTCTTTCAAAAAAGAGGATAAAGCAAAAATTATTGAAAAATACAAAGTTGGTGACATTATTAAGGGTGCTGAAGTTAAAGGATATAGTACTTTTGGATGTTTCTTTAATGTAAATAATGAGCTCGACGTACTAGTTCATCTTCAGGAAATTTCTTACTCAAGAGTAAATCACCCCGATGAAGTTTTTAATATTGGTGAAAAACATGATCTTAAAGTTATCTCAGTTGATACTGAAAAATTACAAGTTGGATGTTCTGTAAAACAACTATCACCAGATCCATTTGAACACATAGAGAACTATGAACTTAATAAAATATATAAAGTTAAAGTTGTAAAATTAATGGACTTTGGCGCATTTTGTGAATTAGAACCAGGTCTTACAACTTTATTACACTCAAGTGAGTTGAGCTGGACAAAGAAAAATGTTTCTGCAAAAAAAATGTTTAAAGTTGGAGATGAAATTGATTGTGTGATTACTGAAATAGATAAAGAAAAAAGAAGAGTTGCAATTTCACACCGACTAACACAAGAAAACCCTTTCGAAACCTTTGAGAATAAATATCCAGTTGGAACAATCGTTGAAGGTGAGGTGGTAAATAAAAATGAATATTCATTATTTGTTAAAATAGAAGATTTAGATGTCGATGCATTCTTGCACTGTAATGATCTGACATACCTAAATAATGGTGAAGAAGAATTAGCCAAATATAAAAAAGGTGACAAATTAAAAGTTAAAGTTTTAGAAGTTAAAGCTGCTGATCAAAAAATTAGAGTTGGTTTAAGACAAACTCAAGCAGATCCATTTGATTGGTTTAATGATAAAAAAGTAAATCAAACAATCACTGTAAAAATAGTTTCAACAGATAATAAAGGCTTAATTGTAAGACCTGAAGGTTGTGAAATGGATTTTCATATCAAAAAATCTCAAATTGCTATTAGTGCAGCAGATGCAAGACCATCAAGATTTACCGGTGGGGAAAGAATTGACTGTGCCATAGCTGAATTAGATCTAGATAAGAGAAAAGCAAGTTTAAGTATCAAACTACTAGAAGAAATTGAGAAGAAAGATGCTTTAGAAAAATATGGTGCTGAAGGATCTGGTAAAAACCTTCCCTTCTCATCATTATCTGAGGATTTGAAAAAAAAAGAAGAAGATAAAGAGTAAAAAGAAGATTTAAATTGGCTATTGTAAAATCAAAGCTTTTAAAACAACTCTCTGAAAACTATCCAAACTTCCTTAAAAAAGACCTTGAGAAGTTCACAGACATAATTTTAAACGAGATAAAGAGAGCTCTTAAAAGAGGCGATAGAGTTGAGCTTAGAGGGTTTGGGGTTTTTTCCACAAACATTCAAAAAGCATCAATTAGACGTAATCCAAAAACAGGTGAGAAAGTAAATGTCCCTGAAAAAAAAACAATTCACTTTAAAATGGCAAAAGAAATGTTTAAAAAATTAAACAATGACAAATAAAAGTATTTTTGTTGCTTGCGATGTATCAAGTCAAAAAGAAATTTTAGATCTACTTAACCAAATTCATGAGGATATTTCAGGAATTAAAATCGGACTTCAATATATTACTCAAAGATCCCCTGAAGAAATAAAAGAACTGTCTAAGTTTAATAAACCAATTTTTTATGATGCAAAATTTTTTGATATCAAAAACACATTAATAGAATCTATTAAATCTTTAGAAAAATTAAATGTAAGCTATGCTACCGTTCATTTGTTAAATGGATTAGATGCTCTAAAAGCTGCAAATAAAGTTGCTCAAGATATTAATTTAAAATTATTAGGTGTATCTGTTTTAACTAGTTTTAATGATGAGGATTTACTAAGTTTAGGATTTAAAGATCAAGTAAAAGATCAGGTATTAAGATTAATTAAAATTGCCGATGAAGCAAAACTTCATGGTGTTATATGTAGCCCTTTAGAAATCAAAATGATCAAAGAAATTGCACCTAATTTAAAATGTTTTACACCTGGGATAAGACAAGAAGCTGGGGATGATGATCAAAAAAGAACTATGAATGCTAAACAAGCAATAGATGCGGGCAGTGATTGTTTAATAATTGGACGACCAATAACTAAAGGCAATCCCAAAGAAAATATAAAAAAAATTATTTCATCACTGAATTAGATGAAATTAAAGATTTGTGGAATTTCAGATATTAAAACTCTTCAATATTTAACAAATCATCCCTTTCCACCCACTTATATTGGTTTTATTGTAAATTATCCAAAATCAAAAAGATTTGTAGAATTAAAAGCTCTTAAAGATTTGCTCAAAATTGATAAAAAAAAATCATATTATGTGGCAGTGTTAGTGAAGCCTAACACTAAAATTCTTGAAGAAATAAAAGATTTACCTTTTGATTATTATCAACTTTATGATTGCAGTCCTGAAGAAATAAAAAAAATTAAAAATAATTATAATAAAAAAGTTATTACTGCTTTAACTGTTGAGAGTAAAAAAGACTTTGAAAATTATCAAAATTATAATGATGTCACTGATATTTTTTTATTTGATAGTAAAGGGTATGAAAAAAGCATGTCATTTGACCATAAATTAATTGAAAATAAAAAAATTAATAAAGAAATCATGCTAGCTGGAAATATTCAAATAGATGATAAACTTGAAAATTATAAAAAAATAGCAGATATTATTGATATATCTGGAGGCCTAGAAACTTCTGGATTAAAAGATATTTCCAAAATAGAAATCTTCTTAAAAAAAATTAAAGAATTAAATGATGCAGCTTAAAAAAGGTATTCCTCTAATTGATCAACATGACAAATATGGTTTTTGGGGTGGTAAATTTGGTGGCAGTTTTATTCCAGAAACACTTAAAAAACCTATAGAGGACTTAACAGTTCAATTTCAAAAACTAAGAAAAGATAAAAAATTTATTAAGAAAAGAGACTTTTATTTTAAAAACTACATTGGTTCTCCAACCTCATTTGTAAAATTAGAAAATTTAACCAATCATCTAGGTGGTGCTCAAATTTGGGCAAAAGTAGTCTCTGAGGCTAATGGTGGTGCACATAAAATATACAATGCCACAGTTCATGCTCTAATTTGTAAATCAATGGGCAAAAAATATATCGTAGGTGATACGGGTGCTGGCTATGCAGGTAAAATGTTAAGTATGGCTGCTAAAAAATTTGGTCTTAAATGTAAAATTTTTATGGGGGCAAAAGATATTAAAAGACAAAAACCTAATTGTGATGCCATGAGAAAAAATGGTGCTGAAATAGTACCAGTTTATTCTGGAAGTCAAACTTTGGTTGATGCAGTAAGTGAGTGTATGCGATATTGGGTATCCAATTGTGACAATACTCATATGTGCGTAGGTTCAACAGTTGGTCCAAATATTTTTGTTAAAATTTGTGGATGGAGTACTGCACAAATTTCTAGAGAACTTAAAGTTCAATTAAAATCACAATTTAAAAAAATACCGAATAAAATAAAGCTAATTAATTGTGTGGGTGGTGGAAGTTCCGCCTATGGTTTTTGGAGTGAATTTATTGATTATGATAAAAAACAAATTGAACTCATTGGTGTTGAAGCCGGTGGACCAAAAAACTCTAAACTTCATGCCGCACCTTTAAGCAGAAATGCTAAAATTGGCATCTTGCATGGTGCTGCTTCTTATGTTTGTCAAAATTCAGAAGGACAAATTAGTGACACCGAATCAATAAGTGCTGGTTTAGATTATCCAGGGGTAAGCCCTATCCATTGTTATTTAAAAGATACTAAAAGAGCCAGATACACTTATGCAACAGATGAAGATGCCCTTAATGCTTATCAAATGGTTAAAAAATTTGAAAAACTCAATCCAAGTTTAGAGCCTAGTCACGCTTTTGCGGAGGCTATAAAAATCGCTCCAAAATTAAGTAAAGATACAATCATCATTGTCAATTCCTGTGGCGATGCAAAAAAAGATAGGGATATCTTAAAAGAAAGATTAGGAAAAATTTAATGAGTTCATCATTAATTAATCAAGCATTTTTAAAAGCAAAAAATGAAAAAAGACCAGCTTTATTAACTTACACAGTAGCAGGTGATAACTCTAAAAAAAAATCCTTAGAAATTTTAAAATCTATTTCAAATCATGCTGATATTTGTGAATTAGGGTTTCCTCATAACACACCTATAGCTGATGGAGGACAAATTCAAACTAGTGCTTACCGAGCTATTAAAAATGGAATTAAAATTAATGATGTTTTTTCAATTGTAAAAGATTTTAAAAAAATAAAATCAACAAAGCCAATTATTATGATGGGTTATTATAATATGATCTATCAATATGGTGAGAATAATTTTTTAAAGAAATGCTCAAATTCAAATGTTGATGGATTAATTGTCGTAGATCTTCCTTATCCAGAAAACACAAACTTTGCAAATAAGTGCAAAAAAAAAGGAATTAATTTTATTCAACTAGTTTCACCAACCACCTCAAATCATAGATTAAAGCAAATTATGAAAGCATCACATGATATGGTTTATTATATCTCGATGCTATCAACAACAGGTGGAAAATTGAAAGTTTCCCCTAAAAAAATTTTGGAGCGTTACAGTAAAATTAAGCAAATAGATAAATCTAAAAATGTCGTAATTGGCTTTGGAATTACTGAAAAAACAATTAAATCATTAAGAAAAGCCGACGGATTAGTTGTTGGTAGTGCCTTATGTAAAGAAATATCCAACTCAATTAAAAAGAGACAAAATCCTGTCACAAATGTTACTAATATTGTGAAAAGATTAAAAAATAAAATTAAATGAATTGGATTACCAAAATAATTAGAGCAGGTGAAAAGATTAAAACTGCTATTAATAAAAGAGCCTCTAAAGAAGATATTGAAAAAAGTGACTGGACCTCATGCTGCAGAGGACCGATTTTAAAAAAAGATTTAGAAAATAATTTATTTGTTTGTCCAGATTGCAATAAACATCATAGAATTAAACCAACACAAAGATTTGATATAATGTTTGGTAAAAATAATTATGAAATATTTAAGACCCCTATTCCTGCCGATGATCCCTTAAATTGGACAGATAAAAAATCTTATAAAGACCGGTTAAAAAGTGCTAGAAAAAAAACAGGTATGCAGTGTGGAATGATGGTTGCTTCTGGTAACATTAATAATATTAAAGTAACTGCGGTTGCATCTGATTTTGATTTTTTAGGAGCTTCTATGGCTGCTGCTGAAGGTGAGGCTTTTTTATATGGCATTCAATATGCAATTGAAAATCAAACTCCATTTCTTTGTATCAGTGCGGGTGGTGGAATGAGAATGATGGAATCGTTAATCTCTTTATCGCAGATGACTAGAACCACTCTTGCAATCAATGAACTTAAAAGAAACAATTTACCCTACTTAGTTTTGATTACAGACCCTACTGCTGGAGGTATTACCGCATCTTACGCAATGCTTGGGGATATCCACATCGCTGAACCTGGTGCTTTAATTGCCTTTGCAGGTGCTAGAGTTATTCAAGGTACAGTTAAAGAGGAATTGCCTGAAGGATTTCAGAGAAGTGAGTACGTAGAAAAAACAGGATTTGTAGATATTATTGTTGAACGAAAAGACTTAACGGACAAAATTGGTAACTTATTATCAATATTGCTTAAGCAAAATTCTGCTGTAAGTTCGGAAGAACATGAAACTACAGAAGATAGTCAATCGCTTACAAAAGCTGCATCCTAAAGAAATAGACCTTTCTCTAGATCGAGTAAAAAATCTTTGTACAAAGTTAGGAAATCCTCAAGATAAAATTAAAGCAATTTCTATTATTGGTACCAATGGTAAGTATTCTACAATCCAAGCTTTATTTGCTATTTTAAAAGAAGCAAAATTTAAATGTAATATTTATACAAGCCCACATATTCAAAAAATAAATGAACGATTTGTTTTTAATAATAAAGAACTAGACGATGAAAATTTAGCAAATCTTTTTGAAGAAATAGAAGAAGCTAACGAAAACCAACCCATTACATTTTTTGAAATTCTAACAGCTGCTTTCTTTAAAAAAGCTAGTGAATATAAGGATAATATTAATCTAGTTGAAACTGGTTTATTTCATAGATTTGATGCAACAAATATATTGAAAGAAAATTTAGCAAGCATTGTAACTTCGATTGGTTTAGATCATCTCGACTGGTTGCCAGAAAACGAGCAAACAGTAGAAAAAATTATCTTTGAAAAAACTTCATCATTACTGAAGTCTATTATTATTGTTGCAAAACAAAGCTCAAAAGAAGTTACCGAATGTATAAAAAAAACTATATCAGATAATAAATCTCAAAAACTTTTCTTTAATGATGATTATAGCTTCTCATTAAAAGAAAATGGTTTCTTTTATTATGAAGATAAGTTTGGTGGTTTAAAACTTCCCCTACCCAATATTCATGGTGGATTTCAATTAGAAAATGTTTCAAGTGCTATTGCAACGGCTAGAGTTATAGAAAATTTATCTATCAAAGAAAATCATATACAAACTGGAGTTACAAAAATTCATAGTATTGCTAGACTTCAAGAATTAACTTCTGGCAAATTGAAAGATTTAGCTAAAAATAATCCATTATTTGTGGATGGTTCTCATAATCCGCTTGGTGCAAAAGTTTTAAACGAACACTTACAAACTCTTAATTGCAACAAACATATCATCCTTGGAATGATGGCTAACAAAGATCATCAAGATTATATGAAATATTTTAAAGATATTTCCTCTTTAACAACTATCGATATTCCCAATCAGCCAAATTCAATCAAAGGAATAGATTTAAAGAACAAATTAACAAACTTTCCAAATGTTCAGTACAAAGAAAATATTTATGAAGCTATAAAATCAATTTCTGTTAAAGAAAATGATATTATATTAATTACCGGATCTTTGTATTTAGCTGGTGAAGTTTTGAATTTAAATTAGATATTCTTATCTAAAAATTCTTTCATGTGACCTTCAGGAACGCCACCTACTTTTCTATCTACCTCAACACCCTTTTTGTAGATAATCACTGTTGGAACTCCTCTAATGCCTGCTGCACTACCAGTATTAATGCCACCATCTTCGATATCAGCATAATAAAAACCAGCTTTACCTTTGTACTCATCAGCTAATTTGTCCATCACTGGTTTTAAAGCCTTGCATGGGCCACACCAAGCTGCACTGAATTGAATTACAGATACATCTTCGTTTTTAATTTTACTGTCAAAATCTTCGTCTTTAAAGTCTATAAGCATACTATTGATATAATTGTTTCAAATAATTATTCAATGGTGAAAAAGAAGTTTTTTTATTTAATTAACAAATATCTTGGTACTAAAAATCTAAGAAATTAAGCATCTGAATATTTTTGTTCCAAGTTCATAACGTAATCATTGATACCATCTAAAAACTTCAATTTTTCATCAACTGTTTTAAATGAGAACATTTTATCATCATTTTCTCTTATTTCGTCACATTCTGAATAAAATGCTGAAACAGTCCACCATTTTTCTTTATTGGTGCTTAATATCCTTGATGCAATTCTTCTTTTAATTTTTTTATATATGTCTTTTGGTAAAATTTCAGGAGCTTCATTATAAATTAAACTATGACCAAATGTTACTAAACGATCATCTTTAAATTTATCTAGTAAGGCAAATTTTCCTTTCCAATCTGATGTATGAAACTTCTGAAATAACGGAACATCTTTATTAAAAGTTTCAAAACCTCCTGAATAAATTGTTTCTTCAGGTTCTAAATCTTCTTGGGAAGCAGTCTCCATTTTTTCCTCAGCAGCTTCTCTTAAAATATTACAAATATCTATAGAAAATTTTTCATTAGTTTTAACTAATTCAGCTCTTTTACTTATTAAACTTGGATCAATTTTTTTATAGGGTTCAACTTTCATTCCATGGCTTTTTTCTAAAATAATTGGAGCCTTATTAAATTTAATTGTTCTTAAAAATTTAGGAGATTTTTTCATTTCCTTTTTTAAATCTTCATAATTTAATTTTTGAATTGCTTCTACATCAACTTTTAAATCTACAGCTTGACCCCATTTATAAATTGGGTGAACACAAGAATTTGGATGCAATGGTGCACATAAATATAAATAACTTTTGCCATAAAAATATTCATTCAAAGTAAATATATTTTCTTGTTTAATTAAATTTTCAGCAACAACCTTGCTGCTAGTTTTTAAATATTCACTCCATAGAATGGGCTGTTTTTTTCTTATTAAGTCTAAAATTTTTACAGTTAATTCTGTATCAAATAAAGCTGAGTGTGCTCCTGATGATTCAAAACCATTAAGTCTAGCGAGAGACTCGAGCTTCATAGATTTGTTGCCTTTATCGTTTAATTCAGTTTTTAAAATATTTTCATCAATTGCAAAGGCCGCTTTAACAATATTTAATGCATCATGCCTAACATTGCCTTCAGTGTTAGTTAAGTAAGGTTTTCTTAAGGATTTGAAAAATTCTTTTCTAATAACCTCATCATCAAAATTAATGCTAGAATAACCCAAAAAAGTTGCTGGAGACCACTCTCTAAATTTTTTTTCAACTTGAGCCAACATTTCATAATGGCTTAAATTTCCCTTAGTAATTAAATCAACATTAGATTTATTAATACATAAAGCTGTGGCGGATGGGACACGGTCTTGTGGCATTCGGCATCTTGCAGAAAATCTCTCTTTTTCTTTAAAATTTTCATCCAATAAAATTGCGCCTATTTCAATAATAGTAGCCCAATCAGTTTGCGCTGAGTCAGTTTCGATATCCCAAACTACGTAATTCAATTCATTCTCCTTTGTTCATAAAATTGTTCAACTTTTAGTAAAAATTTTTTTTGATAATCATTGAATTTTTCACCATCAATTATAAATCTTTGAAACATATTGTCCTTTGTACAAAGCAAAATAACCGCTTGAGAAATATTTGAGCCATAAACAGTATTATGGGCCAAACCATAAGCGGCACACTGCAAATAATAATCTTCAATCCATTCATCTTTTTTTGGTTTATTGCTTTGTTTAAAATCAATTATTGTCTCTTTATTTTCATATACACCAATACAGTCAGCAGCTCCTGCATATTTTCCAGGATAATATAATGTAGCCTCACATCCCCAAATTTCTTCCAATTTATTTCTTAAACCATTTTCTATAATTTGATCAGCCATCATCTTCTCCCTGGTATTGTCGCCTAATAAATCCATATTAAGCTTACCAAGTAAAAATTTTTCTAAGTAGTCATGCATGGAACTTCCTCTGCTACTTGCTTCTTGTTTAATTATTTCAGCTTGTTTAAAACCAACTCTCTCTTTCCATTCGGCAAGTTTTGCTTTTTTTTCCTCTGACTCAGTTGCTTTTAAAATAGTTGTCACTGAAGGAAGGCTTTCTTGATTAACCGCATAATGTCTTGAACCATGAATTATTGACCTAGTAGATTTAGGATAATTATATTTATTATTCCACTTCATGTAATTTCTTATAGACGTTATTGAAGAAAAAAAGAAATTAATTTTTAAATTGTTTAGTTCGTTCAACAAATTTTTCTACGTTATCAGTTTCTACAGCCTTCTCAATCTGCTCAGGATCTTTAATGCTCTCTAAAGTTCTTGTAATAGATCTTGCATCAGTTCCAAATTTATCCACAACTCCCATTGCTTCCTCTAATTTTTTTCTTAATAAAACAACATTTTCAAAATGTTTTGCAAATCTTGTGCTAATTGTTTTTAAATGATTATAAATTTCTGTAGCACCCTTTTGCACTTTCAATGACTGAAAGCCCATATGTAAAGATTGTAAATAAGCAGATAAAGTATTTGGCCCACAAATTACAACTTTATATTTTTTCATTAATTCTTGGGTTAATAATTCTTTAGTGCTTGGATCTTGATATTCAGTTAGCTCTTTGTATAAACTCTCAGTTGGTGCATAAACAATTGCAAAATCTGTAGTTTTAGGTGGAACAATATATTTTTCATTAACACTTTTGGCTTTAGCTTTAAAAGCATTGGCCAATTTAGTTCTGGCTTCTGCTACTGCTTTTTTGTCATCAGCATCATAACCATCGGTAATTGCTTTAAATTTTTCAACAGGAAAATGAGAATCTACTGGAACCATAACGTCACCTTGAAGACGAATAGCAAATTCAACATTTTCACTGGTATCCTCTTTCATTTTTACATTTGTCATATATTGAGATGCTGGCAATAAATCCTTAATTAAAGCATCCAAAGAAAATTCAGCTAAAGTTCCATATTTTTTAACTCCTGCAAGAATTTTAGTAATGCCCTCTTGGCTTTGATTTAATAATTTAACTTGGTCATTAAAACTTCCAACTTTTTCATCCACTTTAGTTAAAGCTTCAGTCATATCTTTAGTGACTCCAGTTGATAAATTATTAAATGAAGTGGACATTGCACCTAGTGATGTGTTGATTGTAGTATTTAAAGTATCTCTTAAATTTGAAATCTCTAATTTTAAGTTAGCTATTTCCTCTGCTTCTTTATTTTCTTCTTGAGATTTAGGCAATTTCTTTATTAAAAGATACAAGGCTACTAAAACTGCCAAAAAAATTAAAGATAATATAACTATTTCGAATCTCATGTTTTATTTATAACCGTGATTATACTTAATTAAACATTAAAAAATTATTATAAACTTTAAATATTACGGTTAGTATTAATCAAATTACACAATAATTCTTAATAAAAAATTTAACTCTTGAAAATTTTAGAAGATTAAAAAAAATTTTAAGAAGAGATATTATTTCATTAAAAATTTTTGAACTAAATAATGCTTGAAAATAAAAAATTTGCTGAATAAAAATACAATAAAATCAATAATTATTTGGCTTCGTTTTGACACAAGGAGACTTTTTAAATTAAAAGTCCTTTAAAAAAATTATTTTATTTTTAATAATTAATTCTTAGAAAGTAATTTAGCTAATTTTTGAATTTCTTTATTTTTTTGTGTGTTTTTAGAAATCATCATACAGCCTTCGGATTTTAAAATTTCTCCATCTTTTAATATTCTTAAATTATTGGCTTTTAAAGTTTCTCCGGTAGAAGTAATATCGGTTATAATTTCTGCAGAACCAGTAAAAGGATATGTTTCTGTGGCCCCTAGACTATCCACTAATTGAAATTGAGTGACACCTTTTGAAAATAAAAATTCTCTGGTTAGGTTGGGATATTTAGTACCTACCCTTAATCTTTTTTTCTTTTGATCTTTAAATTGGAAAGCTATTTCCTCAAGATCTGCAATAGTTTGTACATCAAGCCAAGCATCTGGTATGGCAATAACTAATGTCGCTTTACCAAAGCCATATTTTTTTAAAACACTAATCTTGTTTTGAATATTAATTTCACTTTCTTTAAGTAAATCATATCCGGAAAAACCTAGGTCTAATGAACCATCTCCAAGTCTTTGAACTATTTCTCGCGCATGTAAATAGACTACTTTAATATTTTTATGATCTTTTATTGAAGCAAATAGATCTCTTTCTCCTCTTTCAGATATTAAATTTAATTTCTTTTTTTTAAAAATATTTAAAACATCTTTTCGAAGTCTACCTTTACTTGGAATACCTATGTTTATTATGCTGTTCATAAAATTATAAATTTAAAGCAGCTCCCACTGCTGCAACTGGCTTATTCGAACCTAGATCTAATATTAATTTATCGTATCGACCCCCACTAATAATATTTTTATTTTTTGAATTAGATTTAATATCTATTCTAAAAACCATTCCGGTATAATACTCAAGCTGTCTACCGAAAGATGCAGAAAATATAACATTTAATTTTGAGACTTTATTATTTGAAATTGGAAAATACTTTTGATCCACCACTAAATTAATTTTATATTTTTTGAAAAATTCATTTAATTTTTTTGCCGCTTGGCTTATTGGACACTTAATATTTAAAAATTCTTTAATTATTTTTGAAACTCTTTGACCTTTATTGGTTCTTCTGGGATCTTTAATTTTATCATTAAATCTTTTTAAGATTTCTCCAACTGATCTTCCAGCAATAACAGTTGATTGTTCCTGTTTTAACATTTGAATATAACGTTTTTTATCAACTTCAACGATTGTTGGATCAACATCAGAGTTAGTCTCTAATCTTTTTAATAAATCATTAAAATAACTTTCTCTCCAAAAATGTCTTGAAAGTCTTAGTCGCCATCTTTTTGGAATATCTAGCTTTGACAGAAGTAAATTAAATATTTCAACATTACCAATGGTTAAAATTCCTGATGAGTATTTTAAACTTTGAAGAGATTTTAAAGAAGTATTAATAATTTCTTTGTCATCATTTTTTTCATCTTTAGAACCAATAATTTCAAAACCAATTTGATTTCTTATAATAGAATCTTTTTTATTTTGTGATTTTCTGTAGGCTTGACCGCTATAAAATATTTTTTCTTTGCCTTTAAGATTATTTTCTAAATATCGAAGACAGGATACAATTGTTAAATCTGGCCTAAGGCATAATTCATTGCCATTTTGGTCAGTAAAAGAGAATATAAATTTTCTAAAATTTTCACCCGATCTTTGAACGATATGATTGGCCTCAATAACGGAAGGTAGCTCTATATATTTGAATCCTTTGGATTTAACCGATTTAAGGATTTTTTCAGATAAATTTTTTGATTTCATCAATTAAATTCTCTTTTGGAACTGTGCTCTGATTATTTTCACCTTTCACGCCTAAAAGGTTTTTAAGAGTTATGGTATTATCTTTAAATTCATTATCCCCACAAATAACAGCTACTGGACACTCTCTTTTATTTGCATAAGTTAATTGTTTGCCAAGATTCTTTTTGCTATCTAAAAATATTTCTGAATTAATATTATTATCTCTTAAAGTATTTAGAATTTCATAATAGTTTTTTAAATATTTATCATCCATAACACAGACAATAACTGGTTTTTGCTCATCTATT
>Ga0222719_10000838_pt1 | contig 30572 bp, 28 predicted proteins | sample C33_34DmetaG_FD_165039 | JGI IMG/M metagenome (GOLD analysis project Ga0222719, IMG submission 165039) | Estuarine water microbial communities from San Francisco Bay, California, United States - C33_34D | ecosystem: Environmental > Aquatic > Marine > Unclassified | place: USA: California... | reverse complement strand
CAGGATGCAATTATTGCTTCTGCCTTAGATATTATTGCTGATGAATCTACCTTAAAGAATGATATGGGTGAAGTATTATCTATTCGTTCATCAAATGAAGACATTCAAAAAATACTTTATAATTTATTTTATGATGTATTAAACATAGAATTTAATTTATGGTCATGGGTTCGCCAAATGGCTAAATATGGTGATTTTTTCTTAAAATTAGAAATATCAGAAAAATTTGGTGTGTATAATGTTATTCCTTATACTGCCTATCATATTGAAAGACAAGAGGGGTTTAACATAGAAAACCCTTCAGAAATTCGTTATAAATATTCTCCAGATGGTTTAGTTAATACAAATTCCGGAATGTATAATGTACCAGGAGCAGGAACAGATAATTCACCTGGTATTTTCTTTGATAACTATGAAATGGCCCACTTTAGGCTAATTGGTGACACCAATTACCTACCTTATGGCCGTTCTTACGTTGAACCAGCTCGTAAATTGTTTAAACAATATACTTTAATGGAAGATGCGATGTTGATTCATAGAATTGCTCGTGCGCCTGAAAAACGCATTTTTTATATGAATGTTGGATCTATTCCCCCAAATGAAATAGATGCATTTATGCAAAAAACTATTTCAAATATGAAACGTACCCCTTATGTAGACCAAAAGACAGGTGAGTATAATTTAAAATATAACATGCAAAACATGATGGAGGATTTCTATATCCCAATTCGTGGAAATGATCAAACAACAAAAATTGAAACTACAAAAGGTTTAGATTATGATGGTATTCAAGATGTTGAATATTTAAGAGATAAATTATTTGCAGCACTTAAAATCCCAAAAGCATTTTTAGGATATGATGAAAATGTGGAAGGAAAGGCTACATTAGCAGCAGAAGATATTAGATTTGCCCGTACTATTGAACGTTTACAACGTATTATGGTATCCGAGCTTAATAAAATTGCACTTGTTCATTTATATGCCCAAGGTTATAGAGATGAAGCATTGACTAACTTCGAAATTTCAATGCAAACTCCATCTATTATATTTGAACAGGAGAAAATAGAGCTAATGAAATCAAAAACCGAATTGGCTTCAAATTTACTAGCAGATAACATTTTACCTACGGATTGGATTTATGATAATATTTTTCATCTATCAGAGGATCAATTTGATGAGTATAGAGATTTACAACGTGAAGATGCTAAACGTAAATTTAGATTAGCCCAAATTGAGGCTGAAGGAAACGATCCAGTTGAAACTGGTAAATCTTATGGTACACCTCATGATCTAGCTTCATTATATGGTAAAGGTAGAATGTATTCTGACCCTGGAAATGTACCAGATGGGTATGATACTGATTCTGATTTAGGTCGCCCCAAAGATGGCATTTCAAACCATGGGAAACAAGATAGTAACTTTGGAAAAGACCCATTAGGAACTAAACGTATGAAAGATACTGATAAAAACGATTCAAGGGACAGTAGAACTGATACAAACAAATCAGGCTTAGCTCTTGAAAGTGCCCAAGTAACTTTATTAAAAAATAAGGATATGTTCAAAAAATTAAATAAAAAACAATTAGTATTTGAACATGATAAGGACGATTCATCACTATTAGATGAAAAACAATTAAAGGAATAATAACTTTTGCATATTTATAAATAAATATATTTTTTGATGAAAATAAAACACTCCAAGTATAAAAATACTGGTATTCTATTTGAATTATTAGTACGCCAAATTACCGCGGATACTTTAAAAGGTGGAGACTCCCCAGCTATTGATATATTAAAAGAACATTTTATAAAAACTTCTTTAGGTCGTGAATATAAGTTGTATGAATCAGTATTAAAATCTAAGGTTTTAAATGAAGGAAGGGCTAATATAGTAATATCTACTATTTTAGAATCTTCTTCTAAATTTAATCGTACCTCATTAAGAAAACAAAAGTATAACTTAATTAATGAAATCAAAAAACACTATGATTTAGATGTTTTCTTCGGTGCTAAAATTAAAAATTACAAAGAATTAGCTTCATTATATACTTTAATTGAAGGGTATAATTCAAAAGAAGCTAGTAACTCCCAACAAATAATAGATAATAAAGTAACTTTATTAGAACATTTAACTAAACAAGAAGTTAACACTGAAGAAGTTAAAGAAGATGTCCTTAAAGAATTCCAAACTTATGATAAAGACTTAAGAATTCTTACTTACAAAGTACTTTTAGAAAAGTTTAATAGTAAGTATGATAACCTATCTAGTGAACAAAAACAAGTACTTAAAGAATTTATAAACTCAGTAGACTCAGCTCCTGGGTTAAGAGATTTCTATAATAGTAAAATAGATGAATTAAAATCTACTTTAAACGAAGAAGCTAAAAATATTAAAGATAAAGCTACTCAAATAAAAATTACAGAAGTAGCTAAATATTTAGTTGAATTAAATAAAACAGCTAAAGTTACAAATGATAATTTAGTTGACTTGTTACAATATTTTGAATTAGTAAAAGAAATTAAAGTAGTAAATGGCATTCAAATATAAACTTAAAGAAGCACCTTCTCCTAACCTAGCCCAACAAACGGGAGCTAAAATAGGTGATGTGTCCTATTCTAAAGATGGAGATACTAAATTTGTAGTTAATTCTATAGATAAAGAAACAGGCCAAATAGGATGGAAAGTAATTGAACTACCCGCATTTGATAAATTAAATGATGATGTTGATAGTTTAGTTTCAACGGCTAAAGGAGTTTATACTAAAACTAAAGATGATGAAAAGTTTAGAGAAATCTATGAAGAAGCTAGACTTTTAAGAAATAAAATTAGAAAACATCTTCGTAACGAGTACCCAGACGAGTATAAAAGAATGACTATGGAGGAAGAAATAGACGAAATGTCTACTTCATCAGGTGCTGGTTCATATTTAACTAAATATGCTTTTAGAAAACCTAAAAAACAAGAAAAATTACCTGAAGGTATAGGAGCAACATTAGGACCAGGTCCTAAAGCAACCGAGGATGGTGTAAAAGATAATTATTATGTTAAAAAGTTTAAATATAAATTAGTACCAAAGGACAAAAATGGAAATTATGTTCAAAAAGGCAGTGGTTTGGAAATAAAAAACTTTTAATATGTATAAGTATAAATTAAATGAGCAAGAAGATAAAGTAAAAAAATTTCATGAAGAAAGAATCATGGCATTTGATACTTTAGAAGCTCGTTTAGAAAACATAAAAAAATTATTACGTCAAGGTAAAATTGAAACAATAAAATTCTACAGAGAAAACCCAAAAAGTTATGCTGTAGATAAACCAACGGATCTAATTGGCGATTATATAAACGATATTGAAACATTATTAAAATCAGAAGAATGAAAAAAGCAGAAAAGTTATTTAAGGATTTACTAAATGAAAATTTAGGATATGTTGACCTTAAACCTATTAATCAAATAGAAGCTACCCCTAAAACAGATTATGAAAATAAATTTGCTGCATTTTTAGCTGAAGAAGCTAAAGTTGAAGAAAAAAAGGTAACTAAAGAAGTTGAAGAAGTAGCGGGGCATAACTACGATTATAAGAATCCAAAAAACTTAGATAACCAAATTGGTCAAGAAGTAATGAATGGTGTTTATTTTGAAGCCAAACAAAACCCAGACAAAACTATTGATGAAATTAAAGAAATTGTATCTAAAAATTTAGCTAAAGACGGTCAATACTATATAAAAAATGCTGCTTTTGGAGTTGAAGGTTTAGGATATCAAGAAACCGAATTAGAAGAAGTATCTGGTAAACATGCATCTAGCGGTTATTCAGATAAACTTAAAAAAGTAGTAAAAGAATCCTTAATGAGTGGTGTTCAAGAAGGATACGGAGCTGAAGAATATGAAAAAGGTAAAGAAGCTGGAGAAAAAATAGAAAAGAAAAAAATGAAAAAAGCTAAAAAAGAATCAATTGATACTGATTTAGCTGAAATTGATAAACAAGCCCAAATTGTAGCTTTAGAAGCTAAATTAGATAAAATGGATGAAGTTATTGAAGGTAAAATGAGCCGTATCAATATGGTATCCGAAGATGAAAATTTATCTGAATTAGTGGATAGTAAGAAAATGAAAGCCATGCAAAAAGAAGTCAAAATCTTAGAAAAAAGAAAAGCTAAGATGGAGAAAATGTATGAAAAAATGTGTGGGAAAAGATACCAAAAAGAAGAAATTGTAGACGAAACAACAGTTAATGGTGTTGAAGTTGAAGAAGTAGAGCTAGATAATGAATAAATCACTACTTATAGAAGTAAATACTTTTAAACCTATTTCTTCATTAACCGAAAGCGTTAATAAAGAAACTGGAAACTTATTAGTTGAAGGTGTTTTAGCTACTGCCGAAGTAAAAAATGGTAATGGTAGGTATTATTCTAGAGAGCTATGGCAACGTGAAATGGATAAGTACGGTGAACTTATTAAAGAAAGACGTGCTATGGGGGAATTAGACCACCCAGAATCTTCAGTTATAAATTTACAAAACGTATCCCATATAATTTCAGAATATTGGTGGGATGGAGATAACGTAATGGGTAAAATAGAAATTTTACCTACCCCTTCAGGAAATATACTTAAAGAAATTATTAAAGCAGGTGTAACCGTAGGTGTTTCATCTCGTGGTATGGGATCGTTAGAGCAAAATGGTAATGTAATGGAAGTACAAGATGACTTCGAATTATTGTGTTGGGATTTTGTTTCGACACCCTCTAACCCAGGCTCTTATATGCATACTTTAAATGAAGGTAAAGGAGCTGTTACCTATGATTACACAAACATAAATAATATTGTACGAGAAATCCTTTGTTCAAAAGGTTCTTGTCCTATAACTTAACCCCTCTAAATTTAACCGATTTAGACCTAAGCCCTCTTTTGAGGGCTTTTATATTTTTCCAAAATACTCATATACGTATAACCATAATACACCATCTCTTATATGGTGTCGATAAACAAATTATTCCCTATTACGGTTCTTAATAACCGTATTTCACAAATTTAAATTTTGCGATTATGTCAAACAACAGAGATTTGCTTAAAGAAGCAATTGCTGATGCTAAAGCGGTAAAAGAAACTGCCATAGCAAACGCTAAAGCTGCTTTAGAAGAAGCATTTACTCCTCATTTGAAATCTATGTTAGCCGCTAAATTGGAAGAAATGGACAAAGACGAAGACATCGACGAAGGATACGATAAGTATGAAGAAGATGACGTTAAAGAAGAAGTTTCTGAAGAAGTAGAAGCAGTAGAAGAAAATGAAGAAGTAACTGAAGCTGAAGAAGTAGAAGAAGCTAAAAAAGAAGAGGTTGATGAAGACATCAATCTTGACGAATTACTTGCAGAACTTAATGAAGAAGAGGAAGTAACTGAATCTGAAGAAATCGACGAAGCTAAGGAAGAAATTGACGAAGCTAAAGATGACAAAGAAGAAGTTAAAGAATCTGAAGAAATTGAAGAATCTGAAGAAGTAACCGAAGCTGAAGAGGACGAAGCCGAAGAGGATGAAGCCGAAGAAGGTGAAGGTGAAATGGAAGAGGAAGAAATTGACCTAGAAGATATGTCAGAAGACGATCTAAAAGGATTCATTGAGAATGTAATTAAAGACATGGTAGAAGCTGGTGAATTAGAAGCTGGAGAAGAAATGGAAGTGGATGGCGAAGAGTCAGAAATGGATATGGATATCGAAGTTGAAGATGAAGTAGAACCTATGATGGAAGAAAAAGAAGAGTTAGATGAAATGGACGAAGTAAGTTGGAATGAGAAAAACAACCCTACAAGAGGAGCTAGTAAAAAAGAACTAGACCCTAAAAAAGTTGGAAAATCAACTTCTGCTTATGCCGTTAATTTAGAAGAAGTAATGAGTGAAGTTAATGACTTGAAACAAGAACTTCAAGAAGTTAATTTATTAAATGCTAAACTTCTTTACACTAACAAAATCTTTAAATCTAAAAACTTATCAGAAGATAAGAAAGTAAAAGTGTTGAAAGCTTTTGATAAAGCTGAAACCGTAAAAGAAGCTAAAGTTATTTTTGAAACCCTAAATGAAGGGATGATTTCAAAAGTAGAAACTAAAGCAAGACCAAAAGGTCAAGCTTCTAAAGTTACTGCTCCAATAACTGAAGCTAAAAAACAGCCAATCGTTGAAAATGCTGCATTTGCACGCATGCAACGTTTAGCTGGAATTATTAAAGAAAATTAATTAACCCTTATTAAAACTTAAAATCATGAGTTTACAAACTTTATTAGAAAGTGCAAACCCATATCACTCAGTACAGAGCGACGCTGCTCGTTTAGCTGACAAATGGGAAAAAACAGGTTTGTTAGAAGGTTTAAATGGTAATACCAAAAATAACATGGGTATTATCCTTGAAAACCAAGCTAAACAACTTGTAGTAGAAAGTTCACAAACAGGTGGTGGTACTGCTTCACAAGGTACCTTTACTGCTGGTGTAGGTGAACAATGGGCTGGTGTAGCTCTTCCGTTAGTACGTAAAGTATTCGGACAGATTGCCGCTCAAGAATTCGTATCAGTTCAACCAATGAACCTACCTTCAGGTCTTGTATTTTATCTAGATTTCCAATATGGAACTGATAAATCTCCATTCTCTGCTGGTTCTTCACTATATGGTGATGCTGCTGCTGATGGATCAGATGAACCTTTTGGTAATACAGCCGAAGGTGGTCTTTATGGTGCTGGTCGTTTTGGGTATTCTATTAACAATACATCATCTGCTGCTTCTGCTTTTGCATCTGCATCCGCTGATTGGTCAGATCTTAACTTTGACTCAGCATATTCAGCTTCTGCTGTTGCTGATGAGTATTTAAAATTTACAGTAACAAAAACATCCTTACCAAACCTTGATTCAGATGGGATTAGAGGATTCTCATTAGTAACTGGTTCAGCTGATACTGTAGTATCACTTCCAGCATTTACTTCTGAAGATTCTACTAATGTTTACTTTATTGTGGCACAAGCTAACATTACTGATGGTAATGAAGTAACTGTAAAGTATCAATTACAACCAACTGATCAATATAGAGGTGATTTTGAAGATGGAAATACTGGATTAAACGCTGGTAATGATCCTATCTCAATCCCTGAGATCAACGTACAGATGAAATCATCTGCTATCGTAGCTAAAACTCGTAAGTTAAAAGCTGTATGGACTCCTGAGTTCGCACAAGACTTGAACGCTTACCACGCTTTAGATGCTGAAGCAGAATTAACATCTATCTTAAGTGAGTATATTTCATTAGAAATTGACTTAGAGATCTTAGATATGTTAATGACTAATGCTGCTGCTGGTACTGAAGTATGGTCAGCTGTAAATAACCGTTCAATTACAGGAACTGGAGACGGTACTGTATCTGACTTAGGTTTTTACAATAGCCAAGGACAATGGTTCCAAACTTTAGGAACTAAAATCCAAAAGTTAAGTAACACAATTCACCAAAGAACTTTACGCGGTGGAGCTAACTTCTTAGTATGTTCTCCTTCTGTAGGTACTATCTTGGAATCTATTCCTGGATTTGCTGCTGATTCAGATGGTGATGCTTCTAAAGGAAGCTACGCATTTGGTGTACAAAAAGTTGGTAGCTTAAATAGCCGTCAAAAAGTTTATAAGAATCCATATATGACTGAAAACCAAATTTTATTAGGTTTCCGTGGTGGACAATTCTTAGAAGCTGGTGCTGTATTTGCTCCTTATATTCCATTAATTATGACTCCTCTAGTATACGATCCAGATACATTTACTCCACGTAAAGGTCTCTTAACTCGTTATGCTAAGAAAATGGTACGTCCCGAATTCTATGGTTTAATCAAAGTAAATGGTTTAAACACTCTATAATTAGAGCTTTAAATTAAACTTTAGTAAATTAACCCGGTCTTTGGCCGGGTTTTTTTATCTTAAAATATTTATAACCAAACATGTTTTTATGTTAAAACCCGTTACATTTTTTAACAATTTAACTCAAATTAAATTTTTATGGCATCAAAACCCCATACGGACGACGTGTATCGTCCCAAGAGAATTCCTAAAAACCCCATTAAATTCAAATTACAACTCAATGCGGAACAAAAGGAAGCAAAAGCAGCAATACTTGAAAATACAATCACTTTATTAGCTGGTGGAGCTGGAAGTGGTAAAACACTTTTAGCTTGTAATGTTGCATTAGATGGTTTATTAAGAAGACAATATGATAAAATTATCATCACCAGACCTACAGTATCAAAAGAAGAAATAGGATTCTTACCAGGTGATTTAAGAGAAAAAATGGATCCATGGGTCCAACCTATATACCAAAATTTTTTTCAATTATACGATAAAATTAAAATAGAAAAATTAATTGAAGATGGTAAAATAGAAATTGTACCTGTATCCTTTATGAGGGGTAGAACATTTTTAGATTCAATGATTATAGTTGATGAAGCCCAAAATGTTACTCACGAACAAATGGAAATGATTACTTCACGTTTAGGTTTAAGAAGTAAAATGATGGTGTGTGGAGATTCACACCAAACAGATTTAAAAAGAAAAGCAGATTCAGGGTTTAAATTCCTTTATACTGCATCTAAAAAAGTAAAAAACTTAGAAGCGATTACCTTGTTAACTAACCATAGAGATCCAATTGTTGAAGATTTATTAGATTTTTACCAAAATAAAAAAGAACAACATCCTTTCTCAGTTTTTAGTGGTTCTAATGGAAAGTAATATATTTATCATAAACAAAACATTAACTTTAAAAAATTAAAAAACAAATGGGATTAGTTTACAGATTAAAAAAAGGATCTGCACTTTCTTATGCTGAAATGGATGGCAACCTTTCAACATTATCAGACGCAACTGGATCATCAGTTACTGGGTCTAATATTGATGGAGTAACCCAAACTTTTCATTTAGGAGATGGCACATCTTACACAAACACTATTGCAAGTGCTTCATATGCTGTATCGGCTTCTCATGTTGAGTTTGCAGATGATGCAACTTCTGCTTCTTATGCTGTAAGCGCATCTCATGTAGAATTTGCTGATAATGCTGGGAGTGCAACAAGTGCTTCTTATTCAGTATCTGCTTCTTATGCAGTATCTGCTTCGCATGTAGAATTTGCTGATAATGCCGAATTAGCCAATACTGCTTCATTCGTAACAGGATCAAACGTAGTAGGTATCGTTTCTGATGCCACAACTGCTGCAACAGCCTCTTTCATAACAGGTTCAAACGTAATTGGAATTGTATCCGATGCAACAAATGCTGCAACTGCTTCATTCGTAACAGGTTCAAACGTAATTGGAATTGTATCCGATGCCACAACTGCTGCAACTGCTTCATTCGTAACAGGATCTGATGTAGTAGGTATCGTTTCTGATGCCACAACTGCTGCAACTGCTTCATTCGTAACAGGATCTGATGTAGTAGGTATCGTTTCTGACGCTACAAATGCTGCAACTGCTTCATATGTATTAGGTTCAGATTTACAAGGCAACCTTATTCCAAGTGATTCAGAAGCAACATTAGGAACAGTAGCAAATCCATGGAGGGATTTATTTGTATCAGATGCTTCTATTGTATTTGTAAGTGGATCCACTACAAGTTCTTTAGCACAATCTGCTGATGGAAATTTAAATGGAACATTTACTGGGTCTTTTTCAGGAACAGGATCAATATCTAATGCTGAGACGGCATCTATAGCAACAACAGCATCCACTGCTTTAGCAGCTAGTGGTTCAATTGAAGCTGTATCATTCGATTCAAGTGGTTCATTCCATCTTTCAGGATCAGATGTAATACTTGCTGGATTATCAACTACAGAACCTTCTACAATAGGATCTTTATGGCTATCAGGTAGTGGAGCAGGAGCAGCTTCTGGTTCAAAATACTTGATGGTATTTGCAGGATAATAATATTATCTATTTAATAATAAAAGAGGGGTCGCTAAGCGTCCCCTCTTTCATATTTATAAGTAAACAGTTAAATTATGGCAAACATCCCTATCTGGCCTGGATCTAGTTCTTTTTCCCCTGGAGATACCCCATTTGGATTTTATGATTCTGATACTACATTTCAAACGGATGCTGATAAAGTATCTAATTTTTGTGCTCGTAGGCTAGGTTACCCTCTAGTTGAAGTAGAACTACAAGATATAAGTTTTTATGCCGCATTTGAAGAAGCTATAACTACCTATGGTAATGAATTATATGCTTATAAAATTAGAGATAATCAATTAACCCTAGAAGGGTCTTCAGTTAATAATAACTTAAATGATTCCCTTATAACTCCTAGTTTTGAACCCATAGTTAGACTAACAGAGCAATATGGAGCAGAAGCAGGTTCTGGAGGTAATGTACCTTACTATACTGGATCATTCCCCTTAATTGCTAACCAACAAGATTATGATTTAAAACAATGGGCCGAAGATGAAGGAATTACAGGAAGTATTGAAATTAAAAAAGTATTTTATCAAGCTTCTCCTGCAATTACAAGATATTATGACCCATATGTAGGAACTGGATTTGGTTCCCAAAATATGTTTGATAGTTTTGGATTTGGTGGTATGTCACCGGCTATTAATTTTTTAATGATGCCCTTAAATTTTGACTTACAGGCAATCCAAGCAATTGAAATAAATGATCAAATTAGAAGATCCAATTACAGCTTTGAATTAAAAGATAATAAATTAAGAATCTTCCCTATTCCTACTTCTGGAAGTGGTAATTATTGGTTTGAATATATTAAAAGGGATGAAAGAATCTCTGCTAGTATAAATTCAGATACTTCAAAAGTATCAAATGTTTCTAATACACCTTATTCTAACCCTACTTACTTAAGTATAAATTCAGTAGGACGTCAATGGATATTTGAATATACATTAGCACTAGCTAAAGAAATGCTAGGATATGTAAGAGGAAAATATAGCAATATTCCTATCCCTAATGCTGAAGTAACCCTAAACCAATCAGATTTAATAACAGCGGCTACAGCAGAAAAAACAGCTTTACTAGAAAGACTAAGAGCATATTTTGATGAAACCTCTCGTAAAGCATTATTAGAAAGAAGAGCACAGGAAACTGAATTTAAACAAACGGAATTAAAACAAGTTCCGTATACAATTTATATAGGATAATATGGCAATGTTTGGCAGCTTACGTGATGTAAGTTTAATAAGAGGGATAAACCGTGAGTTGATGGGTAATATAATTACCCAACAAGCCTCTTTTTACAAATATAAATTAGAAGAAACAAAAACTAATTTATATGGAGAAGCAGCTGGTAGTAAATATTTTGATGGGCCCTTTATATTTGATTGTTTAATTAACAGGGGAGACCAAGAATTCCCCGAAGGTGGAGAAGGTATTGGGTTTAATCAACCTATTACTTTTGCGTTTTTAAGAGCAGATTTAGTAGATGCTAATTATATTGCCGAAGTTGGTGATATAATCTTATATCAAGAAGGGTATTATGAAGTAGATCAGATAGTAACCAACCAATATTTTGTTGGTAAAAACCCAGATTACCCCAATAATGCAAACCCCCTAAATCCAGGCTTAGAAAATTTTGGTGCTAATTTATCAATAATATGTACTACTCATTATGTCCCAGCAGATAAGTATAATATATCACCTTATAAAGAACGCTTCTAATGTCAAAACCCTTAACAAAATCTCAGGCATATGAAAGAGCATTTAAAAATGCTCAAGGGAGGTATCCTGCTATTCCAAATACTCCTACATCAAAAAGAAATTTTAAACCAAGACCTAAAACCCAAGAAGAAATTTCTAGAGATCAACATGAACCCTATGGGTTAGATAATTTAACTAATCCTAATGTTATAGATAACCCAAATCAAAAATCAACAAATATTGATTTTAATAGATCTAATAAAATATCAGCTAGGGGAGATAAATCAAAATCTTTTTCTATTGGGATTAAAGATATAGATGAAGCCGTTTTTTATTATTTTAATAATGTTATACAACCTTTTGTATATCAAAATGACCAACGTATTCAAGTTCCAGTCATATATTCTTCACCTGAAAGATGGAAATCATATCAAAAGGATGGGTATTATAGAGATAAGGGAGGAAAAATTATGCTTCCTATAATTTATATATCACGTAACTCTATAGCTAAAGATAGAAGTGTAACTGCTAAAGTAGATTCTAATTCCCCACATTTATATAGTTCTATAAAAAAAGGATATAATAGTGTAAATGGGTATTCTAATTTTAACATATTAAACAACAGAAAACCAGTTATACAATCTCAAGCTGTTGTAGTTCCTGATTTTGTAACTTTACAATATAGTTGTACTATACAAACTTATTATATGGAACAACTAAATAAAATAGTTGAATCCATAGAATACGCTTCAGATTCATATTGGGGGGATCCAGAAAGGTTTAAATTTAGAGCTTTTATAGATAGCATATCAACTTCAACAGAACTTACTATAGGTCAAGAAAGATTAGTTAAAGGTAATTTTGATATTAGATTAAGGGGTCATATCATTCCCGAAACATTACAGAAAGATTTAAATGCTGCAAGAAGTTTTAATTCTAAAGCCAAAATTAGTATTGATTCAGAAACAGTTTCAAATTTTTCAAATTTAAACACATAATTATATATTTATAATCACAAATTAATTTTTAAGATGGAAAAAAAAGTTTTAACAGAAGAAGAGTTACAAACATTAAAAGGTTATCAACAACAAGAAAACAATTTAGTTTTTAGTTTTGGACAAATTGAATACCAAATTATTGGTTTAGAATCACAAAAAGACGATTTAATTGAAGCTAAACAAAAATTTGAAGAAGAAAGAATTAAATTTGCTAAAGTTCTAACTGAAAAGTATGGCGATGGTAATATCAATCTAGAAACTGGAGAAATAATATCAAGTACCTAATTTTTTGAAAAGTTCTTTAGTATTTATAACAAAATACAATACTAAACATATTTACCCAAGATGGCAGAAACATTAATATCACCAGGTGTATTAGCAAGGGAAAATGATCAATCATTTATCACCACCCAACCCGTAACCGTTGGGGCCGCTATTGTAGGTCCAACAGTAAGGGGACCAGTTGAAATTCCTACTGTAGTTACTTCATACAGCGATTATACAAGCAGGTTTGGTTCTACTTTTGAAAGTGGAAGCCAAACATATAGCTATTTAACTTCAATTTCAGTAAATAATTATTTCCAAAACGGAGGTGAAAGTTTATTAGTTACTCGTGTAACATCTGGTTCATTTGAACCCGCTATTAATACACCTGTAATTTGTAATGTAACCCCTGATACTAAAAGTGGTCCTTTTACTTTAGAAACTCTTTCTGAAGGAGAAATTATGAATAATCTAGATAACATATATGTTATTGATGGTTATGTTTCTTCTTCTTATATTGAATCTTTTGCCGAAATACTACCAGGTGGAGCTCTATCTTCTGGATCAGCTAATAATGTTCGTTTTGAGATTCCAACAGTTAATACTGAAAGTGGAACATTTAGTTTATTAATTCGTAGAGGAGATGATAATGATAGAGAAAAAGTAATACTTGAAACTTACCAAAACTTAAGTTTAGACCCAAATTCTTCAAATTATATTGAAGCCGTAATTGGTAATTCTAAAAAAGTAGTAAGACAAGATGGATCAGAATACTATATCCAAGATAGTGGATCCTATTCTAATAAATCAAGATATGTAAGAGTAAAAGAAGTAAATTACCCAACCCCAGATTATTTTGATAATGCTGGAGCTGTGAGATCTCAATATACTGCTTCTTTACCAATAATTCAATCTGGTTCTTTCTATGGAGGTCAAGGTAAATTATATTATGGTGGAGGTGCTGCTTTTAATGAAAACATTATTGAGGGTACTAACATTCAAGGAATCCAAGCCTCAGATTATAATACAGCAATTGCTCTTTTAGGAAATAAAGATGAATATCGTTATAACTTAATTACCGCACCGGGGTTAAATGCTGAAGTTTCAACCTTACAAGTTACTAGATTAGTAAACACCGCAATTACAAGAACAGATGCTTTAGCAGTTGTTGATTTAGTTAAATATAATTCTCCAGTAGGTACTGTAACACAAAAAGGTACATTATATAACACAAGCTATGCTGCTACTTATTGGCCTTGGGCTCAAATTATAGATCCTGGAACAGGTAAGTTAGTCTGGGTGCCAGCTTCCACGTTAATTCCGGGAGTATATGCGTTTACAGACGCGTCAAGTGATTCTTGGTTCGCACCCGCTGGTTTAACTAGAGGTGGTTTAGATAGCGTAGTACGCGTAGAAAGAAAATTACCTACTTCTACAAGAGATAGATTATATGAAGCTAATATTAACCCATTAGCAACATTTCCTCAAGCAGGAGTAGTAGTATTCGGACAGAAAACATTGCAGAAAAAAGCAAGTGCTTTAGATCGTATTAATGTTCGTAGATTATTGATTTCACTTAAGAGCTATATTTCCCAAATTGCTGATACATTAGTATTTGAACAAAATACAATAGCCACAAGAAATTCATTCTTAAGTCAAGTAAACCCATACTTAGAATCAGTACAACAAAGACAAGGATTGTATGCTTTTAAAGTAGTAATGGATGACAGTAATAATACAGCAGATGTTGTAGACAGAAATGAGCTTATAGGTCAAATTTACCTACAACCAACACGTACAGCTGAATTTATATTATTAGATTTCAATGTATTACCAACTGGAGCAACATTCCCAGCATAAAGAACAAAAAATAAAATATTTATAATAAAATAAGTACACAAAATGGCAATATTAGATACTAACGAAATGTTCTTTACTGCATTTGAACCTAAACAACAAAATAGGTTTGTAATGTATATGGACGGTTTTCCTTCGTATATCGTTAAAGGTGTAAGTGGTATTTCTATTACACAAGAAACAGTAGCATTAAACCACATCAACCTTAAAAGATATGTAAAAGGTAAAACTAACTGGGGAACAATTGATTTTACATTATTTGATCCAATCACCCCTTCAGGAGCGCAAGCTGTAATGGAATGGATCCGCTTACACCATGAATCAGTAACTGGTAGAAATGGTTATTCTGATTTTTATAAAAAGGATTTAACTTTTAATGTATTAGGTCCTGTAGGTGATGTAGTATCTGAATGGATTATCAAAGGAGCAATGATTACAACTGCAAACTTTGGTGAATATAGCTATGATAATGAATCAGCTGCCCAACAAATTACAATGACAGTACAACCAGATTATTGTGTATTAAATTTCTAAAAATTTTACCCACCCTCAGTTTGAAAAATTGCTTGGCTTCGGTCAAGCTTTTTTTTATATTCATATTTATCATAGAACAAAAGTTATTATTAAATAAAGATTATGGCCGAATTTAAATTACCTACTGAAGTAGTAGAATTACCCTCAAAAGGATTATTGTATTCTAAGGAAAGTCCTTTATCCGAAGGAAAAGTTGAAATTAAATACATGACTGCTAAGGAAGAGGATATTTTAACTAACCAATCTTATATCGAAAAAGGTACTGTTATAGATAAATTATTAGAATCTTTAATAATTACTAAAATTAATTTTAATGATTTATTAATTGGGGATAAAAATGCTTTAATGGTATCTGCCCGTGTTTTAGGGTATGGAAAAAATTACAAATTTGAATATAATGGAGAAGAATATGAAATTGACTTATCCCAGATAGGATTTAAAGAATTTGACGAATCAAACATTACTAAAGGGAATAACGAATTCCAATTTACTTTACCCAACTCAGAAAACCTCATTACATTTAAACTACTTACTCAGGGGGATGAAAAGAAAATTTCTACTGAACTTGAAGGATTAAAAAGATTAAATAAAGATTTTTCTCCTGAAATATCCACTCGTTTAAAATATTTAATTACCTCTGTAAACGGAGATAGGGAAAAGAAAACTATTCGAGAGTTTGTAGATAACTACCTCTTAGCCCAGGATGCCAGGGCACTAAGAGAACATATCCGAAATTTGCAACCAGACATAGATCTAACTTTTTTTCCCTCCGGAAGCGAAAAAAAAAGATCCATCCCAATTGGTGTCAGCTTTTTTTATCCTGACATCGCAACAGGCTAAAGATTATAGGTTTAATCTTTTTCAACAAATCCACCAAGTAGTATTTCATGGTAATGGTGGATATTCTTGGCCTGATGTATACAATATGCCTATTTGGTTAAGGAAATTTACATTTTCTGAAATTAAAAAATATCACGAGGAATCTAATAAACCAGATAATAAATCAGATAAAACTAGTACTTTAGTAAACCCTGATGGTTCCATAAATGTCCCTAACTTTAAAAAAGCTTCTGAAGGTACCTCTAAAGTGTCATATAAATAAAAGTTCTAAATTTTAATATTTATAACATATACCTAACCATATGGCGAGTAAAGAAGAATTAAATAACCAAAAAAATTTAAATAACGAAAAGCAAAAAGAAATTAGTTTAGAAAAAGAACTGATTAATCTTTTATCTCGTCGAGCAGGTATCAGCAAACAATCTTTTGCAGAACAACAAGATGTTAGTAATGTTTTATTAGACCAAATAAAACAACTTAAATTTGAAGTACAAGAAAGAAGAACAATTCAATCCATTGTTAATCGTACTAATAAATTAGCTAAAGAATCTTTTGGTTTAGGACAAGAATCGTTATATAATGAAAAAGACAGGGCTAAACTTCAAAAATCTATTTTAGCAACTGAAAATGATATTAGAGTTTTAGAAGAACTTAGACTAAAATTTGCTAAAGGTACAAGTGAATTTGATCAAGATATTTCTGAATCCCTTAAAGAACAGGTTACCCAATCCCAAAGATTAGTAGGAGAATTAAAACAAATAGAAGGATTCTCAGATAAGATATCAGAAAACTTTGGGGTTAAAACATTTGGTTTTCTTAATGATATAATAGGATCTATTCCTGGTCTAAAAACCCTCAAAGAACCTTTTGAAGCTGCTGCATCTGCGGCTGGTGAAGCGGCAATTGAAAATGAAAAAATTTCTGAGTTAAAAAAATTAGGAAATAAAATAACACAAGATGATATTAAGAGATTTGGGTTAGAAAACCAGTTTTTAGATAAAAATGGTAAGCTATTAGCAGGAGCAGCCGCTAATTCCAGAGCACAAAATGTATCTCAAAATGTTTTCATGACAGGGCTTAAAAAGTTAGGTCCTGCTTTAAAAGCTGCATTTAAACCATTAATTGGTCTTGAAATACTTATGGCTTTAGGCCAAGCGGATAAAGAATTAGTTGAGGTTCAACGTAATTTAGCTTTAAGTAGAATTGAAGCTATAGGTTTCAGAGCAGAATTAGCTGAAGCAGCTTCCGCCTCAGGTAATATAAATGTTACAACTACAGCATTATTAAACACTTTTAATGCTATAAATAAAGAATTAGGATTTCAGGGTAAATTTAATTCTCAAAATCTAGTTACCGCTACTAGATTATTAGATGTAGTAGGATTAACTGAACAATCAACTGCTAATTTAACTGCAGCCGCAGAAATTCGAGGTAATTTACTCGAAGATGAATATAGAACTATTTTAGCTACTTCTTATGAATTGCAACGTCAAACAGGAGTACAATTTTCAAATAAAGAAATACTAGAAGCTGTAGGTAAAGTTACAGGTCAAGTAAGAGCTAACTTAGGAGCAAACCCAGCAGCTATAGCGGAAGCAGTTACTCAGGCTAAATTATTTGGTGCCGAATTAGATGATATTGTAGGAGCTTCTAAAGCATTATTAGATTTTGAATCTTCTATTAGAAACGAATTAGAAGCCGAATTACTTTTAGGTAGAAATCTTAGTTTAGAAAGAGCTAGGTTAGCAGCTTTAACAGGAGACCAATCTACATTAGCGGCTGAATTAGCTAAAAATGCTCAAGATTTTGAAACATTTACAAAATTAAATGTAATCCAACAGGATGCTTTAGCATCTGCCTTAGGATTACAATCAGATCAGTTAGCTAACATTTTATTTAAACAAGAAGTTCAAGGTAAAACAGCTAAAGAATTAAGAGCATTAGGTAAAAATGAATTAGCAGATAGATTAGAAGCTCAAACTTTACAAGATAAATTTACCAAATCTGTTGAAAAATTAAAATCAGTTTTAGTTGATGTAGTATCTGCCTTTACCCCTATATTAGATATTTTAGGGGGAGCTTTAGAACTTGTAGGAAAAATTATACAAGGGATAAATAGTATTTCGCCTGCTTTAAGTGGTGCTTTAGTAGGTGCAGGAACAGGGGCTTTAATAGGAGGAGCTCCTGGTGCTTTAATTGGAGGAGCAATTGGGTTAGCTGGCGGAGTAATTAATACTTCTACGTCATCAACAACCTTATCATCCCCCTCAGTAAGTATAGGATCTAATCAAGATGCACTAAAAAAAGAAGTACAGGGAATGAGAATGGCTTTTGAAAAGTATGCTGAAAAAGGTACTGTATTAAAAGTAGCAGCTACCAGTTTTAATAACCAGCAAAAAGTTCAGGCGTATTCTGTTCCTTAGTAATATTAAAATAATATAGGTTCATATTTATAATAAACCGATTAATTTAAAATTTTAAACTATGTCAATTTTACAAAAATTTCAAGAACAAGGTACTTTATTAGATGGTACACTTAATGGTGGCAAACCATTAGCAGCCTTAAAAGATCCTTCTACTTTACCCATTAATAATACTTTTAGAAATGGGGAATATGATACAGCTTTACCCGATGGTGTACAAACATCTCGCGCTACAGACGTTACAGGAAACTAATAAATAAATTAATGCCGTCTCTTAAGTCAATATTGGTTACTCAAAATAGTGATCTAAGAAAACTTAAGTTTGGAGCTGATAAACCTTTTAAGGGTTCTTCTAAACAACCGTTTATAAGAGAGCCCTTACCTGGAGTCCTTGAAGACAATCCAAATTTAGGCTTACTTGGGGGCAATACTGACTTTATTTTAAGAGCAGGCACCTTAAAAAGATCTGCAGATGATGTCTCTAGATTAAGTCAATTTTTAGTTGGTACAGGCCAAGGTTTAGCCTTTACAGCTAAACAAAATCTTCTTTCTCTTAGCAATGTTAGGACAGTAAATACTGGAGCAAACCAAGGTATTTATTTGCCTACTTCAACGTTGGCTCAAGTTGGTGTAGCTGGAGTAGGTGGGCACTTACTAAAACAGGGTATTAATCCTTTTAGGAATACTCAATCTACTGGAGAAAATACTGATCCTAATTTTATCCAAAGATTAATTAATAACGTTAGTGACAAAACAGAATTACCTGTTTATTCTTCAGCTTTATCTAAAATTGCAAATCAAGAAACCAATAGATTAGTTAATTTAAAAAATGAAAAAATAGGCAGAAATACAGGTAGCAGTGGGGGATCTATATTAGATAGTGTAAATAAACTAGGATTTAACATACAACCCAATAATACATTAGAAAGTCTTATAGACCAAGGATTAGCTTCACCCTCAAATGCTAATACATTAAATTTTATTACCAACACCCCTAATACTCTTATTTCATACGATGGTGGGCCTGGTTCAGTATTAGGAGTAGGTAAAACTATCATAAACAGAGTTACTTATAGTGATGAAGGTTTAGACTTTGCAAAAAAACCAGAATTTGCTAAATATAACATAGCTAGCTATAACCCAAACCAATTATCAGCCCAAACCTCTTCTGAAATGAATCCTAGGGTTAAAGCCGACTTTAGAAAAAATTTAAATAATAAACCAGATAGTGTTATTTCTGATTCTTTGGATTATACAAGAAAAAACATTGAATCTAGAGTAAATTTAGGAGATCCAGGAATAAAAGGAAATAGAAAAAACTTTGTTAAGGGTAAGGAAGTAGCAGGCAAGGTAGTAATAGCAGATAAAATTAATGCTATGCAAATTTATAAATCTGCGTATGCAACTCCTAATGAAGTAAAAAATGATTTAGCTTATTTTAGAATAGCAGTGATTAATCCTGTTTCTGAGGAAATAGATGGGGTGTTTGCTAAAGAATTTTTACATTTCAGGGCATTTATAAATAATTTTCAGGACAGTATGAATTCTGAATGGAATGCTCAAAAATATATGGGTAGAGGAGAAAATATGTACCGATATAATGGGTTTGATAGAACTATTTCAATGGGATTCACGGCAGCTGCTCAATCTAAAGGTGAATTACTGCCCATGTACCATAAATTAAACTATTTACAAAGTTCTATGGCTCCAAACTATACAAAAAGTGGATACTTTTTTGGTAATTTAGTAACTATAAAAGTTGGAAGTTATTTACATGATGTAACTGGAGTTATTACAGATTTAACATATACTATCCCACAAGAATCCCCTTGGGAAATTTCTATATCCAATGAAGATACAGAATCTGATGGGGATGTTTCTTCATTTACTGATAAAACTATCCAAACAATGCCCCATATAATTAATGTTGATTTAACATTTAAACCAATTCATAATTTTGCTCCTAAACTTCAAAATAATAAATATAAAGATACAAATGGTGTAATAGAAAGATTTGGAAATGAAAGATTTATTTCTTTAGGTAGAGGAACTGCAAATGTGGACACTGGGTATAACAAAACTTCGGGTGTGGATCCAATACTAGGAGAAGTTATTCCTGAAACTGTAAATACTATTACCCAAGAAGGAGTAGACCTGCCTACACCCCCTTTACCAACAGCTAATGTACTTACAGATATAAATTAAATTGTAATAAATGGCCAGATATTCAAACCAAATAATATTAAGAAACCAAACTGGTAAAAGATACTATAAAGGTACTAAATACCCAGATGTGCCTGTATCTTTTGATGATATCTATGTTATCACAACTACAGGAGATAGATATGATATTTTAGCACAAGAATATCTTGGAGATTCATCTCTATGGTGGATGATAGCATCTGCAAACCCTCAATATGGTTTAGGTAGTTATTATCCTCCTGTAGGAGTACAATTAAGAATTCCTTCTAACCAAGCAGAAATTCAAGTTGATTTTGAATCCTTAAACAATGAATAGTTATGCCCATAATAGACGGAAATTCTAAAAAAACCTCAAGTTTATTACAAAAAGAAGCCAAAACCTCTTCTCCTGATATAGTTGGGGAACCCTTTAAAGATTATGTAAATAATCAAATCACCCAGAGACAAAAAGTACATGGTTCTGGGTTTGGTGGTACTAGATCCCAAAAAGATTTAGTATACTTAAATTCCCGTAATGCTTGGGTAAAAATGGCTTCCTCAGTTCAAATATCTGCTCTGGGAGAAGATCTGGCTAAAGAAAACCCAGATGCAATAGGATTTAATCAAGAAATGGTTGATTTCCAAAATGAAGCAAATGCTAAATTAAAACGTTTAGGGTTAAATGTTGAAAATTATCAAGGTATAAAATTAGCTCAAGAAGGAGTTTTATTTAACGGTATTACAGATAATAAAACTAAAATACCTAAAAAAGGAGTATCTTCCACTTCATCAAAAATAAATAATTCTGTATATGGTTTTGGGGGCACTAAATTTGGTCTACAACCAATGCCCGGTATTACTTCTTTCAATATAGGACATAATAATATAGGTTCAATTAGAACTGCTGAAGTACAAATTAAAGCATATAATGACTTTCAGTTTGATTTAATCAGTATTCTTTATATTAGATTAGGATTTACTATGCTAATCGAGTGGGGAAATTCTATGTACTTAGATAATAAAGGAAACCTTACAAAAATGGGTCCTACTATAATTGATAATAATCAAACAGGGTGGTTTGGTCAAAAAGGAACTTCTCATTTAGAAATGTTTAATCAGATAGAAACTAAAAGAGAACAACATAATGGAAATTATGATGGATTTTTTGGTAAAATAACTAACTTTGATTTTTCATTTGAAACTGATGGAAGTTATAGTATTACATTAACCTTAATTTCTATGGGCGATGTAGTAGAATCCTTTAATTTAAATACTTTAAATGATGAGTTCCTTCTTCCACTAGGTTCGGAAAGGGATGTTAACAATAAATTATTAAATAATAATTCAATTTTAAACAAAATTTTTTGTTTAAAAAACAACCTTTTAAATGAATTAGATATTCCTCAACCTTTTGATAAAGAAGGTAACCCAAATCCTGATTATAAAAACCAACAATCTTTTTTAAAATCAAACACTAATAAGGATTTTGTAGTAGTTAGAGCTGATACCCTAAATTTAGACCCACCTCAACTAGCAACCCTGGATCCCTTTTACACACCACCAACCCCAAAAGAAATAAAATATGATGATACTTTTATAACTTTTTCTTATTTTTTAAACTTAGTTAATGATCTTATTGGGTACATAGGAAATAAATCTAGTTTTGCTCCTCAATTAACTATTAATACTAGTAAAAAAAACTACTGTAAATCTATCCCCAAGTTAGTTTCTTTTAACCCTCAAGTTTGTGTTATTAATAACAATATTGATCTCTCTGAATTTACAAATACTTTTAAACTTTTTAATCCTACCCTTTATGAAGAAGAAAAAAATGATCCTTTTCTTCGTAATGTAATTACCCAAAACCAACAAACATATGGGCCTTTAGAGGAAATAGAATTTATAGAAGAAAACTTTCAAATTTCAAACTTACTTGTAGGAAGAATAATGAACATATATTTAAATGTAAATTATTTAGAAAAACAAATTCAAAATAAAATAAATGGTCAAGGTGAATTATTATTATTTAATTTATTAGATTCTATTTGTAAGGACATTAATATAAGTTTAGCTAATGTAACCCAATTAAAGCCTACATTACAAGATGATAATATAGTAGTAATTCGTGATTTTAATTTAGATGTAAAAACTGGAGAAGATGCAACTAGAATTACTAAAAATTCTATTCCATTAGAAATATATGGTGTAAATACTACTAATAAAAACCAAAGTAATTTTGTAAAAGATTTTAAATTTAATACAACCATTTCAAAAAACTTAGCTAATTCAATGTCAATTGGAGCAACTGCTGGATCAAGTGATATAAGTTCTTATGCTAAATTTTTTACTAATTTAAATAGAGGATTAATAGACAGATTTAAAGAATATTCCCTCCCAAAAAACCCAGAATTTACTCTAGACTGTGGTGTAAAAACTAAAAAAAATAAATCCTCATCCTACGATCCCATTGGATCTGCAGTTTCTGATCTTGTAGGTCCTCTTCCTGATGTAGTGGCGAACAATAAAGGGGTTTCAAATATAAGTTTTGGACAAGGATTTAGACCTTCTCCTGGGGATTTTACAGATGGTATTAAAAAAGTTAAAGAATCAATTTTTAGTACTTATTCTCAATGGTATTATAATACATTTGCATCCCAAGGGCAAGTTACAGGATTAAAAGAAAGATGGAAAATACTATTACAATCTGGTTTTGATCTTGATGAAGCCTCAGTTAGGGCTAATGACCCTGGAAGAAAATCCCTAATATATTTTGATCCTTCTTTAGCTAATTACCAACAAGGGAAAAATTTATTTTTAAATTTACTAAAAATACTATCAGGAGAAGGTAATCCTGCTACTGATTCTTTAATAGGTTTTATCCCTATGAATGTAGAATTAACTTTAGATGGTATTTCTGGTATAAAAATTTATAATCAATTAGTATTTAATTCTTCTCATTTACCCTCAGGTTACCCTGATAATATAGAATTAATAGTAACGGGAGTAGATCACTTTTTAGTAGATAATGAATGGACTACAAAAATTAGAACTTTAACCAAACCTAGTTCTAAAAATGTAGATCCTAAAAAAGATCCTGTCCCCGAACTAAATACTAAAATTGACCAAACTGGAGATGGGGTTGGAGATCCAAATTTTCTTCCTTTAGGAACTCCTTTTCTTAACATGGATGATATTTTAGACCCTCAGGGTCAAATCCCTATATTTGCCCCTATAGAAAAAGATAAAGGGATGTTTTTATCTTCTATACCTCAGGCTAATAGGAATATTGATGGGGTAATAAGTGATCATTATGGAGTTGATATAGCAGCTAAAGAAGGATTAAAAGTTTATGCTGTAACAGAAGGTACCTTAAGAAAACCACCCCCAAACCCAAAAGGTTTTGGAAATAATTTTGTTTACATTGAAGAAAAACGTACTATTAATACACCTGATCAATCTACTTTTGAAACTATAATTCACATTTATGGACATATGGGATCTTATAGAGAAGAACTTGTTGATACTTACGTTAAACCTGGTACTATTATTGGAACAGTTGGGGATGATGGCAGTCCCGGATCTTTTCATTTACATTATGAAGTAAGAAAAGGATCCTATAGTAGAAATAATAGTAAATTTAAAGGTCACAAAAACCCTGTTTTAGAATTAAATAAGGCCTATAATCCTACAATTTTCCCTAATGCACAAACACCACTCCCCTTTAATCCTGCTAGTATATTTAAATTTTAATTAAATGAAATATTATCCTAAATCTCAAATCACAACAAACCTTTATACTTCAGGTGGGGAATTTATTCAATTTTCAAACTCACTTCCCTATACTGGGAATTATTGGGCTAGTTCAGATGGTAGATATTATACAGGAAAAACACCTACAGAAAAACCCACCTTAGAGATTATACCTCTACCCCCACAATATTCATCAACACCAAACTCTCCCAAAGGAGAAAATGAAACTGATGTTCTAGAATCAAACTCTACCAGTTGGCAAGTATTAAATAAATATTCCAAACAAGGTCCTCCGGGAAATATTCCTAAAAAATTTACAACCCTACCTACTCAAAAGGATTATGAATTAGGAGAATTCCAAAGGTATTTTACTAAAAAAAGAACTCAAAGTGTATATTTTGAAATTTCTCAAAAAGAATTTAAATTACTAAATACTAAAAATCCAAAAATTCAATTTCAATTATACTTACCCATAGTTTTATCTTGGAGATTAAAAGGAACTAAAAGCGAAGTATATAATACAAATAAAAATACTGTAAAATTACTAGAACAAAATATTCCTTTACCTGGATTCTCTCAATTTTTTAAAGATAAATTTGATAAATATTATAAAATTGTTGGAGATTAAATAAATTTTCCATATATTAGGGTAAAATAAGGTTATATGTACTGGCTTGTAGAAAACGAGGAGCAGTTAAATGTTTTAATAAATAGTGGTTATAAAGAGGCTTTCATTGAGGTAATACCTTATAATGACACAATTCACCCCGTACAAAATCATGTTAGTTTAGTGTATATTAGGCCATTACTTGCGAGTAAAGGATTTATGTTATGCGTTGACCATAGTGAAACTTTGAATGGTGTAAATACGCATATAAACGCGGTTTTAAATAAGTTTGATAAGTTATATTGTCGTGATAAAAAGGAAGTATTACATTATTTTTGCCTAAAAGAGCTTTATGACATAACACCACCACCTACTACATATATACGACCTACAACACAAACACATGATTTATATTATCGTGAACACAAAGATAATCCGGAGTTAAACAAAATTATACCGATTGTCAAACACTATGAATTGTGTGAAACGATTTTTGGAGATCTAAAAGCGAATATTAACATAGAAAAAACAAAATATGATGGATTTTTTAACAATAAAACCTCAGTGGTATTCAACGCTATCGAAAGAAGTGGATTACGAGTACACAAACCAACATTCGAAGGATATTTCCATCCCGTTGATAGTGAATACGTCTACACTCAGTTCAACTTAAAAACAACAACAACAAGACCATCAAATAAATTTAAAAATGTAAATTATGCCGCACTTAATAAAGAAAACGGATGTAGGACTAGTTTTATTCCTCGTAATAGCAAACTTGTGGAGATTGATATTTCTGCTTACCACCCTAGTTTGGCTGCTCGTCTCATTGATTATAGCTTTGCCACTAATGATATTCACGCTCATTTTGCTTCCCTATATAACGTGGATTATAAAAAAGCGAAAGAGCTTACTTTCAAACAGCTTTATGGAGGGGTTTTCAAAAATTACAAACACCTTGAATTCTTTCGGAAAATAGAAGAATACGTAAGTGGGTGCTGGCAATTATTTAATAGTCAAGGGTTTATAGAATGCCCGGTTTCGGGTTTTGTATATACGAAGGAGAGTTTGGGGGAGATGAACCCGCAAAAGCTATTTAATTATGTGTTACAAAATTTAGAAACATCCATGAATGTGTTGGTTTTGTGGGATATATTTCGTATATTACGGGGATGTAAAACAAAGCTAGTGCTTTATACATATGATTCGTTTTTGTTTGATTTTGATGAAAATGAAGTAAAAGTTTTAGAGGAGATTAGAGAAGTCTTCAAAAAATATAAATTAAATATAAAAGAAATAGAAGGTTATGATTACAACTTTGGAGAAACCGCTTAATATGTATAACACAGAATATGATGTTATAGATAACATTCAAAATTTAAGCGATTTGAATAATAAATTATTTTGTACCTTCACAAATTTAGAAGGTCTAGACATACTTATAGAAGATATTAAAGCTAAGTATAGCATTATTTACAATAAACTATTTGTTTTAGAGATAGCTGGTAAAGATGAATATGTTATTACTTATAACGTTGAACAGGCTAATGTAAATTCTATCCCAGAAAATACTATTTTAGTACACCGTAAAAAGGAATCTAATACCTTATATACTATTAATGCTCTAAATGAGTTAATTAAAAAATTAAATGGTGGTGTTGTAGATACCAGATATAGAGTTGACTGGCAACATTATAGAAATTGTATTTTACTTACTCAACATAATGAGCTAAACCAACTAAATACAAAAATTTACAAAATAATTGACCTATAGTTTGGCTCCCCAAATTTAGGTTCGTATATTAGAGTTACATATAAACAGTTATAATTAAAAATAAGTTACATTTATGGATTTATCAATGCTTAAACAGAAATTGGATACCCTCCAATCAAAACCCCAGGGTGGTCAAAAGACCGATTACACAACTATTTTCTGGAGACCTACAGTAGGTAAACAACAAATTAGAATTGTACCTTCTGCGTTCAATTCAGCTAACCCATTTACAGAACTTAAGTTCTATTATGGTATTACAAATAAGGTTATGATTTCACCTCTTAATTTTGGTGATAAAGACCCTATTGCCCTATTCGCTAGTAAACTACGTGAAGGTGAGTATAATAAAGAGAATTATGTACTTGCTAAAAAGTTAGATGCTAAAAACCGTACCTTTGTTCCTGTTGTAGTACGTGGAGAAGAAGATAAAGGTGTTAGGCTATGGCAATTTGGAAAACAAGTATACGAAGAATTACTTGCACTTGCAGTAGATGATGAAATTGGAGATTACACAGATATTGTAAATGGTAGAGATATTACCGTAGAGACTGTAGGACCAGAATCAACAGGAACTCCTTATAATAAATCATCAGTACGTGTTAGATTAAAAACAACCCCACTTAGTGAAGATGCTTCATTAGTAGAAAAGTGGACAAGTGAGCAACCAAACCCAACAGATGGTTTATTTAAACGTTATTCATTTGATGAAATGAAATCTGCTCTTGAAAAATGGTTATCACCTGAAGAAGATTCAGAAGAAGTAGTAGCTGCCCCAGTAGCACCCTCACCATCAACTTCAAATAACAATTTTAGTTTAGATACTACAAAAGCTAAACAAAGTAAAGTAGATGAATTTGATTCTTTATTTGATGATAAAAAAGGTGATGGACCAGATGATCTTCCTTTCTAAATATGGCGAAAAAAATATCAAAGTCTCTCTCGGCAGCAGTGTCTGCCGAGATTAAGAGCAAATTTGATCTTAATAAATTTAAATCATCTAAAGGTTTAAATAAAAACGTCAAATTTAAGGACCAAGAATGGATACCCTTATCACCTGCTTTTCAAAAAGTAGCTGGAGTGCCTGGTATACCAATGGGACACATTTCAATACTTAGAGGACATTCAGATACAGGCAAAACTACTGCATTGTTAGAAGCAGCTGTATCATCCCAACAAATGGGTATATTACCTGTATTTATTATTACTGAGATGAAATGGAATTGGGAACATGCCGCTCAAATGGGATTACAAGTTAATCTAATTAAAGATGATGAAGGTAATGTTGTTGACTATGAAGGTAATTTTATCTATGTTGATAGAGAAACTCTACATACAATTGAAGATGTAGCAGCATTTATAATGGATCTACAGAATGAACAGAAAAAAGGTAATTTACCTTATGATTTAGCATTTTTCTGGGATTCAATTGGATCAATTCCATGTCAAATGTCAGTTGAAAAACTGAAAAACAACAATGAATGGAATGCAGGAGCAATGTCAACACAATTTGGTAATACAGTTAACCAAAGTATTGTAATGTCTCGTAAAGAATCATCACCATATACTAATACATTAATTGCAGTTAATAAAGTTTGGACAGCAAAAGCAGAATCACCTATGGGTCAGCCAAAAATGATGAACAAAGGTGGAATGGCAATGTGGTATGATGCTACATTCGTAGTTACTTTTGGAAATATCTCAAATGCTGGAACATCTAAAATTAAAGCAATTAAAGGTGGTATGCAAGTAGAATGGGGTAAAAGAACCAACTTACAGATTGATAAAAACCATGTTAATGGTATGCAATCGAGGGGGAAAATTGTTATGACAAACCACGGTTTTATCCAAGATACTGACAAAGATAAAAATGAGTATAAAAATGCTCATGCTGATGAATGGTCTAAAATTCTAGGAGGAGGACAATTTAAGATTGTAGAAGACCAAGAAGACACAACACCTGTTCTTTACGATGTAGAGGACCTATAGAAAGTAAAACATGAAACATAAAGAATTATTTAGTCTACTGGACAGTGTCCAGGAGGATCAGGAAGAGACTGTACAAAAGAAACATGATAGAGTACTAATTTTAGATGGTTTAAATCTATTTTTTAGAAACTTTGCCATGATGAATATGGTTAATCCTGATGGAGTTCACATCGGTGGATTGGGTGGGTTCTTCCGTTCTTTAGGTGCCATGATTAGACAAACAAATCCAACCTCTGTTTATGTAGTATTCGATGGAGCAGGTTCTACAACCAACCGAAAGAACTTGCTCTCCGAATACAAAGGGACAAGAAATTTACAAAGGGTTACAAATTGGGAAGCATTTGATAATATTGAAGAAGAACATGATTCAAAAATTGATCAAATAGTTCGTATAATACAATATCTAAAATTATTACCTGTTAAAACCACAATACTTGATAAAGTAGAAGCAGATGATATTATAGCAGTATTAGCTGAAAAATTAGTAAAGAAACACAATTCAACGTGTTTTATAGTATCTTCAGATAAAGATTTCCTACAGTTAGTAACTGATAAAATTATTGTTTATAGGCCAATGGAAAAAGAATATTATACTCCAAAGGTAGTAGAAGAAAAATTTGGTTTAAAACCTTCTAATTTTATTTTACATAAAACATTATTAGGTGATAATTCAGATAATATTCAAGGTATTAAAGGATTAGGTGCTAAAGGTATATTTAAAAAATTCCCTGAATTAAAAACCCATGATTTAACCTTAGATGATATTTTCGATATATCAGCTAGGAAATTTAAAGATCATGTTGTATATTCACGCATAGTTCAGGAACAAGCTCGAATTGAAACTAATTATAAAGTTATGGATTTAAGTGTTCCAATGATTGATGATAGGGGAAAGGAGCATATAGATAATTTAATAGTAGAAGATTTCCCAGATTTTAATCCTGAAATGTTTGTTCAATTTTATAATGAAGACAAAATGGGTGGGATGATTAGGAATTTAGAAACATGGTTAAAAGATATATTTTCACAATTTAAAGGTTATAAAGATTGACACTAAACAGCATAAACCAGTACGGACACGATTTTCAAATAAAGGTTTTATCATCTTTATTAACTCATAAAGAATTTTTAGTTAATATACATGATATAATTTCTGATGAGTACTTTGAAAACCCAGCACAGAAATGGGCTATAAAAGAAATACTTAAGTATTATGACAAATATCATACTACCCCTTCTTTAGACATACTTAAGGTTGAATTACAAAAAGTAGATAATGAGGTACTACAAATTTCTATTAAAGAACAACTTAAAGAAGCATATGTAACTTCAGATGAAGATTTAGAATATGTTCAAGAAGAATTTACTAATTTTTGTAAAAACCAACAATTAAAAAAGGCATTAATGTCTTCTGTTGATTTACTTAAAGGAGGTGATTTTGATGGTATTCGTTTTTTAATTGATAATGCATTAAAATCAGGACAGGATAAAAATTTAGGGCATGAATATATTAAAGATATTGAATCGAGGTATAGAGAAAATTCAAGAGAAACTGTTCCAACCCCTTGGGATAAAATTAATAACTTATTACAGGGTGGACTTGGAAATGGAGATTTTGGTCTCATATTTGGTAATCCAGGAGGTGGTAAATCTTGGTCATTAGTAGCATTAGGAGGACATGCTGTTAGATTAGGATATAATGTACTAC
>Ga0222719_10000837_pt1 | contig 30655 bp, 40 predicted proteins | sample C33_34DmetaG_FD_165039 | JGI IMG/M metagenome (GOLD analysis project Ga0222719, IMG submission 165039) | Estuarine water microbial communities from San Francisco Bay, California, United States - C33_34D | ecosystem: Environmental > Aquatic > Marine > Unclassified | place: USA: California... | reverse complement strand
TTGGGAATAATTCTATGATTTGAACATTGTCAGAACCACCAATATAGTTCTTAAATGATAATAAATTTCCTGCCATGCTTCCGTCTCCTAAAGGAACTTGCTATATAGATAAGTCTATATAACCGTTAATTGTATTTATCCGTTTTGCCCATTTGGGGCGTTTGGATAGGTTGGTTAACTTGGTTTAGTTGGCCAAGTAACTGAATCCTTGCTGGTTAAAGGATCACTAACACTATTTGGCAAGTCTCTTAATGCTTGCCTATATGTTTGATATTCTGTTTTCTTTGCATCTGACAATGGTGAGTCTGCACCTTGTGTCCAATCAGTGCTGTCAAGTAACAGGTTTCTTCTTGTTCTAAACCATTCATAATGATTAACTGTTACTGGAATCTCTTCTAATTCAAGTGTATCTAAATTAACTTTATGCGTATTTGGGTTTGACAAATAACCATTTATATAACCTTGATCAGGATTGTCTATTATTCTTTTGTCTACTTTGCTTTGACTCATCCTTCTGCATATAAGCACCTTGCCTGTTGCTGTTAAATAAAATATTCTATATATTCCCATTACTCTTTCTCTCCTTTTGTAACTCTCAAGAAGTCATAGTTGATGTTAAAGAATGATCTAGGTGCAACATTAGAACTATCAATATCACTGTAGCCTTGCAATTTAATGTTTGCTGTTTGAGCCTTCATATCTGCTGGTAGACCATGGACTGTGGGATCTGTTGATACTGTAACTGCTCCTACCAATGGCGGTGTTGGAGTATTTACTGGCATGTTACCAAATTCAATACCACCACCTGTAAGTTGAACTCCTATGGCGTTTGTTGCATTTGCATAGTTAAGTGTAACAACCTGTCTCATAGCCGCATCATAAGGAGAACTTAACACTCCACCTAGGGTCATTTGACCTGAGAATTCATAGTCGCCAATATCTGAATTAGTGATATCATAACTTTCTTCTGGGAATATATCTTTATAAGTTGTTCCGCTAACAACACTGACATTATCTGCTGGTGAATTAGTTAATTGTGTTCCTGCTCCTAGTTCTGCCATTTGTTCATTAACAAGTATACTGGTGAATTTACCAGGTAAAGCGGCTAAATTACCATAATTACCTTGCAATGCAACCGGTAATGGTAACGATCCAGGCGGCATAATTGGTATTCTAGGTAAATCTATGTTTGCTCTAGGTAGACTAATTTGTGTATCTGGATTTGCATATATAGTTGATACATATTCAATAGCAGATATCTCGCAACTTAGCATTCCGCCTTCTGCTTCTACTTCTTTTGTTCTCAACACTTTAAACAATTTATTGCTATAACCATATAAAGGCATGTTTACTTTAATTAAGTCTCCTACATCTGTTTGTATACCACTGAAATCACTCATAAAAGATATAACTGTTGCGTTTCTACTCTGCTGTAGGTCAATATTACCTAACCTTTCTGCTCTTATATTATCATTAATTAAATCTAAGTTGTATGTAATTATATTATCTGGTTCATTTGTGTTTCTATCACCGCTAGGTGTATCTATTCGAACAGTATTCAATACATCTTTTCTTGTTGAATCTGCAAATTCTATTTCGATACCATTATACATGCTAAACAAATCTGTGCTTGTTATGTCGACCTTACTGATAATGTTATCATCATTGTAAACAAGTGCGGCACTTTGCTCTGCCGCAGTATATTCTCTGTTAGGTAGTGCTGTATATTTGCCTGTTTTATTATTGAATGCAAAATATGTGCCACCTGCTTGACATATTCTATCAATATTTGTTTTCACATCAGTAAAGGTGGTTAAAACACCGTTAATCTCATAACGTTCTTGGTTAACACTTACATTACTTGCGTTTCTATGACTTACTAATTGGTCGCAAAAGCCTTTCATTTGACTGTTTGCTGTTCCTGTAACACTTGCTTGATCGAAATCATCTGTTGTGATACTGGCTCCATATCGAGTGTTTAACAAATAATCATTTAACACATCACCAGGATTCTTAACTGAGTTAGTTATTTCAAATGTCATTGGAGGTAGGCCAGTTAATCCATTTTGTGGATCATAATCTATCTCTACTAGTGCATACACCATTGCATTAGCAGTATGTGTTGCGGCACCCCAATGTGGCATAATTGAATATGCATTTAGTGTAGGTGTAGTAGGAAATATTTGATCACTACTTGAATTACCACCTGCATATACATTTACTCTCACATTACTAGAGTATAAATTAGTGTCTGATGTTCCATTAGGGTCAACATGACTGGTTACAGTATTACCAGTAAAAACAAGTCTAGCATCATTTAGATATATGTTTTGAACACTAAAAGTTCCTGTATCTGTTTTTTCACTTAGTGCAATACAATACACCATGGTATCGTTTGAATTCTTAATTGCGGCATCTATAATTGGTCCACTAGTGAATGCTTTACCATATAATACTGGTAATCTATTATTTGTATCTGGTGAAAGTGTTATTCTTACTCCGGGATCCGCGGCTTCTGTTACACTAGGCAATTTAAACAGTCCTGTTGCTCGTGCTACTGCTGTTCCTACACCAGCGGCAACTATGCCTCCTATAACACGTGCGGCAAAGGTTCCAAATGCTGAACTTCCTAGAAATCCTCCACCTGCAAATAATAATGCATTAGTAACTGCTGTTGCTATTGCTGTAAAGATTGCCATTATGCAACTCCCTTAACAAAGTTGGTTTCTATTGCATGCCAACCTCTTTTTTCTAAATTTAAATGATCGCCCATTCCTAATGTTGTGATAGTGTATGCACTTATAATATCTTTTTCTACCATTACATCTCCTATGCGATTATATTCTGCTAATAATTTTGCACCTGCACTAGTGCCTCTGTGTTCTGGATCTACCCACCATGCTAATTCACGCATGGTCTTTACTTCTGGTAACCATAAATCACCGTTTATCATTGCTAACAACATACCTACTATTTCTCCATCTTTTTCCGCAACTAAGGCAACACCTTGTTTGCGTATACTATCTATTAATCTATTAGCATAAGTGTCGTTGTAATCTGGTTGATGCAATCCTTTAAATGGATTAGCATTTGCAAATGCAATCATGAAACGTTTTATTGCTTCATAATCATCGAATCCTGCGCCTCTTACTATCATTATCTTTCTTGTGCCCTTCCGGCTCGTCCACGGTTACCACCGCCTCCGCCACCTCGGCCTCCACCTCCACCATAGTTACCACCACCTCGGAATGGTTTACCAAAGTCAAAGTGTAGGTTAACTAGTTCTGGTATTCTATCAAATGTTTGATCGTTTGGAAACAGTCTTTTTCTATCTTCTGGATTTGTTCTTTGTCCACTTACTCTCTGTTCGAGTATTGAATTAGTATTAGCAACCACAATAGTAGCAGAGTTAGTATTTTTCTTTTCCATTATGTTTACATCTTCTGTGATGTTGAAGTTAGTAATGATACCTTTGAAACGAGTATATACTTCTGAAGTATCTAGTTCTAAATCATCTTTACTCATAAAGCCACGTCTTATAATCACTTGCCCACCTTTTAACTTAGTAGTAAGTATTAAATTAATATAATCTGCTTCACTAGGAATACCACTTAATGATATAGTAATGTCGCCGTTAGTAGTTCTTATATCCTCTGTGAGCGTGTCTACGCCTAGGAAAGAACCTAGTTGAGTATAAGTATTCCCATCGTATGTGACAGGTTTATAAGCATTGCTTATATAATATGTTGTGCTTTCTATTGTTAAGTCAATTAATATAATGCTTACAATATGATCGCCTTGAACTGGTGTTATAGTAGTAGCCATTAGGTTGTGATAACCTCCATGAATTCAAAATCACTAGTGAATTCTATTCTATCATGTGGGACTACTGTATATGTAGGCATGTTAAGACTCTTTATATGAAATCTAACATCATTTCCTACTCTTATACCATGCGTATTAAGGTCAACACCGTCCTGCGACAACACCCCTCTGTGAACTGGCACATTTAATGTTGCACTTGGCGAAAATGTTACATCACTAGTTACTTGATATGGATATCTATATGTTGATGTGTTACCTTTTGGTTGAATAAAATCACCTTTCTTAAACAGTAAACCACTTCCTGTTGCACTACTGCAATTAAGTGTTATATTTGCACCGCCAGTTACTGCTGTTGGTGGAGATACCACAGTTATATTGTCTAATTGTGCTTGTGCAATATCGCCTTGATAATTAGTTAAGTATTGCATATTGCTGTTATTGTTCAGACTTACGTTGGCTTCATTAATTATATCAGCAGTATCTAAATCTTCTAATATGGCTCTGCTTGTTGAATATGTTAAGCCGCCATGCATGCCTACTGTGAACTGATAAAATGCAACACCTCTGTCTGCTGTTTTCAAGTGTCCACTTCTCGATACACTACTTGCCGCAACTTTTCTTTTGTTGATAGTTAAGTATGTTGCGTTGTCTATAATTGTTTGTATTCCCATTTTTATGCTCCGCTTGGTAGACTTCTTCTGCCACGTTGTGTTACATTAAACAAGAACTCTGGGTCTCTTGCTAATGCTTGTTGGAATGATTGCGTGTCTACTGCATTTATATTATATGTTACCTGTGTGCTACCGCCCATTTTGTTATTAGGCACAATACTTCCTGCACCTGCTGGAACAAATAGTTCTGGGCCTTGTTCACCTACAACATAAGGTCTTTGACCCATTACAGATCCTCCTTTTGCTCTACCTGGTATAATACTACCTCCTGTTCCGAACCCAAACCCAAATGGTGATAACAAGGCTCCCAATATTGGCTGTATAACTTGCAAACGTATAATGTCTGCTAAAATTTGTGTTATAATGCTTTTGAAGAAGTTCTTAAATGATTCTGCGGCACTTTCTCCCGATGCGAATGCTGTTGCTAAATCATCACTTAATGTTTTTTGTGCTGAACCTAATGTGTCTATGAAAGAATTTAATCCCTCATTTTGTCCAAATTGCTCATCTAGATCTTTTAACATTGATCTATAATCGGCTATGCCTATTTCGCCGGTTTTATATAGTTCATTTAATCTTTCTAGAAATACACCATATTCAGATGTTGTAAGGCTACTTAAATCTAAATCATCTCTAAATTTCTGTAATGCTGTTCTAGTATCCTCTGTTGAATCTTCTAGATCTTTTGATACTGCTTTAGGTATTTTAAAAGCATCTGTAATGGCGTCACCTGTCTTTTTAGCACGTTTTATTTGTTCTGCACTCATAGTTACATTATCAAAGAATTTCTTAGCCGCCTCTGCTCTGTCAAAATCTATGATGCCGTCCAGGCCTTCACCTATACTTATACCCATATCTTTAAGAGCATTACCTATAGCCGCATACGCACCATCTAATAATCCACCCAGTGTGACAATTTCCAGAAAGCCATTTTTTGCGGCTACTAATATATCTATTAAATAAGCACCGCCAATTACAGCATTTTGGAATCCTTTAACAACATTTTCACCTATAGTTCTTGCTGTTGCATACGCGGCATCTCCACTATCATCAAATGTTGCAACTAATTCTTTTAATGTTGCTGTAAAAAAGGGCAATGTTTCTTCACCCATTGCGGCTTGGAATAATGTTATTCTGTCGCCTGCCTGACTTACTGCACCTGTAAATGTTTCACTTAATGTTTGTGCCGCACCTTGTATAGATACACCAAATTCTTGTAATTTCTTTTGTGTTTCTTCAATACTGTAACTAACACCTGCCTCAAAACCTGCGGCGGCTAAAACACCTCTTTCTCTGAATATGTCTGCCGCTCCAGCACCAGCACTAAAGGCTCTTTGCAATGAACTTGCCGCTTCTGTAAAACCTATACCAAATTGGGCACTAATATCTGCGGCTAAATTAATATTGTTTCTTAAACCGCCTAGGTCATCTGATATGGTTGACAAGATAGGCGCCGATCCGGCTAATTCATCAAAAGCAATAGGTAATTTAGTGGCTTCTTCTTTCACTAGGCTTAAAGCATAAGCACCGGCTTCTGCACTACCTGTTATGTTTGTTAATGTTGTTTCAATATCTTGGAATCTTGCGGCTGTTGTTATACTGCTGGCTAATTGTTTTAAACCTAATGTTACACCTGCTACTGCACCGGCTACTACTGCGGCAATACCAGCAAATTTTAATAATTTTCCGCCTGATCTTGCAAAGCCTCCTCCGGTTTTATCAGTTCCTTCTCTTAAACCTTGCAGTCCAGCCTGTAATTCTTTATTTGATGTTTTTAATCGTGTTGTAGTCTGGAATAATTCTCTACTGGTTTTGTCTGTGCCTTTAACACTTTGATGGTATCTAACCAGTCTTTGCACATTGTCATTAATTTGCCCGCCAAATGCCTTGGATATTTGTATTTGTTTCCCTAGGGAACCAGAAGTTGCAACTGTGGCCGCACCAACTGCCGCTACTGCTGTTGTAAGTCCACCCATACCACCTGAACCGGAAGCACCTTTGGCGCTAGTGCCGGTTTGTTTCATATTACGTTGTAACTTATCTAATTCTTTATTAGATCTTTTTAAACCTTGTATAAAATCTCTATCATTTAATTTTAAGGTTACTTCAATACTTTTAGCCATGTTATCTACCTATTTTACGCACTTCTTTATCTACTAACTTCTCAATTTCTTCTATTGTTGGTTTAGTCATTCCATCTGGTGCTTGTTTACTCCAACCTTCGTCTAATCTACCTGCGTAAGGGTAACCACTTTTTATAGTGTTTCTGCGTAACTTTGTTTTGTTACGAGCATTACCACTACGCACTGGTGTTTCATTTCTGTAAAATTTAAATGCTGGTTTCATAACATCTCTACTAAGATCTTCTAGATCATCTAGCATATTTTCTACTTGTTTAGTATTACTTGTTATTGAAAATTTCATTTGTTTCTCACACTATCCATTTTTGCTTGTAGATCTTCTTGACTATACATCTTTTGATCTACTTGTTTATTTTCCTTGTTGCGTATGTAATTTTCGTATGTTACTGCAACATCAAAAACCATTATATCAAATGAATCACCTTGACGTAACATTTCTGTTGGCAACTTGCCATATCTCTGAGCCATTGTGTCTAACATTAATAAAAAGTTAGTAGCAGGCTCTTTCTCATCAATTCGATGAGATGTTACTTTCCCAGCCTATCACCAATTAACACCATTGCTTCTGTAAGCACGTCGATTGGTAATATTTCTTCCTCAGTAATAACAGGCGACCCATCTTCTCTAAGTATAACATTTTGTAAGATGTTAATATATTCGCCAGCATTATCACTAGTGATATCTGCCATTTTGCTGAATATATCTATGGGTTGTCTATCATACATATAGAATTCTAGAGCATCACCGTATTTTTCGACGATATCTTTTTTTTCTATTGTTAATTTGATTAATTGTGGTTTTTTTGCTAATTCGCTTAACTTCATATCTATTCTCCTTTATATCTATCTTTTAAATTATGGATTGCACTTAAACAAAATGCTATCCTATTGTTTGCTTTGGCTACATCGCCTTCAGCACAACGAAGTTCATTCTTGGCCTTCGCTATCTCTGTCTCCATGCTCTGGAGTATCTGTTCCGGGGTCTTGTTTTCCCATATCTGCATTACTATTTACCTCTATCTTTGCTTTTTTATGCTTCTTTGCATCCGGTAATTTAATACCATGTGCTTTGGCGTATTCGTCCATATCATGAACTTCGCCATTAATTCTAATAGTTCTATCTTTATTACCTGTCCACTCTCCGTTGACAAATAATTGTAAAAATCTGTGTTCCATCTTGTTCTCCTTAAAAAAGAGGGCTCCCCCTAAAGGGAGCCATCAATTTGTTTTTAACTAGTGTTATCTAGCAATTAGGTTTCTACACCTTTACTTAACTCACCATTAACTATGATTTCCATAGGTGAGAGCCATACCGCGCCATCAATAGATGCACTTGGGGCTAATCCGCCTAGGAAGCCTTGACCATGTAGGTTAATATCGCCGGTTGTTCCTGTTCCAGTTACTGCAACACTAAAGTATACTTCAGTCTTGTCGATACTAGTTGGTAGTAAACCGTTTAGTGCGACACTATTAGTTGTAGCCGCCGCATTACCAAACATGATTAGTTCGTCGACTAATACGTTTAGTGATATGCTGTTCTCGTTTACAGTTGTAAATGCTGAAGAACTAGTGCTATCCAAAGTTGAATATCTTACTGTTCCTGGTGTAGCATTAACTGTGATATCTTGAACAAAGGGAATTGCAACTCCGTTTGTTATGATACCAGTCACGGCATTCGGTGCTGTATTACCTAATGTGAGGATTGCTTGATTACCACTTGTTACATTAATTACTGCCATAATTTTCTCCTTATACAGTTATAAAATTATACTCAAAAGAGTATGTTATTACATCATCACTTATTTCTGTTTCGTAACTACTGTCACTGCTAACAGTTCCAGTAATTGTGTTACGAGCAATAAGCAAATTCGCAACAATGGTTTCTATATCGTCAAATTGAACTTTAGCGTCTGTTGACAAATAAACAGGTATAGAGGTAGTAGTCTGAAACACTGAACCTTGATCCAGTGTTCCATATAATTCTTCTACATCTATATCTTGTTCTCCAACATATATAACATTCATGTTCTTGTCGTATAAAGGGTCACCTGCACTATCATAGGGCAAGTCACTGCTTATACTAACGTTGCTATGCGCGGCTATGTTAGTAGTAATTTGGGTGATTAAATCAGTCCTTTTACTCATTATCTAACCTGCGTAATGCTACGTCTTGAACGTGAGCGTCTTGTTGGGGCATAACTAACTGCTTTCTCATCTACTTCCACTGCGCCTGAATTATCAAAGTCATACCAGTCTGCAATAGCAAGTAACTCGTTGAACAAGTCATTGTATTTTGCGTTGTAGTATGTGATCTTTGATGTTTCTTCGCTTTCTGGATTTCCAAAGTCTGCAATTAATGGTAACAAGTATTCTGCAAATGCATAATATACACACATATCAGTAAATTGTTGTCTCCTACCTTGTAAATTGCCCGGGTCAATAAGACTCGGATCTACATTTGGTATGTTGTTCAAATTACTAATTGCATTTCCTACAAATGCATTATATCCTTGCCACCACGTTGATGCCTTTATCTTAAGCAACAAACGGCTTGTGCTTTTTTCCAACATGTCTTCGATAAATTCAGTGACATCAGCAAAGCCTGACTCTGCTGGTATCTTTAAATTGTTACTTTCTAAGACACGTTGATCTTTCTGCACTACATCCGTGTATTCTGCAAAAGATATAACTTTTCCTGCTCCATCTGTTATAAACGCCATTATTCAGTCCTCAATTATGCTGATGCAAAAGGAAGGTTGTTAGATCTATATAACTTAGTTCCTGCAATCATGGCAATTGTTGCATCTCTCAATGCATTGTTACCTAGATCGGATAGTGAACTAATAGTAGATCCGCCTACTTGTGCTAATTGTTGGTTAATCGCAAATTCGAAACCTGGATCGATTACACCAATATACATCCCGTCTAATCCGACTGGTGCATTTGCGGCTCTTAAGTTGGCTACTGATTGAGCTATTGCTTCAACGTTTGCTTTTGCTTGTGATCCGCCTAAGATTGCTGATTTGATAGTTCTACCAAAGTTGGCTCTTAGTGCTGTGAACCCGTTTCTTGCTGTTCCTCTAAATTCGTGAACATCTTTATTAGGGTTATACCATACTTGAACAGTTGGTATTCTTTTGGCAGCATATCCCATTGCGTCTGGTGACATAATGAAAGAATGCTTAAAGTCTGAGTTAGCGCCTGTAACACCGTCATTATTAGTGAATGATGTTTTTGCTTGTGTCAAACCTGCTTCGTCTGTTGCTTGTGCTAATCCGCCTGATAGACGTGTTAATACTGCATCTCTGACCATATCAAATCCACCATCTTCTAGTGACTCTTCTGATACGTCTGTTGCAACACCACGTTTTGTAAATGTGATACTAGCCGCTGTAGGCACTAAGTTACTTTGAGCAACTGCCACAATGGAATTGCCTTCACCAACATCGCCTGCGTTTACATAGTCGTTAGTTAATGGGAATCTAACTGTAGATCCCGATGAACCTTCAACTGTTAATGAGTTCTTAATTATTTCCTGATTCGGAAGTAAAACCGCATCCATATAATATGGGACTAAGTCTTGAACGATATCAGTATATAACTGTTGAACACTTGAACTTGTTGTTCCTGCCATTTTAATTCTCCTTAAATATTGACATTAAATGTTTAATTGTTTTATCCCTTCATTTTCTTTTGCATGTTCTTAACCATTGTGTCGGTTATGTCTGCTCTAGATAATGTAGGTTGATACTTGCGTATATTCATATACGCATTTCTGTATTCAATATCGCTAACTACTTTGCTTTCATCTAATGCTTTATTAGAATTAGGTGATGCACTAGTTGTTTCGCCATATTGTAAGTCAACACCTTTCTTGCCAAAAGATAAACCTAATGTTTTGCCTACTGTTTCAACTGCGGCACCATAATCTGGTGTTTCGCCGTCTGTTGTAAGGAAGTCGTTACCATTGCGTATTGCAAAAGTATCACCTTCTACTGCCAACATGTTTCTGGCTTTCATTAAGTCAACCACTGCGTTTCTTTGATCAGCATTCCAATTGCTTGGCATTGCACTAGTCAATTTACCCATATGGTCCTTTAACAACAATTCAGTCTTAAGAGTAGTTACTTGTCCTTTAAGTTCTTCTACTGTTGCTTCACGTTTCTTCACTGCATCTCTGAGTGAATTAACATTTAGTCCCTGTCCATCTTCTGGCGAGACTGTTTGCAATGTATTAACAACTTGCTTGACTGAGTCAATGCTATCAACGTTTAATTCGTTAAGAATATTTCTCTCAACTTCGTTTTTAGCATTAGCGGCAATCTTATTTGTGTCGTCTCTAGAATACATTCTAATTCCGTTCACAAATGTTTTACCATCTCTAATCTCAACTGCTGGTGTCGTATTATCAGATTTTGTATCTGTTGCTGTTGATTGCTCAACATTATCAACTGATGTTGCGGTATCTGTTACCGGTGCAATATTATCGTCTTGCACGACCGTGTCTGTGGATGCGTTATCCATTTTATTCTCCTGTTATCGTAGAGTAAACGTAATGTTTACGGGTTATTATTCCCTACCTAAGCCTTTAATTAAAGGCTATTATTTGAGTAACTGCCTTCTAGCAGTTGCTTCAATCTGTTTGCGATTTTATCGCGTAAATCTTCTTCGTAATCCACTCCGGGATTATTCTTTTCTAATTGTTGTTCGTATTCTAAATGGGTAGCAAACGGCATATATGTTACTAATCCATCTTCTCGAACGTGTTCGTGGAAGCCATCTCCGCCTAGGCGTTGTGCTTCTGCTTGTGCTTCTTCTTGCGTTTCGTAGTCTCTTACTTTAAATGTAACTACATCTTGCATAAATGCTGAGTTATACTTCTCGTATGCACCTATAAGCATGTTCATTTCGTTTATTTCGTGTTCTAAGCCTTTTATAGAGTATAATCTATTGTAACTGATCTTTATATCATTTGGCATTTCAACATCCATCCAATCAAACCATATTTTCCACAAGTTGTATTCTGCTTGTTCTAGGCTTGTTGCTTTCTTTCTAATGAATGCTTCTAATTTACTATCATACTGTTCTATTTGTGCACCACTTCTTGATGCTTTAATTAAATCATCTGATCTAATCATTGCAACTTGGTTCATCTTGTCTATGCCTTGGTCAATTAATTCTCTCAATTGACTTAATGCTTCTAGACTAGGTGCTACAAATTCAAATGTATAATTAGGTTGCCCGTTCAGTGCCTGTTGAGTTATAATAATCTCACCTGGGCCTGCTCCTACACTATTATCGTTACGATTAAGTGTTTCCTCGTCCACAACAACTACAGGATGCGCCCCATACGACACGGTCGTGTATATTTCACCATAAAGGTTATAAATGTTGCGTTGATTTTGGGAGATATCAAAGATGGGTGTATGTCCAATACCTTTATGTATTGGTGTGCTTTGATAAACGGGTCTTACAGGAATGTAACCCAATTCATTAGGTTGAGTAATTCTGTAAAATCCTTCGTCTTCTTCATCACCAGCAATGAATTCTGCTTCTGCCGGTATGAAGTCTGTTATATCATCTTCCATATCGCTTGGCATAAAGATAATATCTATTGATTCTGGAGTAATGTAGTGCAATACTTCCATGTTTGGTTCTGATGCTGTTCTTATTAATATCTTATTTAATTGTAAGTCACCATTTTGATCATATGTATAACTCCAATTCAAAACATCTGTTGGCTTATGCATTTTCCATTTAGGATAATCTGCTCCATTTGGTTTCATGCAACTTACCCACACAACACCATACACACTTGTGAATGTGTCTACCATGCTCATAAATTCATTAATTGAATTGTTGTCACCATCAGTATTCAGTAGAAATTCATCTACTAATTCTGATTCTGGTAGTTCTCTGGTTGGAGGTGATCTAAACAAGATTGCATTGTATTCGGATACATATAATCTAGTGTATGGAAAAACAGGAACGTTTTGTAACTTTTCTTGATAAAAGTTACTTGCATAACTTGTTCCGTTATTTGCTTCTTCGCTAGTGTTTACACGTTGAACACTGGTTCTATATTTGTTAGTCTGATTGCCGAAATCGTCGACATCATATGTATTGATAACTTCACTTGGTGTTGAAAAGTCGTTGTCGTATGCTTTTAGATACTGACCGTCTCTAAATTCTACACCACCATAATAACTACGAGCGGCAAGTTGCCAATCATCGAAATACTTTTGGTAGTTGGCGTGAGAACCTAGTATGAATTCGTAATAAGACTGCTGAGTCATATAATCTCCGATATTTTGTTGCTAGCCATACTATTTATACAATTATAACTTAATTGTGGCGTTATCAGGCGTTCCAAAAGATGGGATAGTGTTTTCGCCAGTAAATTGCGTGTTTGTTTCGCCTACATAGTCTACTCCTGGTAGTTCTATGCCTGCATTATGCAATAAAGTTATTAACTTTGGCATATCATATATGCTATGCTTATAACCCATGCTTTGGGCTATCCTGCGTTGTGCTTCTTTATCACCTTGACGTGCGGCTTGTTTATATTTGTGTATTGCTTTCATATTTTATCCTTTTGTTGTTCATATTGTTCTGCAGTAAGTGGCTCTACTTTTGTATAACCATATTTTTTGATATCATGCATTATTTTCAAATCCAGTAGTTCTTTTGTTTCTGCACTATATGTTTTGATTACTGTATTTGTGTTATTGCCACTACCGAATGTTGCTTTTATTATTGCGCCTATCATCTGTGTAGTCTTTTGTTGCGTATGGATTCTACACTAACGTCTTTTTCTTCGGCTTCTTTTGTGTCTCTTATTGTAACTATTTTGTCTGCTAGACTGTAACATCTTTCAGTAGGCTTACTGCAACTGCCCGGTTTAGGTGTATATTTGCCTACTTCATACTGTTCTATGTTGTTTACTGGACAATTATCACATAATCGTATATAACCAGAAACATAATCATGTAACATTTCATCTACATCCTTATAATAATTTGTAATCATTTCTTATCCTTTATATCTTTATCTTTTTTTGCCTTTTTGCCGAATATTGCTTCCCAATTCTCTGCGTATGCTTGTTCGTTTGAATTACGCCTAGTAGAGCCTTTTCCGCCCTGCCATTGTCCTCTTTTAGTCTTCATCGATATACTTGCCATTGACTTTCACACGGAACTTTGGCTTTTCTTTATTGTCCTTTTTGCTCCATACAATCTTGTCGTAATTATCTTTGTATTGTTGATCATTAACACCGGTTGTTATTTCACTTGGCTTTAATCCATCTTTGATACTTCTGATCTTTTTAAGTTCTTTGTTTTTATCGATTAACTTCTCAGCGGCTCTTACTGTAGACTTATCAAATTGTGCGGTTGCGTTTTTAGTAAAATCATCCATCTTCACTCCTTTTATTAATCTCTGATCCATATGCGGCCAACAATGTTAAAATTGTTAATGGTAAAAACCATAATGATATAAGTTCTAACATATGACCCCACATAAGGCTTACGCCTATCAGTGCCATGGTATTTAATGGGTTTGTTTTGTGAGTGCTTTCTGTTTTCCAATATTCTGGTATTTTCATATTTTCTCCTTAATAAGGCCTTCTTGCGGCCTTTCCTGCATAGTTGTTTGTTGCTACTCTTATCGGATACATGTGGTTAATCATATATCCTAGTGCATCGTTAAAATGGTCTAGACCACTCTGTTTATCTGGTTGTCTAGTGCCTTCTTTGTATGTGTGCTTACGCAATCCATTGATTACTTTGGTGCATTTGGGGTCTATGGTAAAGCGACTAGCACCATTGATCTCTTTGCAAAGACTATTTACACTTGCTACTCTGTCTTTGACACTAGGGTTGATACTGCCTACTTTAAGTTCAAAGCCTGCGTTTTTAAGTATAATATGGTCTGTTATGCCACCTGCTGATGTCTTACGTTGTGATCCAGCGGCATCTGGGTAACACACATATCTTCTTCCTGGATATCTTCTCTGTATCTCACTTGCTAGTTCTTGTGTATTGGTTCCGTATATCTCTACTTCATCATACACATGTAGTCCACCACCATGGTGAAAGCCTATAACAGCACAGCCCGGATCAACGTTAAAGTCTATGCCTATGTGTAAAGGTATGCGAGTATCTGCACCAAATTGCATAGGCTTTATACAGTGGTCATCAAATGCATAGTATATTCTACCACTATAGTCTACGAACTCTGCTTCATACTCTTGCCTATATGTGCGTTCATCTAGATCACGTTTAGCAGTCTCTAGTTCTTCTTTGCTAACTATGCCACCTTGTGCTGTTGTGAACTGCCATGAATGCCAATCTTCTAAATGTTTTGCATCTTGATATAGATCAAATAGAAAGTTCCTACCTTTTGGTGAACTAATGATCATTGCTGATCCTTCTCTGTCTGATAGTGTTGGTCTTATAACTGCCTTCCAGGCTTCTTCTTGTATATCAGCGGCTTCATCTAATACCACATAGTCTAGACCTATACCTCTGATTGAGTCTGGATTATCTGCACTTCTTAAGAATATAGTGCTACCATTAACCAGTGTTACAGTTAGTTCTGATTCATTTATCTTCTTTATCCAGTTCTTGCTTCTCAGTTGTGCTTTGAGATCTTCCCACACAATCTGCTTTGCCATACGATAAGTTGGTGCTATATACATACATTTTGCGTTTGGGTATCTTGCGTGTTTGGCCAATGAGGCTATACTTGCATAACTTTTACCTGCTCTACGACCTGCTACAATTACTTTAAAACGAGCTGGATGCTCTAGGATTTCTTGCTGTAATTTTGTCAACTGCATAACTGGTCTCTATAAGTGGAGTTAGTGGGGATTGGCATATACTAATATCATATGACCGGGGAACAGTCTGAGTATTTCCCCACTAACTCAGTTGAAGAAGCAAAGTGTAAAAACAATATAAGTCTTAGGAGATCTTAATTTGGCACATTATCAAATGGCTACACAAGATAACATGTTTTTTGCTTCTTCAAATTTATTTATCTGTTTGTTCTTCTAACCAGGGTAATACTTGATTATCGTCTATCTGTATTGGGTTTTCTGATTGTCCAAGAATGTTCTTACCTAACCATATCAGCATAGTTCTATCACCGTTAAGAGCCATCTTCAATTGTGCTTTACGTAGACGCTGTTTCGTTTCTAGTCTTCCCTTTTTAATAATATCGCGAAAGTTATCCGTAAATGTGCTTAAAGGCACCTCAAAGAAGTCTGCCATTTCTTTGTCTGTGCAGTGAAGTCTTGCTAGTTCTAACACTTGTTCTTCTGGTATTACTGTTTTCTTACGACCTATCATTCTGCCTTTTACCGTTTTCTCGCCGTATTTGACATTTTTGACTCTGTATAGATTGTCTTGGTCTTTCTCATTTGTCATTGCAACTCCTGTATATCAGTGTTATCGCCACTGTGAGCGTATGTGTTTATTTATCCTTTTCGGGTAATCTTGTGAAATCATTTACTATGTGAAAGCCTGTGCTGAATCTATCATCATTTGCTATGTATCTGTGAATAGTTGGCTTGTAATCACAATAGTATATGTCTAAGCCTATAAAATGCACTATCTGTTTGCTTGGTTTTTCGGTCAGAACATGGTCAAACAGTAAGTGTATGTTTGAGGGTAAGTCGTCTAGATCCTGTTGCAACCAGTATTGCACCAAAGGATTAAGCCTATCTGTTATCATCTTGCTGTTCTTCAAATAGGCAATTTGCTTGTCTGTATACTTCATCTACAAGTATTTACTTCACCTAGTAGTTGTCCACTACTTCGTATCGGACAAGTAATAACACAAACAACTGCTCATTTCATTCACAGTTGATTTGTTGTTATTCCTATTAGTTACTTCGTTCTATTCAAGAACTATTGTGTTACTTGATGTAAGATGTTTGTAGTCATAAGGAACCGTTTATAGGTTCCTTTTAAAAAAGACTTGATGTGAAGTGTCAGCGCCTTTAGGAAGTAGGTATTTTTACACTATGCGACAATGGACTTTGGACTTTTCCAACCTACTCCAACATGCTTACGCATTAAGAACTTCGTTACCTTATATGTTCTCTGTTTTTGTCAGTGCTTTTCGTGTATCAACATTTACACTATACCGATCCTTAACTAAATGTGTTGTTCTTTAGTCTCTGCCCCTACATCCTTTTTTCAGGCTGGATTTCTACTATCCAAGGAGGGTGTCTCAGTATGTTACGAGTGCTGTATTACCAGCCCTTTCTCAGCAGTATTACTATCCGGCCTGCTAACCTTATGTGTCGATTTTCTTTCAACAATAGCACGTCTTTGCAATTCAAGTAGTGCTATTTTGTATCCAGTTGAGTCAATATTAAAATTCATACCTACCCAACTTAAATAATCTAGTGGTAATTTGTATATGTGTGTGCCATGATATTTGCCTTTAATGGGCCATAATTGTTCTTGCTTACAGAGTCTTTCACTCACTACCACAGTATCATATTTATTTTGATCACTGTAGTCTGCAGGCTGATACCTGTTATATTTTGTTCTCTGCCAGTCTATTTTTGCCATGTTGTTCTGTGCCTTAATGTATTATTACTTACCATCTTTATTTATCTGTTTGCCTTTTTTTGGTTTCAATTGAATGCATTCAGATAAATAATATATGTAATTGGTATTCTTTATAAACATCCTTTACAGACGTTTATACCTATAAGTATTCAACTTAATATTGTGCCAAATAATGTTAAACCAATTACATTCTCTAAAGGACGATTGGTCTCCGAATTTAGAATTTAAAGCCCTTTAGTTCCATGGATTAAAGGGCTTTTTTTTGGCATAACAATAAGGTTGACAAATATCTATATGGTGCTATACTATGTGTATATATTTTAAATAAAGGAGTAACAAATGTTTAAATCAAATAGTAAAGCAAATATGTATGAAGTGCGTTATCACTTTATGGATAAGGATTTCAATGTTGTAGCAAAAGGCTGGGATCATATGATGTTGAAAAATGACCCAAATTTTACAGCAGAAGACAGAGCAGTAGAAATTTTAGATCACAAATTAAATCCAAAAGATTGGCATCCTGATGCTGTATGTTTTGATGTATATCGTGTATCAAAATTGGAGGTGGCGTAGTTGTTAAGAAGGCTTGACAAATATCTATATGGTGCTATACTATGTGTATAGGTTAAATTAATATTGAGAAAAAAATGTTAAAAATTACAAAGAAGTTACAAATAGAAGGTGTTAAAAATGCTATTGCCAACAAAAAAGATTTTGGTAATACTAAATGGTGTGAAGCATTAGAATATAAGCACCCTACTAGTGTAGCAGTATGTATGTTACTTAAGAATTCTACTAACTATAATCAGATCAAAGACACAGGGTTTTGGTTACAAGACAAAGAAACAGTTAAGAAACAATTTGCTAAGGTCTATGCCGCTATAATGAAAGCAGACCCCAGCCTAGAGTCTGGTGTAAAATATGGTTTTGCTAGACACATGAACCATTACTTAGCATATAATATTATTGCTAAAAAGCAACTATTAAAGAGAGCACAATGAATATATTTGAGCAACTTAAGAAAGCACCTAAGGTAGAGATCAACGAGACTAATTATGGAGATCGAAAACAGACACCGGATTCTTATTATGAAAAAAGAAGTTATCGCAACAAAGTTATTGATGGCAAAACATATCAAGAATGGGCAGAACATTACAACATTTGTTATACATTTTTAGTAGACCGAATTCGTGTGACAGGCACTCCGCATCCTAAAGGGAATGAGCATTTATACAACCCTAAGACTACTTATGAAGGCAAACCTGCAGGTTGGTGGGCTAAAAAATTAAGAGTCACCAGTGAATGTATTCGATATAGAATGCTTACACACGGACATCCTGGTCCACCTGCTAAACATAGAACAAGAAATGCCAAGCATTTCTTTCAAGGCAAGACTAACAGAGAATGGGCAACTGAATTAGGTTGCACAATTAATGCAATACAGAAAAGAATGAGAAATAATGGCACACCGTTTTTACGAAAAAAGGATGACCTATAGGTGAATTTTTATGTATAAATTAATTTAAAAACCAAGGAGGTTTTATGTATACTAATAATGTATTAGCAAAAAAGGCACCTACATGTTGTAGTGCTAGTGAAATAGAAAATGCACTAGTGGATCATTACGGTTCATTAGCAGAGCAAATCAAAGGCGTTGCCGAAGGCAGATGGCATTTGGTTGTGAATGGCCCTACAGGTTCAGGTAAGACTGAATTTGTGAAGAAAGTTCTTGCAACATACTGTGTTAAGACACCAACATACAACTCAGGCACCTTAAGTGCTGTTATGTTGTTCAAGTTGTTGTATGAAAACAAACGCAACGGTGATGTGTTAGTGATTGACGACACTGACAGTATATTTGAAAGTGTTGAAGCAGTAGAGATACTCAAAGCCGCACTTGATACACAACAAGCAAAGACTGTTGAGTGGAACAAATATAGTCAAGCATTAAGCACATACGGCATTCCAAGCACTTTTAGATACGAAGGCAGAGTTATTATTGTCACTAATAGACATTGTGTGAGAAATCCACGTGGTGCTAAGAACAAAATTGATCGTATGCTGTTGCCAATATGGAGCAGAGTTATGTATTTTGCGGCAGGCTTGCCTACTAGAGATTGGGAAATCCAAAGTCTTAAGATGTTCCAAAAGAACCAAGAGATTAGATGTTTCGATGAAAAGAAAATTGATGACAAAGGTCAGAAAGAAATCATAGGCTTTGTGTCTAGACACCAAGATGACTTTCATGACGTGAACTTTAGATTGATATCGCAAATGTGTGACTTATACAAGGCTTTTAACAACGGTGATTGGAAAGGTCATGCTCTTAACAGTCTGACTTAATCAGACTGTTTCAATCAGTCTAAATCCTACTTTAGACTGATATAAATTGCCCAATAATTACTTACTTTATAAGTAATTTATATAAATATAATTATAGTATAAAACAATAGGAGATTATATAAAATGACAAAATTAGATATTATTTATAAAATTGCACAGATGCAAGAAACACTGAATCAAATCAGTAAAGCAGTAGTAGACTTAGAAGAAGTTGAACTTGTTACACGAAAACCAAATGCAAAATTGACTGAATTGCTTAAAACAGGAGAACAAAATGGGTAAGAAATATAGATTTAAAACAACATCATTTTTGCAAAAGTGGGGCGAACGTGCAGAAGACATTGCACTAAGAGAAAATGTAAGTGAAGCAACAATACATATGAGAGTAATGAACTTTGGAACACCTTATCAAAGACGTGCTAAGCCTACTAAATGGGAACGCAAGTATTGGAAAACAGCAAAAGAACTATGTTATGAACTAAGACTGCATTTGCAAACACTAGAGCAACGTGAGAAAAGGCACGGAACCCTTTATCCTGAAAAGATAATAAAAAGAAACAGAATATATAAAGTTCCTTGTATGAAACCAGTAGAAAACCAAAAACCATGGTTAATGAAAGAACATCCAGACTATATTGCATGGCGTAGTGGTGTTATGTTTCCGGAGGATGCATAATGGCTAAAGTAAAACCAATACTACCACAAAGTTATATTGATGATAATGGTGTTAAAGTTGTTCATTATAGAACAAAGCCAAACAATAACAAAAAGCATGTGTATATCAATGATGATGATAATCGCGAAATATATCATGCCTTGATACGTCTTATATCAGAGATAGGAGAAAAGCAATACATAGAGCCACAGTTCTTTCATAATTTATTGGCAAAAGACCCTCAATTTAGCATTAGCAGTTACAATGCAGGCAAACGTGCACCTAACCCTAATAGTGTGTTTAGTTATGCAAGTGGGTTAGTTAGTAATTATCTACGCAATTCAGCACAAGACTTTACTGTAAAGCAATTACCCAAAGTAGAGATACTTACTACTATCATACATAACTTATATGCACATGAGGTTTTAGAACTTGGGTATAACGTCAACACAGGTGTAAAGAACGATATGCCACTTGAAATCAAATTCGTAGAAGCATAAAAAAAGCCCAGGGGATTAATTCTGGGCTTTTTAATTACAAAGAATACCAAATAAATTATTGTAATAAATGAATACTATTCAGATATTTTTTTGTTTATTTAATAAAATCAATTATAAAGTATTTAAATACAACTGATTATTATGTAGTCACATACACCCCATGTGTATGCATACTACAGTAGCAATTACAGACACACTACTTTGTTTATGAATTGCTACATTAATATTTATAGATATTACTTACAGACTACTGTAATACTGGTTTGGTGCGATTGGTTTACCTACCAACCTTTCTTAGTTCAGAGTTGACCCATGGTAAAGCACTAGGTCCCCCCCAAAGATAATAGGCCTGTATTGCTTTTGATGTTTCTAAATTTAAACCTTGACTTCTAGCACGAGTATAATTGGACTTTGCTCTTAACAAATAACTACGCATTCTCAGTAGTGTTTGTGTTGATACATTTTCACCATTGGCTAATTGATTTGCCCTTGCTAATCCAACTAGTGTGCCTGCACGATTGCTTGGCGTTACTTTTTCTCTGGCTTCTAAGGCTCTTTTTGCGGCATCTCTAACTGTTTTGGGTGCAACTGGCATATTGTGTTCCTAATTGTGCTTAAACGACTTCTGTGTGCGTCTAAGAAGGGGTTATACTATCCACCAAAGGAGTGATGCTACAACAAAGCCACCTATTGCATAGTAATATGCCATGTGTCTTTCTGATACTTCAAATCCGTCTTTAATAGTGTAATATATTTGTTTATTTTTCCATTTCATTTACATTCCTCCTAGGATTGCGGCTAATACTGTTAATAATGTAGTAAAAGCCAGTCCAAGAATCCATTGTATTTTATTGTCTAAGCGATCTAACCTTCCAATAAAGAAGTCTCTGTTATCTTTAACTGCGTCTTTAAGTTCATCTACGTCATCCATAATGTGTGCGAGATGATTGTTTTTGATCTGCTCAATTTCAGTATGTAGTTCTTGGACTGTGATTTTTTTATTCATTACAATGTCTTTAGGTCTTGGATTAGTTGCTGTCTTGATGTTATCTCTCCACGTAATATCATGCGCCTTAAATCTGTTTGACTGTAAGGGCACTGATCATTGTAATTGCTGTTTAAATAGTTAAGTAATTGCTTCTTCATATCCTACTTTCTCTCTTAATTGTTGTAACCGGGCCTTACTTTGCAAAATTAGAACCGGTTTTGGTGTTGAATCCTCTCCTTGTTCTGGATGACTCCAAAGCCATTCTGCATGTTTATATTTCTTTTCATACTTTTGACATATTGCATCTAGTTCGTCACTTGTTTTATCCATTATGAAAACAAATGCTTCTTTAGTAGATGCTTTGTAAATGTTTGCCCAAGTGCCAAAGCATTTATCTGATCCACCTTCTATAAACAATATATTGTCATTCATATGTGCTCTATAACTCCATGGGCAAATGCCTTTTATTTTAGCAAAGTAATTGGTTGCCCAACTAGTATCACTACTTAGACTTGCTACCACGATTGTTTTTCTTTTTCTTCTTCTTTCCGCCTCTCATATTCTTTGGCATAATTTTCTCCTTAAATTAATTCCCATCCTGTTCCATTCCAACGAAACGGATGATATTCTATAATACAATGAACTTCATCGATGTATTCAAAATCTTTACTGGGTTCTATTTCTGTTTGTAACATTTCTAAATGTGTAGACACACTTAGATCTATATCAGTATCATTACCTTGTCCCATATACTGTTTTGTTTCTTTATCTAACCAATACACAAACATTATACTGCTCCTGTTCCAACTGGTTGCAATGCGTAAGTAAATTGCACATTACTACTTACCAAAGTTGTGTTTGCACGGCATCTAAATATATCTAATCTGTTTCTTGACCCGTTACCACAATAGAATAAGTCATTTTGTCCATATGCACCTGCTAACATAGTTGGATTACCACTTATAGAGGTAGTGTGAGTAGACATTGTGTTTGCTTTACCATTCCACTCATAATAAGTGTTTGGTTTATATGCTAAAATCATTACATTGCCATTTGGTATTGTATGTGCACCAAATGTATATGGTGTTCCGCCTGAGGTGTTAAATGTTATGCCATAATCTGCTGGAGCAAGTGTGCTTACTGTATCGGTTGATGTATCAATATGTAAAAAGTTAGTAGCATTGTGACTTGCGGCTATAACATTACCTGTATTGTCTGTTGTGGCCTGTTTATACTTATTGCTTATACCGGATGCAATGCTGGTCATTGTGTTAGCAACTGGATCATATTTGTAAACGTTCGAAGCGGCTTCTGGAATAACATATACATTACCATTTGGTGCTAGTGTAAAACCACCAAATCCATTTGTTGTGCCACTAGCAGTTCCTACTTGAACAGCAGTTGTGCCTCCTGGTGTATATCTTAACATTTTTAAATTATCTTGTGGTAAGCACAATATATCACCATCTGGTAATGTTAGTGCACCATAGTATCTAGGAGAACCACTTGGTCCACCTGTTACTGTATGAGTAGTCATTGTATCTGCACTAGGATCAAATTCACCTACGTTGTTAGAACCTCTTGGTGCTAAGAATATGTTTCCATTGTTTCCTAATGTTGAACCTTGGAACTGATCATTAAGTGCTGTTGAGCTCATGTTACTCACAACATTACTTAATGTGTTAATTTTTTGAAAGTTACTGCCTAGAACGGTAAGTCTTAATGGCATGTAAATATTACCATCGGGTGCGGCACATAATGTATAACCTGTTAAAGCAACTGCTGGTGTTTGGTTACTGGTAATTTCAGTTGGTGCTGTTGCACTCATTGAATCTAATGTGTGCAGATATTGTGCTTCAGTAGGTTGTGTAGGATAATCAGGTATGAATGTTGCTCCTGGTATTGCACTTGCAAATTGAAATCCTAATCTAGCACTAAAAGGCATGTTTACTCCTATGCGTATGCTTTACTTAACGTTGCTAGATAGTCTGTGCCATCATAAACAATATTTATAACGTCTATACTGCCACCTGCAGTTGATAGTGTTTTATCTCCACCTGCAAATTTAAATGTGCTGGTCAATGCATGTGAACCTGTTCCATCTTGTGTAACTTTAATTGTATATGAACCACCTTCTACAACATTTGGTATTTGACTTATTGTTATACCACCTGTAGCAGTAAGTGAGAATATACTTGCATTTGCGGCGTTGAAGCCTGCTACTGCGGCAATATTACCACTTTGGTTACCAAGTGCTACAACTGTTTCACCAAATTGTTTTAATTTGATATTGGTGTTTTCAATTGGTGTGCTTATACTTTCGAATGATCCGGTAGCATTTGCATAACCAACTAATACATTATAATCACTTACAGCACCATCTGGATAGAATATGTTTCCAATTTTAACATCTGTCATACGTGGTGATGTAAATGTTAATGTTCCGCCACCGGTGTATGGTTTTATGTTGTCAACATATACTGAATCAGAAATAATAACGTTAGCGGCATCTACGTTTGCTGTAAATGGTTGATTTGCACCATAATTTATAGCAACGTTAGTTGAATTTACAGTTATACCAGCACCGGCACCGACTGCTAACGATCCACTACCTGTAATTGGGCCACCTGTTAAACCATTTCCACTGCCAACACTAGTGACAGTTCCTGATCCACTTACAGTTCCAAATGATAATACACCATTACCATCTGTTTTAATAACTTGGTCGAGTGTGCCGTCTGCTGTTGGTAATTTGTAAGCACCGACTACTAAATTACCTGCAACATCTAAGTTACCATTGCTGTAGAATGTTGAATGTGTAGTTCCATTTGTGCTGAGAACTAAATTTTCACTACCTGTTGGCAAGTTAAATGTATAATCTCTTGCTGATGTTCCTGTTACAGTATTTGTAACATTACCACTACCAGTTCCATCAATTTGTGTAAAACCTGGTCCTGAGAATGTAACTGGATTGATACCTAATGCAATAGCATTTGCCGGTGTTGTTGTTCCATCTGAACTTGTCCATACACTAGTAGTAAATCCACCGACACTAGCACCTGCATAGAACGTTCCGCCATTGATATTTGCATTACCTGGACCTGTTACATTTTCAAAGGATATTTGTTCACCGACACTAAATCCTAATGAAGCACCTCCGACTTTTGTAATAACCAATTGGTCATTAATTTGATTACCAACTGGAGTCTCGCCTGTTACTCCTTGTAGGTCTCCCAATCCTGCATTTTCTGGTGCTTCTATTGCCTGTCTATTTGTTCCTGCAATGTAATCTCTATCCATAGAGAATGTTACATCACCACTACTTGTTCCATCAGCACCACCTTGGTTTATTGTTAATTTACTACCTGTTGAAGCACTTACATTAGCATAATTTACATTTGCCCATGTATGACCTAGTGTAGCATACTGTTGCGCGGCGTTACCATTTGTTGTAGTAACTGCTGGTGCAAAATGTATTGCTTGATGACTAGAGCCATCGGTAGCACTACCTATAACAACTTTACCATTTGTATAAGTTAAGAATATATCTGCATTATTATAGCCATCACCATTAGCGGCAAAATGCATGTCTAATTTGTTACTTGTGGTCCAATCACTTTGTGCTGTTGCACTAATAAATCCAGGAGGATTAACAGTAGACATTGAATCACCTAAGGTCTGTGTTGGACCCCAGAATGTCATTCTACCTAATTCTTGTGATTTTCTTGGATACTTGTCGAATTCACTAGTGTTAATGTTACCTGTTGAAGGTGCAAAGAATAATCTTGGTCCACCTCTACCTTTACCACTGGCTCCACTAGCAAATGTGTTATCAGTATATGATTTAAATAACATTTGTGGCACAATATTGCTTGTTGTTCCTGCATATAGTGTGCTGTAATCAGTTAAGCCATCCCAAACAAAGTTAAGACCAAAGTTGGTTAATGCATCACCATCACCTCTGTTACTCATTGTGGTGTTTTCACCAATAGTTAATCCAATTGGTGCTTTCAATACCTGTTTAGGTGCTTCTAGGCTTGTTCTACCTCTGAATGAAGTAGTTGCCGCTGACAGGTCTATAGTATAATCACTTGCACTACCTATAGTATATGTAAAGTCATTCTCTGTTGGTCCTGTTGCTGGATATCCATATGTGTCTTCTACATATAAACGTGCTTTACTGATTGTGCTTGTGCTTTGTGCTACACTATATGTAATGTCACCGCCACCTGTGTCAAATGATACTAAACCAAATGCAGTCATTGTTGCAGTTGTAGTTCCTGCGGCATCAGTTGTTAAAGTATAGTTGAAATTATCTGGATCAAATACACTACGTTTTATATAAAGTGTTTGACCATTAATGTTACTTGCGCCTGTTCCTGTAACATTAGCAAAGGTTACTGCTGTTCCTACTGGAATACTTGGTGTTCCAGGTAATCCTATTGTTATACTATCATTTGTTTCTGGTGAAACAGGAGAGGTTTCTGTCTCTATTAATGCAATAATACCACCAAATGCACCATCATCTATACTTTCAACCTGTGTTCCGTCTGATACTGCGTCATCTTGTGATAAGAATGATATAATTTGTCCTGTTGTTGCGTCTTTACCACCATGCATAATTGCAAATGGGCCTTGTGCGGCATTTGTGGCATTTGCCGCTGTTACGTTGGCTAATGCTGATTCACTAAACACTAGTGCTGTTGTATTAGCACTTACTAATGTTGTTCCTTGCGGTAATGGATATTGTTCGCCACCTTCTGCACCTACTGATGCTGTATAATATTGATCTGGGATCATGCCTGCAACCATATCACCTGTTAGTGATACATTGTTGTTTGCACCAGTTATATTACCTGCTCCTGCATAAACATTTTTAAGTTCTGTAACACCAGTTAAGGTCATTACATTTGAACCTGCTGTAAATACACCACTAACTGCATAACCATTTAGGTTGTTAGAACCTTGTTGTGATATATTGCCACTACTTGCATAAGTGTGACCACTGTTTATAATTACTTCATAACCATCTGATGTAATGTTACCTGATAGTGTTGGTGTATTATCTGCACCTAGTAATGCTTTGAATGAGAATTTATCATTTGCACTTTCACTTTGTATGCTGTTTACATTTGTAAGTGCATTTGCTAGATCAAATTCTGTGTCACTTACGTCAAAATTAGTTGTGCTGTTTACTGCTACTGCTTGGTTTGTGCTACTACCAACAAATAAAGCACCATCATCTAAGTTAGGTGTAGCCGCTGTTCTACCAGCACCCATTATTTCACCGCCACCATTAGATGCATCTATTCTTGTTACTATACCTAAATTCTGTATGAGGTTTGCTTCTGTGGTTGGTGCCACATTTGCATATCCACCGCCTACTGCTACAAATATAGTGTCTCCTACAGTGAAAGAACTTGTATCTACATTTTGTATTCTACCACCCAGTATACCTCTACCAGTATCACCTACTGATGTAAGTTCTTCTTGTGCAATAAAATGTGCTGGCATAAGTTCTGCATTACCGGCATCTGCCAATACAACTTCTACTTCACCACTTCCACTGAATCCTGTTGCATGAACTGGATATCCTTTAGGAATAGTCACTGTGTCAGCATTTTTAAGTGTGACTTCCATACTTTCTGCACGGACATCTGTTAAATCACTGCCATCACCTGTAAATGTGCCACCTATAAATGCATTTGCTTGTATAGTATTTGCATTTATAGTTGAAGTATTACCACTTAGGTATGCTTCAACTCTGGCATCTGTATAATATAAATTAGTTCCTTCTGCTAAGTCACTTGTAGTCTTAGTAGCAAGTCTTGTGTCAAAATCTGTATTTTGTCTTGCTGTTGTATAGTATAAATTAGTTCCTTCATTAACTATACTTGTTGTAGGTGTAGTTGGCTTGAACTGTGTTCCATCATATACTAAGAATTGATTATTGGATGCACTATTGGCACCAAATTTGTAAACATCTGATCCTGCAGGCCCATCTTTAATTACTAAGTTATGAACTTTAACTTGATTAAATTCTGCAGAATTATTTGAATTAATATAAGTGTCGACTCTTGCGTCTGCTCTTGCATTTGTGAAGTATAAATTAGTTGAACCTTCACTTAAATTATCTGTTGTTTTAGTTCCTAATCTAGTATCAAAATCTGAATTAAAATTTGTATAAGAAATAATACCTAACGTTGGATTATAAGTTAGACTTCCAGAAACACTTATCGCTGATCTAGATCTTGCATCGGTATAATATAAATTAGTTCCTTCACTTAAATCACTTGTTGATTTGCCAGAGAAGTTAGTGTTAAATCTACTTGGTGTAAAGTATAAATTAGTTGATCCTTCTTGTAACTTATCACTTGAATCTAAATTAATAGTCTCGCCAATTCTTACCCTTCTATCTGTGCCTTGGTTAACTAAACAAATACCAATTGCTTGAACTATTGCATTAGGACCAGGTGCTGTTAGAGTGGTTCCTCCACCCTCGGCTACATATATTCTATCACCACCTGACATAAATGAGGATACTGCACCCATATGGCCACCTACATTAAATACACCGCTAAATGAAACATTACCGCGTGAACCTGCGGATATGCTTTGCATTGTAATACCTACTGCAGGCATTCTTGAGGCAACACTTGCATTTGCAAGTTCTATTAATGGCACATACGGACTAGTTGAACTAGTTCCTACTACACAAACAGGTTGCATAGCACCAATATCACTACCCCCTGTATTTTCTGCATAGAATCTAAGACCTTCTGCTGTTACATGTGGTAAGCCACCATTGTATTGCTTGCCTCCGGTATCATTATTTCCTACGAAGAAGTCTACTATTTCGGAATTTGCTTTAGCACTTGTAAAATAAAAATTAGAACTGCCTTCTGGTAAATTATCGGTTGTGTTTAACCCAAAGGCTACATTTGCTTGTGCTTGTATTTCACTGTTTGTAACTTCGATGTCGTCTGCATTAACTGTTATACCATATCCACCTACAGCATCAAGTGTTACTACACCACTTGCACCACCACCTGTTAAACCAGCACCAGCAACTACCTCTGATATATCACCTACCTCAGTTATGCTCATTACACCTGTTGCACTATCATAACTTAAAGGTGATGTTGCACTTATGGCTGACCTGGCTCTTGAATTTGTAAAGTATAAGTTAGTAGAACCTTCTGCTAGGTCATCTGTGGTCTTGCCGGTAAACAATGAACTACTGTCTATGCCTATAACACCGGTAGATTGATTAAATGTAACTGGGGATGTATTGCTTAAAGACTGTCTTACGTCACTTGCAAACGGTCCATTAAGGTTAATTACACCTGTAAACACATTGTATGATAGCGAGCCTAGACTGCCACCTGTTGTGGTTACACTTATTGCTGGTCGTATGGATGAATTAGCAATAACGGCTAACGGCGTTACATTTACTGATGTTTCATTAGACGTAACTGCTACATTTACTGTTTGACTTGATATGTTTGAAACAGCAATATTGGATAGTGTATCCGTAACAGATATAGTGTTTGTTGTTGCGGAAACATTTACTGTTGTTATGTTCCCTGTAGCGGTAACATCGGCCATGGCTTACTCCTTAGGTTGTAAGGCTGACAAATCCAGGTTCAGCACTTATATTGGATGTTGGAACTTTTCCAACTTCTGGTTCAAATCTTTCAAATATTGCCCATCTGTGACTATCACTTTGCGGTGGTGTATCGTTTGTTGTCCATTGAAATGATAACACCGTGCATACTACATCTGCTCTTGCATTTGGTATTAAATTACCAGTGTATCTATTTGCTGGTATAGTAAGGGTTACTGTTCCTGTAGATGCTGATGCATTACTGATCATCGATGGACTTACATTTGCTGTATTTGTAAAATAACCTTTAACGTTTGTGGTTGTTAGACTTGGGTCACCCGTTGTTCTGTCGTATGTGACTGTGTCTAACACAATTGATTGATAATCCGCTGTAAAAGTATAATCACTTACATCGGAACCAAAATCGTATGTAAATGTCTTTTGACTTCTTGGGAATAATTCTATGATTTGAACATTGTCAGAACCACCAATATAGTTCTTAAATGATAATAAATTTCCTGCCATGCTTCCGTCTCCTAAAGGAACTTGCTATATAGATAAGTCTATATAACCGTTTCTTATATTTATCTATTTCGTTTATTTTTAACTTGGTTTAGTTGGCCAAGTAACTGAATCCTTGCTGGTTAAAGGATCACTAACACTATTTGGCAAGTCTCTTAATGCTTGCCTATATGTTTGATATTCTGTTTTCTTTGCGTCTGACAATGGTGAATCTGCACCTTGTGTCCAATCAGTGCTGTCAAGTAACAGGTTTCTTCTTGTTCTAAACCATTCATAATGATTTATTGTTACTGGAATCTCTTCTAATTCAAGTGTATCTAAATTAACTTTATGCGTATTTGGGTTTGGCAAATATCCATTTATATAACCTTGATCAGGATTGTCTATCAGTCTTTTGTCTACTTTGCCTTGGCTCATCCTTCTGCATATAAGCACTTTGCCTGTTGCTGTTAAATAAAATATTCTATATGTTGCCATTACTCTTTCTCTCCTTTTGTAACTCTCAAGAAGTCATAGTTAATGTTAAAGAATGATCTAGGTGCAACATTAGACTCATCAATATCACTGTAGCCTTGCAATTTAATGTTTGCTGTTTGAGCCTTCATGTCTGCTGGTAGACTATGGACTGTGGGATCTGTTGATACTGTTACTGCTCCTACCAATGGTGGTGTTGGAGTATTTACTGGCATGTTACCAAATTCGATACCACCACCTGTAATTTGAACTCCTATGCTAGAAGTTGCGTTTGCATAGTTAAGTGTAACAACCTGTCTCATAGCCGCATCATAAGGAGAACTTAACACCCCACCTAGGGTCATTTGA
>Ga0222719_10000832_pt1 | contig 30758 bp, 31 predicted proteins | sample C33_34DmetaG_FD_165039 | JGI IMG/M metagenome (GOLD analysis project Ga0222719, IMG submission 165039) | Estuarine water microbial communities from San Francisco Bay, California, United States - C33_34D | ecosystem: Environmental > Aquatic > Marine > Unclassified | place: USA: California... | reverse complement strand
TTTGAAGGTGGAGAGAGAAAGTTTTCCGATTTGTTTTTTAAAAGCTTCTTTGCTGCATTAGATAAATCCTTATTTCTCGATCAAGCTGTTGAGTAATGTTTAAAAATATTGCAATAAATTCTTTTGTTTTAACTTTCTTGTTGATGAGTTGTAGTTCCAGCGGTTCATCTAAAAAGTCTACTGCGGCCCAACGAGCTGTTGAAACCAGAGAGTATGATACCGACGTAAAATCATTAATGCAGTCAACTATTGGCGCCTTTCAAGATCTAGGGTTTACTATAGATACCTTAAATGAAGAGTTTGGCTTGATTACAGCGAGCAAAGTTGAAGAGCCAAAGGAACAAAAAGATGAAGGAATTAGTGCGGGCGATGTTGTCGTTGGAGTTCTTGCAATCGCAGCTATTTTGACCTTTGCTGGTAGAGATGATGATTGCTTTTTTTGTGGTGGCGGAGGTGGAGATGACGGCGAAACTGTTGTAATTAAAGATTATAAGCTTACTGCAACTGTAACAGTTAAGCCTATTTATGACACAGAGCCATATATTTCTTCTTTAAGAGTTAACTTTGGCGGTTCTCAAAGAAAACGTTCCACAGAATTTTTCATGAATTTTTTTAATGCAGTAGATAAATCTTTATTTTTTAACGAAAGTTCCTAAATTCTTGAATGAATTTTTTGTTTAGATTTTTAGCATTTTTAATCTTTTTTTCATCTCTTATTTTTGCTGATGGAGATGGAGGAGCTAAAGACCAATCAATTTCTCTGCTGTCCAAGGGAAGATATTTACCAATATTAAAAAATGAATCTGATAATTCTTTCTACATTACTTCTAATTTTACAACTACTAAAAATAGAGTTATTAATATTTATGATGCCAATTTTATAATATTAGATTCAATTCAATCTCCATACCCTTCACCCGGAGATGATTTTGGCCAATCAATGTCCCTTAATAAAGATTTTTTAGCAATTGGAGCACCTGGTGCCTACAATGGTAAGGGCGCTGTTTTTTTGTTTCAAAATATTAATGGCAATTGGCAACATATTTTAGAGATTGCAAATCCAAATAATTCATTTATTAATAACAGTTTTCAGCAATTTGGCTATGATTTAGAATTGAATGATAATTATTTAGTAGTCTCTTCACCTTTTGATGATAAAGGAAAAGTTTATGTTTATGATTTCACAGTTGATGAAGGTTTTGTAAATCTAAAACATTCTTTACATCCACACGGCCATGGGGATGATCATCATAAAATTGATAGGATGGATCCTGTAATGATTGAACAATATGGATTTGGCATAGATATTGATTTATATGATAATCAATTATTGATAGGTAGTGATAATAATTCAATCTTCTATTTAGATATCAGTAGTATCGATAACAATTTTATTCTATCAGATTATGAAATCACCTATGACGATTCGCACGAACATCACTATGACCATTTATTTGGAAGAACAGTCAAAATTGGAGAAAGTTATTTACTTGTTAGTTCTCTGGGTTGTGAAAATGGCAATGGTAAAATAAGATTATATCAAAAAGATGATTTAAATCAATATTTTGAAATTATCCCTGAAAGTGTAAATAATAATTATCATTTTGGTTTTAATATGGAAGAAACCAATGATAAGTTATTTATTTCATCTTTCAATGGAACCAAGTTTTATTCTCTTGATAAAAATTCAAATGGTGTCATAAATCAAAACTCATTATATGAACTAAGTTATGATTTAGATTTTGGATCTGCCGGTAGAAACTTTTTAATTGATGGAGATGCAATTATTGCTGGCGATTACTATAATAATAGAATCATTAAGATATCGTTATCAAATACTAATACATTTACCTCTTATCAATTAAATACAACAAAAATTAATTCTATTAGTGATGAGCCATGCATAGGCGGCAAGGCAGGTAATTTTGACTGCAATAATGTACATTTAGCCTCATTTATGAGTAATAGCGATTTAAATGTAAGTACGCAAGGAGGGACTCTGAATGATATATGGGGATGGACAGACAGTGAAAGTGAAAAAGAATATGCTATTGTAGGAATGTCAGATGGAACAGTTTTTGTTGATGTTTCAAATCCATTCGATCCGATTTATTTAGGCAAGCTCCCATCGAGCGCAGGCTCTAATTCTTGGAGAGATATCAAAGTTTTTAGTAATCACGCTTATATTGTTGCCGATAATACCGGAAACCACGGAATGCAAGTTTTTGATTTAACATCTCTAAGAAATTATAATGGGACTCCAATAATTTTTATGGAAACTTTTTTGTACACTGGTTTTCAAAAGGCGCATAATATTTTTATAAATGAGGATACAGGATATGCGTATGCCGTTGGAACAGAAACCTGTGGCCCTGGAGGTCTACATGTAATTGATATCAATACTCCAACTTTACCTTCATATGCTGGGTGTTTTTCTGATCCTAATACTGGAAGAAGTGGTAGTGGCTATGTTCATGATGTACAGTGCGTAGTTTATGATGGACCGGATCAAGCTTACCAAGGAAAAGAAATTTGTTTTGGATCCAATGAAACAGCTGTTTGGATTGTTGATGTAACAACAAAAGTTACAGATTTAACAGGCGCAAATACTATTTCACTTGGTCAATATGATTATGGTTACACTCATCAAGGATGGCTTACTGAAGACAAAAAATATTTTATTCAAAATGACGAACTTGATGAATATTATGGTAGCGTGCCAAATACTCGAACATTAATATGGAATGTAGAAGATTTAGATAATCCTTATATAGAAAATACTTATGCAGGTCCAACAGGATCAATTGATCATAATAATTATGTTTTAGGAGATAAGGTATATATGTCTCATTACACAAGCGGTTTAAGAATTTTAGATATATCCAACATAAGCTCTCCTCAGCAAGTGGGATATTTTGATGTATATCCGCCAAACAATGCACCTGTTTTTTCAGGAACATGGAGTAATTATCCTTATTTTGAGAGTGGAACTATTATTGTAACAAGTATGAACGAAGGATTATTTATTTTAAAAGAAAGTGATTATGGGTCGGCGACGTTTAATATTGAAAACTCTGATCAAAATTATATTAGGAGCGATTCAGATATTTCAATTACACCAGATTTTCCTTTTGGTTTTGATGTTCAAAAATATTTAGTAGCCATAGGTTCTTCAGCAATTGATGATATATTAGCCTGGACTGAGGTTGCTCTTTCAACCAATTCTACCTTAGATTTGACAGGTCTTTCATTAAAAAATTATTCTTCATACAATATAAGTCTTCAAGGAGTAGATAGCGGTGGTAATTCAAATTCTATTTTCACACAATCATTTAATGTTTATACAAGTCTTTTAGGAGATTATGATAATAACTGGGTGTTAGATAATACTGACCTCAATTCATTTGTAAATGCATGGCCAAATGTAGATATAGGCCCAGCAGTTGGAACCGTTCCATATTTATACCCTAATCTAGATCAGGAAAGTGACATAAATGATATAAATGTCTTTTCAAGAAATTGGGTATGGAGTGCTTCAAATCGTACTCTGCAACAAATCCAACCTAATGGTTTAAATCCGCAAATTGATGATATAAATATTTTAAAATTTGGCGATATTATTACTATTGAAATTCCTGAAACTATTATTAACGGTGTAATTCAAATTCAAAAAAAATCAAATGATGCTAATTTTTCAATAATTGAAAATCTATCTCAGATACTTACTTTGGAAGAAAATAGTGATTTTTATCAACTTACTTTTGGAAATTTAGACAAGGTGAAAAGCATGATAAGATTACAAGCTAACAACTCAGAAAACGAATTATTTATTGATTATAAAATTTTTTCAAAAGATAATGTTGGTAGTAGTTCTATACTTGTTAAAGATATTAAGGATAATGAACTTTATCAAAATTATCCTAATCCATTCAATAGCCATACAGCAATTAAGTTTGATTTGATAGATAAGCAAACTGTTGATATATATATTTATAATATTATTGGAGAATTAGTAAGAAAAATTGAAGTTGGTGAGGTTGAGCTTGGTCAACATGTTATTATTTGGGACGGGAAAAGCGATAGTAACGAAAAGGTTAGCAGTGGAATTTATTTTTATCAGCTAAATACCAACAGTTTTACAAAGACTAAAAAAATGACTTTTTTAAATAGTGAAAATTAATTTAAAAAATCTTTATAGTTGGGTTTTATCTTGGGCTGAAAGTGCTTATGGTACTTTTATCCTTTTTCTGGTAGCCTTTGCAGAGTCCTCATTTTTTCCTGTACCCGCTGATCCGCTCCTAATGGCTCTTTGTTTAGGAAAAGTTAAGCGCTCGATGTATTATGTCTTCATTTGCACTTTAGGTTCTGTCTTAGGAGGAATATTTGGATTTATTATCGGCTATTTTTTATGGTATACACCATCAGGAGAATTAACTGGAATTGCTAATTTTTTCTTTAGAGTTATTCCTGGGTTTACTCCAGAGGTTTTTGATAATGTAGGTGCGCAATATGATGCATACAATTTTTGGGTCATTTTTACTGCAGCTTTTACTCCAATTCCTTATAAGGTTTTCTCTATAACAGCAGGTGTATTTCAAATAGATTTACCAACATTTATAATAGCTTCAGTCTTAGGTAGAGGTGGAAGATTTCTTATAATCGGACTGTTGATACATTTTTTTGGAAAACCAATTAAGGTTATGATGGACAAACATTTCAATACTTTTATAATAGTTTTAACTATTATTTTTGCATTAAGTTACGTTTTAGTAGGATATTTATTTCAATGAAAGGGTTAAGCATGAGAGGATTAATAGTTTTCACATTTTTTTTAATGGGGTGTTCTGCAACCTCTTCAAATCTTTTTGATTTTCAATCAACTGATAAAACAAAAGCAGAAACAAGTGTTGAAGATTTCAAATCTCGGGTTGGATATTTGGCATCTGATAATCTTGGAGGTAGAAGCGCTGGAAGTAAGGGCGATTTACTTGCTAGAGATTATATGGTAGATTTATTTGAAACTTCAGCATCAGTTACCGTGCAGGAGTTTGAAGTAATTACAAACAGAAGGACAAATGAAACTGCAACCACGTTTAACGTTATTGGTGTTTTGCCTGGAAATGACCCGATATTAAAAGATGAATATGTAATCATTGGTGGTCATTATGATACAACTGCAAATCCCCCTAAGGCTAGAAGATTATTTTTTGATAACATTAATAATGGAGCAGATGATAATGCTTCAGGTACAGCAATGGTATTAGAGCTTTTTGAAAAGTATGCATCAACGAAGAATCACAAAAGAACTTTAGTTTTTATTCTTTTCGGCGGTGAAGAATTAGGTTTATTAGGTTCTAAACATTACACTGAAAACCCAACTATAGACCTAGATAAGGTGCAGCTTATGGTCAATTTAGATATGGTCGGAAGATTGGATGAAGAAAAGAACGTTTATCTGGGCGGTGTTCCAACTGCCTACGGTTTAAGTGAGACTTTACAACCATTTTTTGATACAAGCGAGTTGAGGGTTACTAGTTATGAGCATACAGCAAGTGGAGTGAGAAGTCTATTTTCTCGCTCAGATCATTATAACTTTTATAAAAAAAATGTTCCTTCACTTTTCTTCTTTACTGGAATTCATCAAGACTATCATTCGCCAAGAGATGAAGCTAATTTAGTTAATTATAAAGGCTTAAAACTTATCTCAGATTTAGCTGAAAAAGTTATCAATAATGTTGCAAATAGAAATGATAGATTTGAATTTAAAGCATTGCCAAAGCTTGCAGAGGAGTCTGAGCAGACCCCTGCCAGGATGAAAGTGTCTCTTGGAGTGATGCCTGATTATGCTTATGCAGGAACTGGATTAAAAATTGATTCATTAATAGATGATAGACCTGCTAAAAAATCTGGTATGAAAGATGGTGATATTGTTTTAAAAATTAAAGATACAGATATAACTGATATATATAAATATATGGAAGCATTATCGACTATAGAGCCTGGTTCAACAGTAAAAGTTATAGTAAAAAGAAATAATGATGAAGTTTTGCTGGATGTTACATTTTAGAATTGTAGCAATTTTTTTAATTATTGTTTCTTGTTCTGATAAAATTGATTATCGATTAGAGAACACAACTCAATTGACCTTTAAGGGAGATAATGGTGAGGCATATTTTAGCGACGATCAGTCCAAGTTAATTTTTCAATCTAAGAGAGATGGAAATGATTGTGATAAGCTTTATATTGTGAGTGTAGATGGTACAAATCTTCAAGAATTTCCTTTAAAAAAAGGAGCATTTACATGTGCTTATTTTTCACTCGATGATCAATATACCTTTTTTTCTTCTACAATGCATTTAGGGAAAGAGTGTCCTGAAATATATAAAGATCCAAATCCAAGAAAGTATATTTGGCCTTTACGTGATTATGAAATATTTCGACTTGAAAGTGACCAGGTTTTACAGCTTACAGATCATGCAGGATATAATGCTGAAACAACAATTCACCCATTTGAAGAGAAAGTAATTTTTACATCTTTAAGAGATGGAGATATCAACCTCTTTGAGATGGATTACAATGGAGAAAATATCAAGCAAATAACTTCAGAGTATGGTTATGACGGTGGAGCTTTTTACTCACCAGATGGAGAAAATATAGTTTGGAGAGCATGGTATCCCTCAACAGAAGAAGAAATCACTAAGTGGAAAAATAATCTTGCTAAAAAGTTTATCGAATCAGTTCCATTAGATATATATGTAGCAAAAAGAGATGGCTCTAAAAAGCAAAGACTTACAAATAATGGTGCTACCAATTGGGCTCCATCTTGGCATCCAGATGGAAAGCATATTGTTTTTTCTTCAAATATGGATGACTGGAGAGAAGATTATAATGCTTACGGAAGTAACTTTGAATTATATATGATTAATATCGTATCAGGATCTTTGTCAAGACTAACTAATAATGATACATTCGATTCTTTCCCAGTATTTTCAAAAAATGGTAAAAAAATAGTTTTTTCTTCAAATAGAGATGCAGAAAATCCTAGAAATACAAATATATTTATAGCTGATATGATCGACAAATAATACTTATTGAGATTTAATCTCAATTAAGCTTGTTTTTTCTTTTTTTCTAATTTAATATTGCTACACAATCTCAATAAAGGGAAGAAAATGAAAAAACTATTATTATGTATATTTGCTTTAAATATTGCATTTGCACAAAACATTGTTGCTGAATCAGATTCTACTAAACCAATTGCATTAGATGCGGTTGAAGTATTAGCTGAATCTAAAAGTATAACATCAGGAATGTTTTTGCGTAACGCTGAACCAAGCGATGTAGTAAGTAAGAGCGAATTAGAACAATTTAATCATACAGATATTCACAGAATTCTTGGAAGAATTCCTGGTGTATATATTTCTGAAGAAGATGGTTTGGGTTTAAGACCAAATGTAGGTTTTAGAGGAACTGGTTCTTTAAGAATGGAAAAACTTAATGTAATGGAAGATGGAATATTAATTGCTCCAGCTCCATATGCATCTCCAGCAGCATATTATTCACCGACTGCAGGTAGAATGGAAACAATTGAAATTAGAAAAGGATCTACACAAATTAAGCACGGTCCTTTCACTACAGGAGGTTCATTAAATTATATTTCAACCTCAATACCTATGAAGCAACATAATTCTGTATCATTGGATATAGGAAGTTTTGGTAAAACTGCGCTTCATGCAACTTCAGGGAATACAGAAGGAAAATTTGGTTATCTTTTAGAATTGTTTACAGATAATACAGATGGTTTTAAAGAGCTTGATGGCGGGGGAGACACTGGATACTCAAAAACTGACTTTATGACAAAGTTAAGATACAGTTTCAGTGAGTCACATGCTCTAGAATTTAAATACTCAATGACAGATGAAATCTCAAATGAAACGTATTTAGGATTAACTGATTCAGACTATAACGATAATCCATTGCGTAGATATAGAGCAACTGCTCTGGATGAGATGGACGCAGATCATTCGCAGGTTACATTGTCTTATGCTGCTAAGTTAGCGGACAATATTAATCTTGCAATTGTAGGATATAGCAATGATTTTGCTAGAAATTGGTACAAGTTAAAAAAAGTGAACGGTCAATCACTGAGTACTATCACAAAATCAGATTCTGATGGATGGAACGATTTCTACTTGCTGATGAATACACAAGAAAGTGCAGACAATGCATACAGAATTAAAGCTAACAACAGAGAATACTATTCATCAGGTATTCAGGCGGTATTGAATGTTAGAACTGAAAGCGGTCATGATATTCAAGCTGGACTAAGAATTCATAATGACGAAATGGATAGATTCCAATGGGAAGATCGTTACAAGATGGCTGGCGGTAAACTTGTAATGACTACTCAAGCTGTAAAAGGTTCTGATTCCAATAGAATTGATTCAGCTGAAGCATCAGCATTATATCTTGAAGATAGATTTTCTGTTGGTGAGCTTACTGTTACAGCAGGAGCTCGATATGAAGAAATTACAGTGATGAGAGATGATTGGGGTAAAACAGATCCAGATAGGTCTGAAGTACCATCCAAGAGAGAGCATACTATGAGCGTAGTTGTACCAGGTGTTTCTGTTGAATATCCATTATCTGACACTCAAACTGTTTCGCTTGGTATTCATAAAGGATTCGCTCCTCCAAGACCTGGAACTTCAGGTGTTTCTGATGAGCAAGTTGATCCTGAAACAAGTTTAAATACTGAATTTGGTTTTAAAACTAATGAAGGTATTAACAGTATGGAGTTCACTTACTTTATGAATAGTTATGATAATTTACTAGGCGCTGATACTGCTGCTTCTGGTAGCGGTACAGACGCGCTTTATAATGGCGGTGCTGTCGATATTTCTGGGTTTGAATTATATCTACGAAGAATCCTTTTAGATAATGGATCTATGCAAATGCCAGTAGAGTTGGCTTATACAAGTACTAACTCAGAGTTTAAAGAATCATTTGATGGTTTTTGGGGCGATGTTTCAAAAGGGGATGAATTGCCTTATCTGCCTAAAACAATGATGTCATTAAATGTAGGTTTAAATGTTGATAAAGTGTCTACAAATATTAGCGTAAAGCATACTTTGAAAATGAGAACCACAGCTGGTTCTGGTAAGATTTCAGGAACAAATGCAACCGATGCACAAGTTCTTGTTGATTTAGGAGTGAGATATGCATTACAAGATAATATTTCTTTATCAGTTGGAGTTAAGAACCTAATGGATGATGATGGTATTGCAGCTAGAAGACCGTATGGCGCTAGACCAACGATGCCTCGCAGTTTTTCATTAGGAGTTGATTATACTTTTTAAGGTGTTGTCTTCATTGCATTTTACTCTTAGGCCTTAATAAGTAGCTGAGCGCCCGATATTCTGTCAATCGGGCGTTCTTTTTTTTATGAAACTTTCTTAGTTTATTTTTGTCAAATAATTAGTTTAGATATGATAATTTATTATTATAATTGGACGCAAAATGAAAAAATATTTTTTACTATTATTATTCACAACATTATCTTTTAGTCAATCTTTTAAAGACCTTACTGAAAGACCGATTTATAAGCCAATTAAAATTAGTTCCTCAATTACTTTTGATGGGCAAGTTGATTTGGACGAGTGGGGCAATGCACAAGTAGCAACAAACTTCATTGGTTCAGGTACGTTTCAGGGTGAAGATGCCTTATTAAAAACTGAAGCCAGATTAATGTATGATGATACAAATTTATATGTGGGCTTTAAAGCTTATGTTGATAAAGATGATTTGCGCTATAGTATCACAAAAAGAGACAATCTCGATGACAAAGATGATAGAGTCTGGATAAATATTGATGCATTTGATGACGAATCATTAACCTACGGCATTGGTGTGAGCGCAGGTGGTGCCCAAATTGATGGTAGAGCAACGTATGGACTTGATCAATCGTTAGATCTTAATTATGAAACTAAGGTTCAAATATTTGATAATAGATATGAAGTTGAGATGGTTATTCCGTTTTCTAGCTTAAGATATTCTGTAGCTCCAGTTCAAACATGGAGAATTGATTTTGGTAGAGGGTTTACGTTATCAGATGAATTAACAAGGTATGTATATTGGACTTCAAGAGTAGATGGTATAGAATGTCGAACCTGTCAATTAGGTTTTCTTCAGAATATAGAGCCTCCAAAACAAACTAGGGGTGATATTGAATATATTCCATCTGTAGTTGCGGGAGTATCTGATGATTTTACAACAAATACATCATCTTCAACGGACGAAGCATCATTATTTATTAAGTACCCTATTTCTTCTGTCGATTTGTTTGAAATTGCACTTAATCCTGATTTTAGCCAGATTGAATCAGATGATATAAAAAACGATGTGAATACTGTCAATGCTCTCTACTTTGAAGAAAAAAGACCCTTCTTTAGCCAGGGCGCTGAGTTGTTTCAATTTTCTGCCCAGCGTGGATATATAAATTTATTTTATTCAAGAACAATTAATGATCCATCTATCGCCGCTAAATACACAGGAAAAATTGGTAAAACATCATACGGTGTTATAAGTGCTCGCGATGAATCATCCTTGCTATTATTGCCATTTGAAGAGACTAGTACGGTTGTATCAATGGGAAAAAGTACTTCGAATATTATAAGAGCCAAACGAATGGTTGGAAGTAACGGTGGATCAGTAGGTGCGATACTGACTAATAGAGTATTTGATGGAGCCGGAGATATGACTACTGGTGGATTAGATTTTCATTATCATCCTGGAAATAATTATCACTTTACGCTACATGTTACAGGATCTATTCACAATGAATCAGATAATTTTGAATATGTGTATGAACCTACTGCTAATGATAGCAAAATAACCTTTGACAGTGGAAAGTATACCAAAAATTTTGATGGCGAAAAAATTACAGGAAATGCACTTGGTTTAAGTGTTAATAAAAGAACCAGAACGGATAATTTCGGTCTTGTTCTCAGGATGCGTTCTCCAGGTTTTAGAACAAGTAATGGTTTTGAAACAAACAATTCAACCAAATGGCTTAAAGCTAATAAAGGAAAAACAGTTTATTACGATAACCATCCAGTTTTACTTAAAACAGATTATAGGATCCAAACTATTTATAAAACCAACTACACAGGACTTGTTAAAAAACAAGAATTATCATTTTCGACTGGTTCAAATTTAAGAAATGGAGATTCTTTTAAAGTTAGCGCAGAATTTGAAAAAGAAAATTTTAGAGGATACCAATTTGATAATCTTTATGAATTTGAGGTTGGTTATAGAAACCAAATTAATTCAAAGTTATTTCACTATAGCGAATTACAATCCAGAGAAATTATTATTAGAAATTTAGATATACGTGAAAATTCAAATTTTTATCAAGTTAAAAATTATGTTGAATATAAAATATCAGATAAATCTAATTTCGGTATCAGTGTTTCATATCAAAAGGCAGAGGATTTTTATGATGGAATTATATTACGAGCTGGTATAAATAATTCATTCAATTCAAAGCTAACTATGAGAACAAAAATTCAATATAGCGACTTTTCTAAGTCTTGGTTTATTGAACCGATGATAACCTATCAACCAAATGCATTTAGTGCACTGTATTTTGGAATTAACGACTTTTTAGAAACAGAAGACAATATGTTTTCAAGTTTAACTGAAAGTAAAAGACAATTATTTATTAAATTTCAGTATCTATTTTAGTAAATGAAAAAAATTCCAATCATATTATTGTTACTTATTGTTTACGGTTGCACTGTTCCTCTATCCATTGGTAATAAATCAGTTCTTCCTACAAGCAAAGCAAAAGAAGAGACTAGTAGTACTGTTTATGCTCAAAATGGAAAGACTATGGTGGCAATAAACCATATTTTACCACAAAGAGCAGGTCAATTTGAAATGCTTACCAAAACAGTGATTCTTCCTGCTATTAAAAGAGAAGACGCTCAAGTTTTTAATAGCTTAAAGTTTTTAATTCCAGAGGAAGCTAATGATGATGGAACGTTAACATTTATGTTTATTGCAGACCCTTACTTGAACGAGAAAAACTATGATATTTTTGAAACACTGGTTCAGCAATATGGAAGAGCAAGAGCTGAAGAGTATTTTGATAGATGGATAAATTGTTTTGCTTATGAACAAGAAGTCATTTCTTTCAGATGATAAAAATATATCTTTTTCACACCATCTATAGTAAATTTTCCCTAATGAAATCAATGAAGACGTTTTTAAGCGCAATAATCCTATTGAGTATTTCTTTTGCTCAAAGCGCTGCAGATATGGAAGCAGAAAATCCTGCTAGTGACAATTGGCAAGATAATTATAGATCAATTGAAGCAGGAAAATCTAAAGTTAACATATTTTCAAATGCTGCAATTGCTGATATTTTTGTATGGAATTCTCCATTGTATTCTGCCGAAAGAACATTCCCTGCAATTATAGCTTTACCGACGGATAATAGACAATATACTATTAGTTTATATTCTCAATCCCAGTTTAAAAATATAACTAATGAACTCCAAAACTTTGATTTTGATAAAAGGGATATCTCAGAATTTGAACTACTTCAAGAAGAGTTTGAGCGCATGAAAATGGGAACAAAAAATGTTAGACCAATTCCAGGTACTAGCGAGTCAATATTTTTAACCTACTGCGATTCAGATGATATTAACTGCGCTAAAGGTTTGCACTGGCTGGATTTATTTTATTCAAAGTATTACGACTCTCAACAAGAGCAGGTTTTAGTTTCCGATCTTAATGGAATAGATTTGACTAGCGCTGAAAAAGCGCTTGTAAAGCGTCATCGTCTTGGTGTTGCCGGTATGCTTGGCTTTTTTACAATGGCCGTATTTTTAATAGATAATGCTGCACTGTGAGTAATATTTCTATAAATATTAAAGGTTTTGGTCAACATGATTTTAAAAATGGTGTTACGCCCTTAGAAATTATGTCTGAAACCAAAGGTATTTCTAGCGATTCGATCATATGTAAGGTTGACGGTGTCTTAACTGATTTATCTGCTTCTTTATCTTCAAACTGTGAATTGCAATTTTTGGATGCTAAGAGTAAAGATGGTCACAGTGTACTATTGCACAGCACTGCTCATTTAATGGCTCAAGCGGTAAAAAGATTGTTTCCAAAGACTAAAGTTACTATTGGTCCTTTTTTGGAAAATAGATTCTACTATGATTTTGATGTTGAAACACCATTTACAGAATATGACTTGTTAAAAATTGAAGAAGAAATGTTAAAAATATCTGAAGAAAACCTTTCTATTTTACATCAAAAAAAGTCGCAAACAGAAGCTGTAAAATTTTTTGAAAGTATTAATGAAACTTATAAAGTTGAAATTATTAATGATCTAGGAGAAGATGAAACGTTAAAAGTGTATTCCCAAGGTGAGTTTACGGACTTATGTAGAGGACCTCATGTTCCTTCAACTGGAGTAATTAAACACTTTAAACTGCTAGCTTCATCAGCTGCTTATTGGAGAGGCGATGAAAACAATCAGACACTTCAAAGGGTGTATGGAACATCATTTCAAAACAAAAAAGATTTAAAAAAATATTTATTAATGCTTGAAGAGCAAAAAAAGCGCGATCATAGAAAAATAGGAAAAGAATTAGATTTATACTTTTTTGATGAAGAGGTTGGTCCAGGTTTGCCTTTATGGACGCCGAACGGTACAGTTCTCATAGATGAATTAGAGGCATTAGCCAACAAAATGGAAACTGCTAGCGGGTATTTAAGAGTTAGAACTCCGCATTTAACAAAAGGTGAGTTGTACGAAAAATCAGGTCATTTAGATCATTATATTTCTAGCATGTATTCAGCAATGGATGTTGATGGGATAGATTATTATATGAAACCAATGAATTGTCCACACCATCATAAAATCTTTGCTAACTCACCAAAGAGTTATAGAGATTTACCTTATAGGTTATCAGAATACGGAACTTGTTATAGATATGAAAAATCTGGTGAATTGTTTGGATTGATGCGTGTTAGAAGTATGCAAATGAATGACGGTCATATTTATTGCACGGAAGAACAATTTAAAGACGAGTTTATAGATGTTTGTAATCTTTATATAAAATATTTTAAAATATTTGGAATTGAGAAGTATGAAATGAGATTAAGCTTGCATGATCCTAAGGATTTGGGTAAAAAGTTTATTGATAATCCTACATTATGGAAAAAAACAGAAGATGATGTGAGAAATGCGTTAAAAGGAGCTAAGCTAAAATTTGTTGAGTCAGTTGGAGATGCTGCGTTTTATGGTCCTAAAATTGACGTTCAAGTTTGGAGTTCAATTGGTAGAGAGTTTACCTTAGCTACAAATCAAGTTGATTTTGCTGTTCCAGATCGTTTTGATTTGAATTATACGGATAAAGACGGTTCTTCTAAAACTCCTCTATGTATACATAGAGCGCCCTTAGGTACGCATGAGCGATTTATTGGTTTTTTGATTGAACATTTTGGTGGAAACTTTCCATTATGGTTAGCACCTAAACAAGTTACAATCCTTCCAGTATCAGATAAATACAATGAATATGCAGAAAGTATAACAAAAGAATTAAAATCAAGCGGTGTTAGAGCATCATTAGATAGCAGATCTGAAAAAATTGGATCAAAAATTAGAGATGCAGAAATGCAAAAAATTAATATTATGATCATCGTTGGTGAAAAAGAAGTTCAAAACCAAACAGTAACAATCCGAAGAAGGTTTGTTAAAGAACAAAAAGAATTATCTTTGCAGGAGTTTTCCAAAGATATTTTAAGCGAAATCAAAGAAAGGAGAGTTTCGAATTAAAAAACAGAGAATAAGAGTAAACAATAGGATTTATGCTGATGAGGTAAGACTAATCAGCCAAAATAAAGAACAAGTTGGTGTTGTGAGCGTAAAGCAAGCATTGCAATTAGCTCAAGAGGCTGGGTTAGATTTAGTAGAAATATCCCCAAAAGCAAAACCTCCAGTTTGTAAAATTATGGATTTTGGAAAATTTAAGTACGAAGAAAAGAAAAAGGCTCAACAGAGCAAAAAAAAGCAACAGGTTATTAAAGTTAAAGAATTAAGAATGAGACCAAATATTGGTGAGCACGATTTAGAAAATAAGTTAAAAATGGGAAAAAAGTTTTTAGCAGAGGGTTGTAAATTAAAGCTTACTTTGATGTATAGAGGAAGAGAAATGTCTCGTCAAGATTTAGGGCATGACTTAATGCAAAGAGTTTTGTCGACGTTAAGTGAGCATGCTCAACTTGAAAAAGATTCTCCTTTGACTGGACGAAAAAAATCTATAATATTAGCCCCGAAATAGGAAATTATTATGCCAAAACAAAAAACAAGAAAAAGCGTATCAAAGAGATTTAAAGTTACAGGTTCAGGAAAGCTGAAACGTAACAAAGCAGGACATAGTCACATGCTTATTCGTAGAGATAAAGATGTGAAGCGTTATGCTAAAAAAGCTACTATGGTAGCTCCGTCCTTTGAAAAAAGAATGAAAAAAATGATGGCGAAAGCGGGAAGTTAAGATGCCAAGATCAAATAGTTCAGTTCCAAGACATAGAAGACATCGTAAGATTGTAAAGCTTGCTAAAGGTTATTTTGGAGCTAGAAGTCGTAATTTTAAAGCAGCTAAAGATGCTGTAACCAAAGCAGGTCTTTATGCTTACAGAGATAGAAGACAGAAAAAACGTCAATTTAGAAGACTGTGGATTGTAAGAATCAATGCTGCGTCAAGATTAAATGGTTTATCCTATTCAAATTTTGTACATTTATTGAAGGAGAAAGGGGTTGATTTAGATAGAAAGGTATTAGCAGATTTAGCTGTTAATAATCCAACTGTCTTTGAAGACCTCGTTAAATACTTACAAAAAAAATAGAAAAAACACGATGTCATTAGATAGAACCATTAAAGGAATAAAGACATCATTTTCTAAAGAGTTATCCAAATGTAAAACTTCATCTGATCTAGAAAAGTTTCGAATTAAATTTTTAGGTAGAAACGGTCAATTAGCATCTGTATTTGAAGAATTCAATAAATTACCTGCAGCTGAAAAGCCTCGCTATGGTAAAGAATTAAATGTTCTTAAGAATGATTTAACAAGATTATATAAAGAAGCTGCGGGAGACAATGATAATACATATACCGTTAGTGACATCGACTTTACGCTTCCAGGTTATGATTTACCGATTGGACATATACACCCATTAGAACAAATTACTTCTGAAATTAAGTCGATATTTCAATCTATTGGATTTTCAGTTGCATACGGTCCGGAGATAGATGATGATTATCACAATTTTGAAGCTTTAAATGTACCGAAGCATCATCCTGCTAGAGATATGCAAGATACATTTTTTGTCAATCCGAACACTGTGTTGCGCACACATACTTCCAACGTGCAAATTCATCTAATGGAAAATCAAGACCCCCCACTACGTCATATTTGTTGCGGAAGAGTTTATAGAAATGAAGCTGTTAGTTATAAAAGCTTCTGCTTATTTAATCAAGTAGAGGGATTGGTAATTAATGAAAATTCTTCATTTGCAGAAATGAAAGGTGCTTTAGAGTATTTTGTGCAAGAAATGTTTGGTGAAGGTACTAAGATGAGATTTAGACCTAGTTATTTTCCATTTACAGAACCAAGCGCAGAAGTAGATATTTGGAATGATAAATTGAATCAATGGATGGAAATTTTAGGTTGCGGCATGGTTAACCCTAATGTTTTAACGAACGTAGGTTACGATACTGAAAAATATCAAGGATTTGCTTTTGGAATGGGCATAGAACGTATTGCTATGATCAAATATGGGATTAAAGATATTCGTTTATTTTACCAAAACGATAAAAGATTTTTGGAGCAATTTTAATGAAAGTTTCACTCCATTGGCTAAAAAGATTTGTTGATTTTGATTTGAATGCTACCCAGCTAGCAGACCAGCTTACCATGAGAGGGTTTGAATCAGAAGTTGTTACAGATTTTAATTCATTAGACAATGTTGTTGTAGGCGATGTTTTATCTGCGCAAAAGCATCCAGATGCAGATAAGCTTAAACTGTGTACTGTTTCTGATGGAAATGAAGAATTCAGAGTTGTCTGTGGCGCACCTAATGTAGATAAAGGGCAAAAAATTGTTTTTGCTAAGGTTGGCGCTATTTTACCTGGAGATTTTAAAATTGGGAAAGCAAAGATTAGAGGCGTTGAAAGCTTTGGAATGATTTGCTCCGAAAGAGAGCTCGGTATTTCAGAAGAGCATGACGGTATTATGGTTTTAGATAACGATGCGAAAACTGGCTGTTCAATAAAAGATATTTTAGGTCCTATTTATAACTCTATTGAAATAGAGGTTACACCAGATAAGGCATTTGCTTTAAGCCATAGAGGTATTGCAAGAGAAGTAGCTGCAATGCTTGGAACAACACTGAAAACGCCATTATCCGTTACAGAGTTTAGTTCTAATACAAAAGACAACATATCTATCGAATTAGATAAGAAAAGTGGTTGTACACGTTATATGGCAGGTGTAATGAAAGGTGTTAAGGTAGGTCCTTCACCAAAATGGCTAGCGGACTACTTAAAGTCAGTTGGACAAAAAAGTATTAATAACCTTGTAGATATTTCAAATTTTATGCTTTTAGAGATTGGACATCCTACGCATATATTTGATTTAAAGAAGCTTTCAACCCCTGCAATTAAGGTTGCTTGGGCAAAAAAGGGAGAAAAATTTCATGCTTTAGACGATGAAACATATATTTTAGAGTCTGACCATATGGTAATTACAGATACAAAAAATACAATTGCTTTAGCAGGTATTATTGGGGGGATGGATAGCGCTGTGTCGGACGACACTTCTGAAGTGTTAATTGAGAGCGCTTACTTTGATCCTGTTGTCATTAGAAAAGGTTCAAAAAAATTAAACTTATTGTCTGAAGCGTCAAGAAGATTTGAAAGAGGAACAGATCCAAATGCGATTAATGAAGCATTTAATATGATTGTGCAATTGATGCAAGAAGTTGCTGGTGGTACACTAGAATCACTTATTACTGATGAATGCAGTATGTCATTAGATTCTGCTTCAGTTAAACTTTCTAGTGATAAACTAATGAAGTACGCTGGCCAAGTAATTTCTGATAAAGAAGTGAAGGCGGTTTTAGATGGTTTGCACATAAAATCAACAAAATCCGATAATGTTTGGGAGTGCATAATTCCTACTTTTAGAACAGATTTATCCACTGAAACAGACTTAATTGAAGAAGTATTTCGCTGCTATGGATATGATAAAATCGAATCATCCTTTAATTTTACATCGATTATGCAGTATGCTAATGACGAAGAAGTTCCGATAACATCATTAAAACACTATCTATCATCAATTGGATTTAATCAATCTTACAATAATTCATTGGAAGATTTAGAAGATGTTAAATTATTTGGTAAGAGCGCTATAAGCGTAATGAATCCATCTTCAGAAAGAATGAATACATTACGCACTACTCTCCACCAAGGCTTGTTAAAAAATCTTGATTTTAACTACAGGAATGGTTCAGCTAATACTCTTGTATTTGAGTATGGTACCGTTTTTAGTGGTAAGCCTACCGATTTAGATGATATAAGTCAGCAAAACAGTTTTTCTTGCTTAGTACATGGAGATTTGTTTTCTAAAAATGTGCATTTTGATTCAATTTCAGCATCGTTTAGCTTCCTTAAAGGAGTCGCTCAATCAATTTATGAGGATAAATTAAATGCAAAGATAAAATTTATCAAAGAAGAACACTCATACTGTACTTCTTTTTTCACTATCAAAGACAGTAAAAAGCAATCTGTTGGTGCTATTGGAGTGATAGGTCCAGCATTATTAAAAAAATTAGATATAGCTCACAAGCATGACGTTGTTATACTAGATATAGATCCTGCTGTATACACAGCATATTCTGGATTTAATAGAAAAGTTAAAGATATAGTAGCGTTTCCTGCAGTTACAAGAGATTTAAATTTTAAGATGAGTAGCGAGATTAACGTTGGTGATGTTTGCGCTAGTATAAATTCTGTCAATCAATCTATTTTACAAAACGCGAAACCGGTTGATATTTATCAATCAAAAAATGACAAATCTTCAAAAGATGTATTATTTAAGTTGACCTTTCAATCACCTAAAAAAACACTTGAAGATAAAGATGTAAATTCAGTTATTACTGAAATTATAAATGTTGTTTCTAAGAAGTTTAATGCTAAATTAAGAGACAATTAAAGGAAGATATGGAAGCAGATAAAAAACTAGTAAAAGTAAGAATCTTTGGTCAAGAATATCCAATTAGGGCTTCGTCCAATGAAGATTATATTAAAGAAGTTGCCGCTTACGTAGATCAAAAAATGAATGAGGTCCAACGTTCGGTGCCATCCTCTATGAACGCCTCAAAGATTGCTATCTTAGCAGCTATGAATATTTCTGATGAATTGTTCGGTGCTAGAAGAGGAGAGTACTCTTTTAAAGGTGAAGTAGAATCAAAAGTAAAGTCTTTAATAGAGAGAATCGAAGAGATAACTGACTAAGAGAGGGATTGTTGTGGAAACATCAATATTATCTGGCTTAGAAGCCAGTAAAGCGTTATATAACAGTCTGGAAGATAGAATTGCGGAACTTAAAAAGCACAATATTGTTCCTGGCCTTGCTGCGGTATTAGTTGGTAATAATCCAGCCTCAGAAATCTATGTTAGAAATAAAACCAAAAAATTTGAAGCTTTAGGACTGAAAACTGAGCTTTATGGATTAGATGAAAATGCGTCGGAGGAAGAGCTCTTATCCTTAATTGATAAATTAAACTTAGATTCTGAATTTCATGGTATTTTAGTTCAATTGCCTCTGCCAAAACATATCAATAGCGAGAAAGTGTTAAATATGATTGCACCTAATAAGGATGTTGACGGTTTTCATCCTGAAAATGCAGGACTTCTATCTATTGGTAAACCTCGTTTTATCCCTTGCACACCTAAGGGGATGATGTATATTTTAAAACATTTTAATATTGATTTAGACGGTAAGCATGTTGTTGTCATTGGTAGAAGTAATATTGTAGGAAGACCTATCTCTATTTTAGCCAGCTTAAAAGAGCTTGGTAATGCCACAGTTACTTTGTGTCATAGCGGCACAAAAGATCTTAAGTATTACTCAAAACAAGCAGATGTGTTGGTTGCAGCACTTGGCTCCCCTGAATTTGTTGATGCTTCCTATATAAAAGAAGGAGCATGTCTTTTAGATGTAGGTATTAATCGAATAGAAAGATATGGAAAGTCTAAAATTGTTGGAGACGTCAATCAGAAAAGCGTGATGGGTAAAGCTAGTTCATTGACTCCTGTTCCTAAAGGAGTTGGTCCAATGACGATTGCAATGTTGGTAGAAAACACCGTTTTATCCGCAGAATTATTATTAAATTAATTTTTATATTATATGTAGGAGATTCAAATGGTTAAAAAAATTATATCATTAATGTTAATATCAGTTATTTTTTACTCTTGTACTAGCAATGTAAATGAAGCTGAAGTCAAAAAAGCTAGACAGTTTTTTGAGTCAGTCTTTCAAGATCAAGTATTAGATAGTCCAGAATTTCAAGCTTCACTTGGATATAAGTCTAATTATGATAAATGGGATGATATAACCTGGATAAAATCTAGAAATGTTGCAATGAGAGCAGCAGATGATTTAAAATATTTAAAAAAATTCATTAATTACGATAAATTAGATTTCAATACAAAAATAAGTTATCGGCTTATGGAGAAGAAACTCACAAGGATTATAGATAATGATAAATTTATTTTTCATGATTATTTAATCACTCATCGAGGAGGAAAGCATTCCAGTATACCTTCCTTTCTTATTAATTACCATACCGTTGAAGAAGAACAAGATATTATTGACTACATTGCTAGATTGCGTAATGTTGAATCTTTAATGGATAACTTAATTGAAGGTCTAAGGCTAAGGCAAGATGTTAATAAATTAGCCCCATCATTTGTTTATCCGCAAGCAATTAAAACATCGGAAAATATTATTTCAAACTATCCGTTCGAAGAGTCAGAAAAACAAAATGTTATTTATAACGATTTCATGAAAAAACTAAATAATTTAGAAATTTCTGATGAAAAAAAACTACGTTATCAAAGCGAAGTAGAAGCAGTTTTAGTTACAATTGTAAATTTTTCTTATAAAAAATTAATTACTTTTTTGAAAGAACAAGAAAAAGTAGCTGATAATAATCATGGTGTATGGAAGTTTAAAGATGGTAAAGATTATTACAAGCATATGCTTGACGGATACACTACGCTTGATTTAAGCGCAGAAGAAATTCATAAAATTGGTGTTAGCGAAGTTGAAAGAATTCATAAAGAAATATATGGTATTATGGATAAAGTAAATTTTGATGGTACATTAAAGGAATTTTTTGACTTTATGAGAGAAGACCCTCAGTTTTATTATCCTGAAGGTGCTGTAGGCAGACAAATGTATTTAGATCAAGTTAACGTTGTAGTTGACACGCTTTCAAATAGAATAGAAGAACTATTTTACGGCCTACCATCAATTCCACTACAAGTTAAAGCTGTAGAAGCGTACAGGGAAGCTTCAGCTGGTATTGCTTTTTATCAGCGTGGTCAAGCAGATGGAAGTAGGCCTGGAACATACTATGCGAACCTATATAGAATGAAAGATATGCCAATTTATAAGCTCGAAAATTTAGCTTATCATGAGGCAATTCCAGGTCATCATATGCAAATATCTATTCAGCTTGAAGTAAAAGATATGCCAAGCTTTAGAAAATATGGAGGTTATAGTGTATTTTCGGAGGGTTGGGCACTATATTCAGAAACCCTACCTAAAGAAATTGGTTTATATAAAGATCCATATTCTGACTTTGGGAGGCTTTCAGGTGAATTGTGGCGAGCCTGTAGACTAGTGGTAGATACCGGTATTCACCATTACAGATGGACGAGAGAAGAGGGAATTGATTATTATTTAAATAACACAGCTAACCCTGAAGGAGACTGTATTGGTATGGTAGAAAGGCATATTGTCTGGCCTGGACAAGCAGTGTCTTACAAAATTGGTATGCTAAAAGTACAAGAATTAAGAGCCTACGCTGAACAGGAGTTAGGAAATAAGTTTTCTTTACAAGAATTTCATGATGTAGTGCTTAAAAATGGTTCAGTAACCATGGATGTACTAGAAGAAATTGTAGTAAGCTGGGTAGATAGCAAATAAGATGATTATAATTAAAACTAGTACTGATAGCCATAAGGTGATGAAAATGATAGCCAATGAGCTATTAAATAAGAAGTTAGCTGGATGCGTGAACATGATTCCTCGTATGCGTTCTAAGTATGTAATGGACGGAAGAATTATAGAATCTAGAGAAGTGATTTTGCTTATTAAAACGTCTAAAAAGCTTGAAACAAAAGTATACAAAGTTATTAAAGAGCTTCATAATTATGAAATTCCCGAAATTTCTACTATCCAAACTTCAAATGTTGATAAAGACTACGACAAGTGGTTAAATGATTTTGTTGAAAGTTAATAACGCATGAAGTTTGAAAATCTATCGGAAGGCGATATCCTTAAATATGTTATTTTTACCTTATTAGGTATCATGGTAATTACTGCTTTTATAGTCATATTGCTCAAATATCCTGAGATTGGATTAATGCAATGAGCTTAATCGATAGTTTAAATTGGAGATATGCCACAAAGAAATTTGATTCGACTAAGAAAGTCAGCGATGCAGATATTGCAATCTTGAAGGAAGCAGTGCGTCTTACGCCATCATCCTATGGATTCCAGCTCTATAAAGTGATTGTTGTTACCGATCAAAAAATTAAAGATAAGCTTTATAAGAAATCTTATTATCAATCCCAAATCCGTGATTGTTCGCATTTATTTGTGTTTTGCAGCTACAAAGAGGTAGAAGGAAAACATATAGATGAATTTATTAATTTAATGGAAGAGGTAAGACAGCAAGATGATGAACGTGGTTATTTAGATAAACTGAAATCGAAAGCGAAGATTGTTGCCTATGGAACAATTGCAAAAACTGATCTTGGGAATCGCAATAAAGATGAATTATTTAATTGGATGCAAAAACAATGTTACTTAGCAATTTCACAACTAATGGTAACTTGTGCAGAAATGAAGATTGATTCTTGTCCATTTGAAGGATTTAGCACAGAGGGATATGATCGTATTTTGGATTTAGAAGATCGCAATTTAACCTCAACTGTATTATTGCCAATAGGGTATCGCGCTGAAAATGATCGTCACCAATATCGTAATAAAGTACGTAAGCCAAACAATCTTCTATTTGAAGATAAATAATTATTATTTTTTAAAAAATTTCCTTTTGCTATTTCATTTTTTTAGATGATATTTCTACGATTTTTTCACCATTACTAGGAGCGATATATGAAAGGTTGGTTATTATCATCAAGTGAAAACCCATCATACGAATCACAAAAAATTATTGATGAGTTTAAAAAAGTTGGAATTGAATGTTTCTACGTAAATCCTTCTAATATTGATATTTATGTAACACGAGAAGATAGGAAGTCTATTCAAGTTGAAAAAGAATATACTACGATACCTAATTTTGTAATTCCTAGAATGGGTAGCAATATTACGTTGTATCAAACAGCAGTGTTAAGACACTTAGAGCGATTAGGTTCCTTATTAGTAAATGGATCAGAAGCAATTTCAAATGCTAAAGATAAATTATATACTATGCAAATTTTAGCACAAGCAAATATTCCGACTCCAAGAACTATGCTAGCAAAAAATCCTGTAAATATTGAGTATATTGAAAAAAGAATTGGATTTCCAGTTGTCGTAAAAACACTAAGCGGAATGCACGGAAAAGGTGTGTATCTTGCTGAAAATCCTTCAAATTTTGAACAATTAATTGATATGGTGATGGAAGTTAATGATAAAGCCAATCTTATTATTCAAGAGTTTATTAGCCATGCTGCTGGAACTGATATAAGAGTTTTCTTAATCGGTGGTAAGATTGTAGGAGCAATGAAACGAAAGTCTTCAGACGGAGATTTTAGAGCAAATATTACTAGAGGTGGTTCTCCACAACCAATTGATCTCGACTCTGATGCCGAGTTTTTAGCAATTCAATCTTCAAATATTATGAATCTTGATATTGCTGGTGTTGATTTATTGATTGATAAAGAAGGTTTTAGAATATGTGAAATTAATTCAGCGCCTGGTTTTCAAGGACTTGAAAAAGCTACTGGTTTAAATATAGCTGCTGAAATTGTTCATTTTGTTGAACAGAAAATTAATCTAGCTATATAAACATATTTTTAGACATAGTTTTTACTTATATTTTTGGTATGGAAACTTTCTTTATATCTCTATTTATAATAGTATTTTCTGCTGCCTTAAGCATGATAGGTTATACCTTGTATCAAATGAGTAAAAAAATGCCAACATCATCATCCGATGACAAAGAAGATTTATTAAACGAAAGAGCAGGAAACATTGCTGTAGAAGCTGCAAAGAAAGCTTTAGGTGAAGTATTAAAGCAAAATGCTGAACTGCAAAAGAAAGATTGGGAGTCTTACAAAAAAGATATTAATTCAAGTTTAACTCCAATATCAAAGACCGTAAAAGAATTAGATGATCGCATTGAATATCTTCAAAAAGAAAGAAAGCAAGAGTTAGGCTCACTAGAGACCTCCATTAAAAACCTGCTCACTACCAACAATGAGCTAAGAGGTGAAACTGTAACCTTGAGTCAAGCATTAAAATCTTCCAGTGTTCAAGGTAAATGGGGTGAAGTTCAAATGCAAAATATCGTCGAGAAATCAGGCATGATAAACCATGTAGATTTTACCACACAAAAAGGAACTGAAAAGGGTGATTCTATTCCTGATATGGTTATCAAGCTTCCAAACGGTGGAGTAATACCGGTGGACTCAAAATGTCCTATGAATGACTTTAGAGAGTCCTTAGAGGTTGAAGATGAAACAGAGCGCGTGAGACTGCAGCAAGAGCATGCAAAAAAATGTAGAGGTCATATGCGTGCACTTTCATCCAAGAAATATCAAGATCAATATAATAGCCCTATAGACTTTGTTATTATGCTTATTCCGTTTGAACCGGGATTTCAGGCTGCGTTAATGCATGATGGTAATTTGTTTAATGATGGTGCAGAGATGAAAGTATTTATCGTTTCTCCAATCTCTATAATGCCACTATTAAATCTTATAAGTGAAACATGGAGACAAATGGAACTTACTAAAAACGCAGATGATGTAATTAATACTGCAAAAGAACTTTCCAAGAGACTTAAAAAATATGAAGATTTATATGATGCTGTTGGAAGACGCATTGCCTCTTTAGGTAATGCATATAACGATTCAGTTGCATCTTATAACAGTAGGTTAAAGCCTTCAGTGAGAGATATTCAACAATTACAAGGTATTGATGTTGACAAAACAAAACTTGAGAATGTCAATTTGGATGTAAAGCCTGTTATTGAACGAATAGCAGCAGACAGCGAAGAAGAATAATGCCATTAGTTACTCCTTTATCAACAATAGAAGATAAAGAAACGCAAGAATTAGTCTCTTTTTTCAATGAAACATTAGGGTTTTGCCCTAATTCGGTATTAACTATGCAAAAAAAGCCAGAGCTAGCCCAGGCCTTTGTAAATCTTAATAAAGCAGTAATGAATAACACTGGTACTATAACGAGCGAATTTAAGCGCATTATTGCCTATATAAGCAGTAATACTGCCGGATGTAGATACTGTCAGGCCCATACAATCAGAGCAGCAGAAAGATATGGAGGAAAAAAAGAGCGATTAATGCAAGCCTGGGATTTTGAAAATAGTGCATTGTTTTCCAGTTCTGAAAAGATTGCACTACGTTTTACTGTTGCTGCAAGCTCGGTTCCTGTTAGTGTAAGCATAGAATTAGAACAGTTATTACAAGATTCGTGGGATGAAGCAGATATATTAGAAATCATGAGCGTTATAGCGCTGTTTGGCTTTTTAAATCGTTGGAATGATGTAATGGGTACTAGCTTAGAAGAGGATGCCAAGCATTCAGCGGAGTCTTTACTAAGTTCTCAATGGGAGATTGGAAAACATCTTACTTAATATAGTCTTGCGCCCAATCATTTAGCATATCAAATACCGGTACAAGCGTCTTACCTTTTTTGGTTAATGTATATTCAACTCTTGGGGGTATTTCAGCAAAAATTTTTCTATTTATAATATCATTCTTTTCAAGATCTCTTAACTCTCTAGTAAGCATATTCTTGCTTATTCCTTCTATACTTCTATGTAATACACCAAATCGATTAATGTCTTGTGCAATTCTACAAATGATAATAGGTCTCCATTTACCGCCAATCATGTTCATAGAATAAGTGATAGGGCATGAGTCAACAGTGCAACCGCAAATATCTTCAAAACACATTTTTTGTTTCATATAAGTCCTTTTTTTGTTACTATAGTATAAAATTGTGCCTACTTGCATAATTTAATATTAGTATATAATTTTTCATATCATTTTTTTATGAAAGGAAAATAAACATGAAAAATAAACCATACGCTGTAAAGCTTGAAAAAGGGAAGACATATGCATGGTGTCAGTGTGCAGGGTCTGAAAATCAACCATTTTGTGATGGTAGTCATGAAAAAATAAATGAAAAAGAGAATAATCTTATTGAGTCTTTAGTGGATGTCAATATGCTCTCTAGTAAAGATGAAGGGCAAAAATTAATTGCTAAAGATGATAAGCCAATGATCGTAAAAGCAGAAAAAGATGCTGAGGTTAATTTATGCACTTGTAACCAATCTGAAAATCTGCCTTATTGCAATGATTCACATTTAAGTATTTAAATTAGAAAGGAAATTATAATGAGTAATAAAAACGAACCAAATGTAGTATCAATAGAAAAAGATAAGAATTATGCATGGTGTACATGTTCAGAGTCTGACAATCAACCATTTTGTGATGGAAGTCATGCAAAAACAGATATGCAACCAATCGTATTTAAAGCAGAAGAAAGCAAAGAAGCATATTTATGTGCTTGCAAAGAATCTAAAAATGCACCATATTGTGACGGCTCTCATCTAAGTTTATAAGGAGGAATAATGAATAGATTAACAGATATAGATTTAACCTATTACAGGTCTGGAGTGATGTTTTTCATGCGCTTACTTCTTGCCTTTATTTTTATTAAAGCTGGGATGGGTAAGTGGCCAATTGTCAACGGGGAAGGGCTTACAAATGCGTTGCCTTTATTCCTAGTTTATTTGGTGGTTATGTTTGAGTTTGTTGGTGGAGTATTTATGCTATTAGGTATAAAGTATGATATCTTAACTAAGCTTGGTGCAGCAATGATTGCCATTGTCATGATTGGTGCTACTTATATGCACTATGTAGCTTGGGGTGATCCATTTGGTTCTAAAGATGTAATGTATCCAATTGCTTTGCTATTAATTTCGCTTATTTTTATAACTGATGAATAAGGTTCAGTCTGTAAATTTCGGCATAATACTATCTTTTGGTATTTTTTTTGCAACTTTCTTCTATCATCAAGTCAAAGAAAGAGATATTACTGAGGCGATTGTAATACAAAATAGCAACCCAACTTTTACAAAAAGTACCATTACCAGAGCAGATTTCAACGATGCCGGTGTAACAATTTTTACCGCGTCTTGGTGTGGATATTGTAAGGGAGCTAAAATGCTGTTAAATCAGGAGAATATCACTTACAAAGAAGTAGACGTAGATCAATATAGCATTTCCAAGATAAAGTTAAAAAAGGCAGGGATTGAAGATTTTTTTGTACCACAGATTTTTGTCGATGGTGTTGCCATTGGAGGTTTTTCAGATTTAAAAAAAATTCTTGGAAGCACTATGCCTGTACCAGAAGTGTAATTTAAAAATCTTTATGTATTTAAACGGAAAATAGGATTTGTATACATTAAATTATATCGTTGAACATGAAAAGAGTCTAAACGAGCTGTTTAAAAATATCGATTCTATCTTTCTAAAAAATGGATTTACAGTTCATTCAGATAGAAATACCACTAAAAAAATAGAATTTAATGGCAGATTTTTTGCTGTAAAATCATTTCAATCTCCTAATATGCTACAGCGCCTAGCTTATGCAAATTTTAGAAAATCCAAAGCACAACGTTCGTTAGAATTTTCAGAAAAACTAATTGAAGCCGGTCTGCATTCTCCCAAGCCCATAGGCTATATTGTTATGATAAAACGCATGCAAGTTCATCAAAGCTATTATATATCAGAGTTTCATGAGTTTAGTCACGATTTAGTACCAGTATTTAAAGATTTTAATACACATTTAGAGCTTATCGAGCAGTTTATCAAAACTGTTGTTAAAATGCACGATTCTAATATTTATCATCATGACTTAACTAAGAGAAATGTGTTAATCAATCCATCGGAAGAACAAGTGTTCAGTTTTATCGATAATAACCGTATGTCCTTTGTTGATATGTCGCTAAAAATGCGCATGGAATCTATTTCCAAGCTAACTAACAATATTACAGAATTGCAAACGCTAGCTAAGCTGTATAGTAAATATTCCATATATAGTCCTGATCGTTGTATTCATTTTATTCAAAAAGGGTTTGAGAAAAGTCAACGATATAAGAAAGTTAAAAATTTTCTAAAGGGAAATAAAAAAGGCGCCTTCGACGTGACGCCTTTTTCTACTCGAGGTAATCAGAGATAACTATTATTGTATGTTGTAAGCAAGACTCTCGTCATTTTCGACTTGACTGAGTTGTGGTTCAGTCTCGTTAATTAGTATTTCTTCTACAGCAACTTCCGTATCTAATACTTCAAATACTTCATCTGCATAATTGGTAGAATAAATATTTCCATTCCATTCAAAGGTTTGATTTGCTCCTAATTCATTGCGTGCAATTAGGAATGCGTTATTAAAAGAGGAAACAGGGGTAGTTTCGATCTCAACATTCTCAGCGAATGTTGGCACTGTTTCTGTAGGTATGGCTTCATCATAATTTGAATTACCCATATTTACGTTATTAACTAATGAGGTAATCTCTACATCCACAGCGCCTTCATTGCTTAAGCTTTCTGAGGTTATATCGGACAGTACTACTTCTTCGGATTGTTCCATAAGAAAAAACAAAGAACCGATACATAAAATTACACCCGCTAACACGAATTTTTCAACATTATTGTACATATTTTTTAACTCCATTTGTTATGCCTCTTAATGTCTCTTTCATACCCTATATACATTAAGTTTTCATTTTTGTTTCAATATTTTTGTAACTTTGTTTATGGAAAAAGTATTTGTAAGCGGCGGATCAGGGTTTATATCCCTACATTTAATCTCAAAACTCATTCAAGAAGGGTATCAAGTACGAACCTCTTTACGTTCACTTGATCGAAAACAAGAAGTGATTGATGCGGTGGAAAAAGAAGTATCTACCAAAGGAATGCTTGAATTCTGTGAATTGGATTTATTAAAAGATGAAGGATGGGATGAAGCAGTTGCAGGATGTGATTATGTGCAACATATTGCCTCACCAATTCCTACTACGAACTCTAATGATTATGATGTTGTGGTTAAACCAGCGGTAAATGGCATTAAACGATGCCTTAACGCAGCCTTAAAGAATAATATCAAACGTTTTGTAATGACTTCATCTGTTGCATCCGTTGGAGGGTCTAACCATAAAAATGAGTACGATGATACGGATTGGACGGATTTAACCATGGATGTAGGTCCGTATCAAACTAGTAAAACCAAAGCAGAACAATATTTATGGGACTTTATGAAGGAACATGAAGGGAAGACCGACATGGAAGCAGTAGCTATTAATCCTTCTATGGTCTTTGGTAATTCGTTATCGGATGATATTGGAGCTTCAAATATTCTGATTAAGCGTTTAATTGACGGATCAATGCCATTCACCTTAAATATTTGTATTAACATTGTACATATTAAAGATGTTGCTGATATGCATTTTGAAGCCATGATTAACAATAAAGCACCAGGTAAACGCTTTATTGCATCGAATAACCATATGTTTTTCCCTGAAATCGCTAAAGTGCTTAATGATAATGGCTTTAAAGCACCCAAAAGAAATCTTCCAACCTTGTTAGCGAAAATATTAGGAAAGTTTGATAAGCAACTATCATTCTTCTTAAAAGACATAAATATTCTACGTGTTTATCACTCTAATAATGCACGAGACGTCTTAGGATTTAAGTTTAGATCGTCAGAATCAGCAATTGTTGATGCTGCTACACAGATCAATAGATTGTTAAAAAATTAGTATACTTTTTACTGATTTGTTGCATAATCAAGAAAACTAAACTCAATTTTCGTATCTTTACTATCTTTATATGATCGTATAGCAATCATATCACTTACACGTTCATTGGTATAGTAGGTACTGGTTTCTTTATTTACTCTGGTTATTTCATCACCAACTACAATGATAGTTTCATAATAAAAGTCTGTGGTATAGTATTTACCATTCCATTCAAAGGTTTTACCAGCACCTTTTAACTTACGCGCTTCTCTAAATGCATCTGAAAATGAGATAGTACCCATTTCTTTGCGTATATCATCAGAGTATACAGTGGTCTCGATCATTCCGTCATCATCTATGCGTTCTTTCACTAAATGATCTACAGAGTCCT
>Ga0222719_10000831_pt1 | contig 30783 bp, 16 predicted proteins | sample C33_34DmetaG_FD_165039 | JGI IMG/M metagenome (GOLD analysis project Ga0222719, IMG submission 165039) | Estuarine water microbial communities from San Francisco Bay, California, United States - C33_34D | ecosystem: Environmental > Aquatic > Marine > Unclassified | place: USA: California... | reverse complement strand
CCATAAGCAAGAGGAACTTGGATTTCACTGAAAGTATCATCCGAAGCATCTTTATGCTGAATTTTTATTCCATTAAAAAGGGATCCAAATCCGATAATTACGGATCTGAAGACCTCATTGTAAAAATATTCAAACATTGCTCTTGCTAGGGAATATTAGTTATTTAGTTAGGGCATCCCGAAGGGGTTTGTTTCGGTGAAATCGAGCAATGCATCTGCCGCTGCCTCAATGGTGTCATTATCAGCGAATGGAGTGACAAGATCGTCCTTATTTTGAACAGACAAGACGTAATATGCGCCTGAGGATTCTCCTTGAATTGCTTCTCCAGCGGTGAAAGTGCCATCGACGATGGAAACTTCCAGAAGGAATGTGGAAGCAGTCCATTTCTTGACTCTTGCTGTTGTTCCTGATGTTTGACCAGTGACGATTTCGTTGAAGGTGTAAGTCCCAACCCCAACGGTTGCACCGATTCCAGTTGGAGCGTCGATGGTAATTGTTGGAGCAACTGTGTAACCACATCCTGCGTTTTGGATGTAAGCAACGGTAACGATACCAGCAGCGTTGATCTCTCCCCAACCTCTTGCTGTTGTTCCTGTTCCAGGACTTGTGAAGGTGAAGTGTGGGTTGGTTGTGTAACCAGAACCACCACCAGTAATCGTAACAACTCCAACACTTCCAGTTGTGCAGATTCCAGTGGTTGCTGCAGCACCAGATCCTCCACCACCCTGAATGGTGACCCAAGGTGCGACTGTGTAACCACATCCAGGGTTGGTGAGATTGATGGCAAGAATCTTTCCACCATATTCACCATTACAGTTGGTGTAAATGTTGGTAATCGAAGCAACACCGACAGCAGTTGTTCCCCCAGCAGGAGCAGCAGAGAACGAAACAGTTGGTTGTGATTCGTAACTGCCACCCATGTTGGTCATGTAAACAGTCTCAACTGCTCCAGATGCGCAGTAACTTGTAATTGCAGTCGCAGTCGAAGCAACGCCAACCATGGTCAGAGTTTGAATGTATCCAATTTGGTCGATCTCATTGTCGATGTCGGTGACGCCTGTATCGAGAACCTCGTCCTCATAACGGAAGGGTTCGCAGGTCAATTCATAAACATAAGTGTCTCTGAGTTGATAGAAAGGTTGTTCGTGCTCAACATACTTGATCTCAAACAAACGATCACCCAGAGGGAAATAAATCAAATCTCCTTCTTTTGGTCTTGTTGCAAGTCCAACGTTGGAAAGGTCTTCGATCAGAGGGGTGATGTAATTTTCAAATCTGTCTTTGGAAATTGTGAGAATCAGATCATCCTTTTCTTCAATGCCAAACTTACTTAAAAGAGTTTTTTGTCCGCCGAATCCTTCGTAGTTATTAACATATGCTTCCAGAGGATAAGCACTTGTGAACTCAGACTGAATAACTTCTCTGATGATCGTATTTGTTTTCGCAAAAGTTCTTGGCAGGTAATAACACTCAACTCCATACATACGAAGTTGTTCGTTTACCAAGTCTTGGATAAGACTTTGTTCTGTTGTTGATCCGTTTAGAAAAAATGGATTGAGTGTCATTGCTTACTCCTCAACCGATCAGATCCATTGGGGGGAGTTCGTAGTAAGAAGACATTTCCTCACGGATCTTATCAACCTCTCGAACACCATCCTCATAAATCTCTCTTCCGTTGAACTCAATTCCACCAGGAAGTTTGACACCCTGGAACTTGATGAGGTTCTGACCCCACTGCTTTTTGATGAGAGCAACCAGATAACGCTTCAGGAATGAATCATTCCAAACCCTGGAGTAATCGTTACCATCCATCGCAATAAAGCAGTCGAGGATGATGAAATCTCCAACTTGAATGGTGTCCCAATCAACGTCCAGATAAAGTCTGTCCTGTCTCTGATTGAAACGAATTTGTTTGTGTGTGTTCAAAAGGAAGTTGAGTGTCTCAAGGTAACTCATTGCCATTGAGTAACTCAACAGATCAGTTTGACCCCAATAATAAATGTCGTTGAGGAACAACTGATATTTGAAACTAAACAGGTTTGCAGTGTTGACGCCTTGTGCATCATCCCACTGGAATGCTTTGTTTACACCAATAACATTGGGTGGAACCTGAATGTAATTGCTGTTTTCATAATATGTGAACGTGGTGGCAGTTCCAACAATCGTCGCTGTTGCTGATGTACTTGCAATGCCAACTGATCCAGCACCAATCGAAGGAGCACCAGGTGGTCTTGCTTTACCACGATCAATGTCATTTTGAGTGACTTGATATTTCAGATAATTCTGATAAACACCATCAAAGTGCCTCTCTTGAAAATACTGAATTGCATCATCCAACAGGTCATCGACCTGCTCGTCAGCAACGTTGATTTCCAAGACAGGAGCGCCCAGTTGCCTCAGTGCATAATCTTTCAGTTCTTGTCGATTGGAAGGCTGCGCCATCGATATCAGTCCCTCTTTATAAGGTATTTAGATTATCTCAAGAACTCCTTGAGCAAGGACTTGATGTCATTCAAATCATTCTTCAATTGGTCCATGTTCTTTTCCATGTAAGAGAGTCTCTCCTGATCGTTGGAGAGTCTCTCTCTGTTATTAACATACATTTGGAACTCATTGTTGTTCCTGTTCACAATGGCATTTGTTTCGCTGTCACGAAACATACCATCTTGTCCTTTGATTGGAATGAGAGTCATTATGCGAAGGAGATAATGCGGAGTCCTTTGATTTGTGGAACAACAGCAGCGTTGGTTGAAGTTCCAACAATCTTAATCCTGTAAGAAGTGTAAGGATTGAGATTTTCAGCACTGAACTTGAGTTCACGGAAGTATTCAGGAGTTGGTTCAGCGAGAACTGTATCTTGCTTAGGTGTGAACACGTCAGGTCTTCCATCGTTATTGGTTGTGCTGATTGTGTTACCAGCAGAGTCAATGTTGTTATAACCAGGGAATGGAATGAAGACGGTTTCTCTCAATGGAAGTTCCTGATTCAGAGCAAAGAACACACGAACATCACAAGCGTCTTGGATGTAAGCGTCCATGAGAACTTGGAGTGAAGTCGCTGGGTTCTCAAGAACGATGTTCTTGGTTACATAAATGAACCTGCTTGGATCATCCTGGAAAGAATTGACTCTAAAGTCAGTTGCGTAATTGGTAACAGGAGCATTGACTCTGTTGTTGACAAAGACGCAAGATGCGTTGTCCAGATCAATCGCAGGTGACAGTCTGTTATCGATGCTCAAGAGACTCATGTTGAATGACAGAGACTTGTTTCCTGGGAACAAACCGCTTGGTGCGAGGTAAGTATCCTCATTGACCTTAGAAGCAACGATTCTTGGAGAATCGAAGTAATTTTTCTGATAAAGAGCGACCTCTTGATAACCCTTATCAGCGTAAGATCCTTCGTTTCCGCTGACACTTGTTCCACTAACTGTTCTGACGTTAGTGTTGATCTTGGTTCCTGTTGGAGTCAATGTCAAGATTCTTGGAATCATCAAAGAGTAAGGAATGTTGTAAGTTCCCTTAGCCTTGGTTCCAGAGTTAGACTCAGAATCGTTGAAGTAAAGAACACCCAGAGTTCCAGCAGAAGTTCTGTCTGTTCCATTCTCATCCATCTGAATCTTGACGTGATAAGAGTCAAGAGTGATTGGATTAGCAACAGTGACATCGGCAAGAATGTGAGTGGTGTTGATTCTTCTCAAAGAAACACCATTCAGTTCATATTTGTAAACCAAGTCGTTGACTGCGTGTGAAGCAACAACAGTGTTATCGACACCTCTGGTAATTCCAGTCAGAGTTGCTCCGTCAAATCCAGTGTAGGAAATAATCTCTTGACCGATCTTGATGTAACCAGGATTGGTTGCACCAACAGAAACATTCTCAAAAGAGGTGTAATTTGTTGTGCTTCCAATCGAAATTGCACCAGTTGCAGTATTGCTGTAAAGTTCAGCAACCGTTGTGGTTGGGACATCAGTTGTGATGTCCCTCAGAGTGACCTTGTTGACTCCACCATACAGACCATGGTTTCTCTGGAAGATCTTCATGTGAAGACCATCAGCATTAACTCGGATTGGAGTTTGAGGAACAACGTTTCCACCGATGGAGTAATTGAGTTCGGTTGTAATTCCTGAAGAGTTCTGATAGAACAACTTATCGGTTGCTCCAGTTGCGAAGTCTCCCTGAACGTCATCCAGAATCAGTTCATTGTTTCCATAAATCTCACCAACGGAAAGTCTCATTCCTTCGCCAAGGCTGTTATTTCCAACAGTGATTGGAGTCAAAACATCACCAAGTGCATATCCTTTACCGCCACCAGAGGTGGAGACGGTTGCAGCGATTGCAACTCCATTAGAAACAGCAATCTCAGCGGTTCCACTGATTCCATTGCCAGTAACACTTGTGAGAGCAACGCCAGAGAAAACGTAATAACCAGAAGCAGGAGTGTAACCAACACCAGCATTGGTGATTGACAGATCACCAGTCATTGAACCAGCAAAACCTGTCAGGGTTCCTTGTGCTCCAGTGGAATTCTGAATGACTGTGTTACCAACAACCAGACCAGTGTCTTGAACTGTTGTTCCGATGCCGATGCTCAGATTTCTCGAATCCATGAAGATTGAGTTTTGAGCAATCTTCTCAAGGTTTTCTGGGAGACCAGGGTTGTAAAGTGTGCAATTGCCAGAAGTGCCAAAGTTTGCTCTGTGAAGAGTAAACTTGAGATCTTCATACTGTGAGGGTGTCCAAACTGCTGCGTTCTGTGACTTAAAGAGTGAACCAAGGAGTGGTTGTGCAGAAACAAGAACTTGTCCTGCTTCCTGACCAGCAGTTTCAACTGTGGGTTCTCCAAGTCTGGAGATCCAAACTCTGTATTCTGTTGACTTAGACAGCAGACAGAAAGCATATTCTGTTTCTGGTTCCAGATAAACTGGAGACTCAAAGGTAAAGGTTGTTGGGACAGTTCCGTCTTCAGAGAGGTTGACCTGATTGGGTTCCAGAGTAATCTCTGAGTAAGCAAGAACCTTTGTTGTTGGAGTTCCCAGTTCAACTTCACGAAGTTGACAATAAACAGGAATGTTGTCATCCTTCAGGTGGAAGAAGACATCAATCTTGGTTACAAAGACACCACTGTCATCGTTGACCATGAAGGTTTGTGCCAGAGGGTCAACTCGTGGGGGAGCTGGTGGTGGAGGAGGTGGTGGGAAACTAATCGAAGCAGATGCACTGGACGACGAAGAGTCACCAATTGTTCTCTGCTCAAAGAACTCTTCAGTCTCAACATCAGCGTTTCTCAGTGAGAGTGTGACTTCTTGGGTGTTATCCATGTCACCCTGAGAGTAGAACATCTCTTCTGCAGCAGAAGTGACAGTTCCTTCAATCTTGCTGTTTGTTGTGCTGCTGGTGAGTCTGAACATGTTACGTCCAGTCTCAAAAGCAGGATTGGTTTCGTTTGCGGTGTCGGGAACTCTAAACGAACCGATCAGAGTTCCAAGTCTGTCGGTGATGAGTCTGACGTTACTTACAACTGCCTGTGCTCCACTGGTTTGACCAACCAAAACCATGCCAGTTGCAATATAACCAGCAAAGTTGGGGTTATCCTCTGACTGGAGACTAAACGTGTCAATATTCAGAACTGTGGTTGTTTCTGAATAAGTTGAGGGGAGAGTTGCTTCTCTGTCATAAGGGTTAGAATCAAAGAAGTCAGTTGGGTTATTGTAGGGACCATACTTGTGATTCGCATTTGCAACTCTAAATGTGATTGCTGCAGTTGATGCATCGGTGATTTCTTCACTCTGTTGAGTCGAAGGCATTGTACCGATGACTGTTTCGGTTGTTGTAAAGGTTCCACTGGTCATTGTGATTTCGACCAGTTTAGGAACACAGAACTTGGTAACATCCACACTGTCAAAGAATGGATAAAGTCTTGTGAATGGTTTCAGATTACGTCCCGTGAACTCAACGTTACGGGATCTCATGAAGTGAACAACGTCTCTGGAGACAATTCTGTCACCCAAGGAAACAGTGTCAAGTCTCTCTGTCAGAGAAATCTGTTCACCACGTCTCTGTTGGTTCAGATTGACGCTGGTGCTTACAGATGCCGAGATGGTTGCACCACTGTTGCTGCTGCTTCCATGCATACTTAGTGAGGTGTTGACGTTAACACCTGTGGTCTCCCAAGAATCCCACTGAATTGGAGTGATTCCACTTCTCAGACCATCTTCGTTGGTTGTGACTTCTGCTCCAACCAACTGTGCGATGGTGCTGAAGTTACCTTCCAGTTGCTTATTTTCAACTTCCAGGCGATTGACCTCAATCCAAACATCAACGTTTGGTTCAAGATCAAGAGTTCCACCCCAGAACTGAACCAGGAAAGGAGTTACACTTTCAGATCTGGTTGCAAATGGGTTCTTAATGTATTCAACATCGGTGTAATCGATGGTAACAACTTGACCAGTTCTTCTGACTCCAGTACCCTGGATCGAAGCGATTCTTTCATCCTCATTTGGATCAGTTGTTGTTCCGATTCCACTAATTGCTGAGGTTCCCAACTGCAGTGACAAAGCAGTTGTGTAGTGAGAAGGTCTCAGAATTTGCTTGAGATCGTCGATGCTGTTTCTGATTCCAATGGTTGGGTCTTGTGGTTGCAGTGTTGAGAAATTATCAACAAAGACACCAGACTTAAATCTGTTCAGACCATTTGCATCAGGAACGAAGGAATTGACAGTTGCTTGCTCAAGACGATTCAGTGAAGAATAATACTCCAGATTGGAGATTCTTTGCTCCAACTTCGAGATGTCAGACATCTGATATCTCTTATGCTCAACAAAGTCAACCTGAGCATTGTTGACATCATAAAGATAAGCAGGAAGGAAGATGTTTGCAATGTTCAGAGCACCACTGGTGTTCTCTGGCAGTCTTGGATCATCCGATGGAGTTCCAGGAATTACGCTAACATAACCTTCTTTGTCAATGCAAACTCTGTCTGCTCTTGGTTGATAATAATCAAATCCAACTGTGATAGATTCATCGGATGCCAGAACAAATTTAGAACTGTGTTGTCCATTTGCACCACCATCAAAATCTCTTCCAGAGAATTCAAATGGTGAGTTTGCACCAGAGGAGACAGTGTAATCCTTAACTCTAGGTCTTGCATCCAACAAATCAGTTGTTCTGTAACCTTCTACCGAACGAATGTCTTTTCCGTAATCAAACTGATCATAAGAGTTGACTGTGGTGATATCTCCAGTGTCAGATGTTTCATAAACTGCCTTAGCAAAATAAACTTTCAGTTTTCTTGCTGGGACATTGGCATCACCATTTCTTACGATTCTCGAATAATCATAATGTGATCCTTTCTGTCCATCATCAAAAGTAAACTGATTGGTCAGATTCTTAGAAGGAACAACAACATTAGTTGCAACTGCACTTACACCAGATTGATCAAAGTTGATGACCTCTCCAGATTCAAAGACAACGTTATTCAAATATGCAAAGTTGATTGCTGTGTCACTCTTTCTAACCAGATAAATTGCTTTTGCACCACTGATTGTTCCAGTGATGGTCTCTCCAATGATCAGATCGTTGGTGTTAGAACTTGGACCATCCATCGAAGCGGTGGTCATGTAAGGTGCTTCAGGATCTGAAGTGTCCTTCGACTCATAAATTCCGTGAATCTTATATGCATCGGGAACGTTCAGACAAATAACTTCGTCCTGAACTCTGGTTCCGAATGGGAATGATCCATAAGTCAAACCATCGTTCAGAGTCGTCCCACCAATTCCAGAAGAGGAAAGTGATGATTTGTCAATCAAAACGTTAGTTGAGATGACCTTAGACTTGACCTTATTGGTAATATTGCTCTTACGAAGAGTTGCAATCAGAATTGTTCCAGAATCTGTGGTTGCGCTCAGTCCAGCAATCTGGATTGAGGTTGAACCATTGGTCAGTGTGATTTTATCCGCTGTCAACGCTTCTGTGGATCCATCGGAGCGAATTAGAATATATCTTTCCTCATCGAAGGGAAGGAAGACCTCATTGGGGTCAGCGTTGATTACTGGAGTCGAATTAGCAGAAATTGAAGTTGTAAACTGCTTTCTGATGACCAAATTAGCAGATGTCAGATCAACAGACTCAATATTCTTTTTGGGGAAGACACTGAAGAGTGTTTCGTTAGATGCTTCGTTACCAGAACCGTTAGTGTCTTGGATTTTGGTCTCAAGAATTCTAAATTGTGCTCCAGTTTCTTGAGAAGTTGGAAGTGCACCATTATTGATGCCCGTAACCGACTCAACTGCCTCAATTACCAGATTATTGGTGTTTACGGTTGTAACTCGTGCATAAGATACGTCTGTAAGAGAAGCTCTTTGGTAAGAGACGATGTTCCCTGTTGTGACAATCCCAGGGAAAACAGCACCAGCAACTGTAACGGTGGAAACGCCACCGCTTGCGCCAGTGATTGTTGCGGATCCATATTCATAGAAATTCTCCTGCACAACGTCTGCACTGAAGGTTGATGCAGACCCGACAATTCCGAACACTGACTTGATGTCAGAATTCTCCCAATTTCTAATTCCTGTGACATATCTGCTGTCATTTGCGACTCCATTGAAGAGAAGTCTCTCTCCATTGAAGAAATCACCCTGAACATCGTAAGCAGTGAAGGCAGTTCCAGCAGAAACTGAGTATTTCAGGAATGCACTCGCTCCACTTGACTCACCTTTGATGTGAGTTGGTGTGGAAAGTGTAACTGCAGTGTTTACAGTGAAATCAGAATAAGTTTGAACGTCCCAAAGTGACAAATCCCACTCATTTGCGGTTGGAACAGCAGAATTGTAAGATCCAGACTCCAAAGCGAAGTCATAGATACGAGCAACACCGATTTCCTTACCTGCTCTTGCCTCTTGGTCAGATCCAACACGTTGATCTCTCAAACTCAAAGTGTTTGAGGTGTTGAATCCAATTGTGGCTGAACCATAAACGTTGTTCATGGTAAAAGTGGGTCCAAAACCAAAATTGATGGATTGTGGGTCCAGAGTTTTGGTTGTTCTGGGTTTTGCAACGTCAATGAGTGTCGATGCTCTCAAATCAACCTCATAACCCCTTACATATGCCTTTCCTGGGGAAATTTTGTAAACAAGATTGTCTGCACTTGGAGCATTTCCACTCGAAGTGGTTTGACCAGCGTTATAGATGCCTCTATTTCCTTGTCCATCGTTCAAATTCTCACGAACGGTGGTAACAAACTCTTTTACATAATAATGACCCGACTCATCGTAAGTTCTGCGGGCAAATTCGTCTCCAATAAAGTTATATTGGGTGTTTTCAGTGATTTTACGAAGATTTCCGTTCTGAATTTCTGCCAATTGGACAAAAGACTGATCATCAAAGTCATCAAGTGGCTTTGAAAACAGACTTGCACTGATTTTCAGACGATCTGCACCAGGTGCAGTGTAATTATTGAATCCTTTTGCGTTATCGTTAAGTGTTGGGTCGGTTTCAGAGGTAATAATTTCCTCTACAACATTCAAACCAACTCTAACACTTGGTGTATTGGTGTATTGACTCAGAATCAGAATTGAATCAGGAACATCAACAAAATAACCTCTGAGGAAGAAGACACCAGCACTTAGAGTGAAAGCAGAACCAGTAATTGCTGCTTGTTGAGGAACAGTCGATGCAAAACCCTCTCCAGCGGAGATAAAGGTGGTTGCATAAGTAATTGCGGTGTCAGTAAGAAGAATTTCACCGTCAATAAAAGTTGCAGTAGCAGCATCAGTGCTACCTGAATTTTGATAATTCAGATAAAGTGTAAAATTGCCCTTTTCGGACTGCTCATTTGTGATGTAAGTGACCACTTTTGCGGTCACACCAGAGGTTGCACCTGTGATTGTCTTACCTACAATCTGATCCAGGTAAAGAGAAACGGGAACTCCAAGGTATTCTGCTTGGATTTGGACCCCGTAGAAGCTTTTTTCGTAAGTTACGCCACCAGGAATAACAGCAGCACCTTCTTTGAAGAGGTGGTTGCCAACATCTTCAATCTGGTTCTGAAGAATTGACTGAAGAGTCGTTAATTCTCGCGCCTGAACAGGATATCCAGGTTTGAACAGAACCTTATAATAGTTACTGTCGGGTTCAAAGTCGTCAAAATAAGGAGCAACGTTGAGATTAGTTTCCTGTGGCATGATTTCTTAGAATTGCAAGATGATTTTAACGTCTTCTTTCTGAGAGGAACTTCTGGTTACAGAAGGTCTGTTGTCAACATAAACGATGTTTCCAGAGTATTTTTCGACTTCTGGGTCAGCCAGTCCAGACACAAATGTCTGTCCCAGGTAGTATGTTCTGTTATTTATTACCGTTGAGACACCCTGGAAAGCGGTACTAATCGACAAATTGATGCTTCCTCCACTAATTGTGAGGTCACCACTGTTTGGTGTCGCTGTGAAACGATTCTCTCTGAAACCATAAACAGGACTCGTGTTCAAAGTGCCGTCAGAATTGAATCCACAGTTGGTTCTATCCTGCCAATACTTCAAAACACCAGTTGTTTGGTCGTAAGAAACGACTCTTCCGACTGCAGTTGATCCAACACCGACAGTTTGAGTGATATATGAGTCAGCGGTGAAGGTTGCTTCGCTGTATCCAGCACCTGCAAGACGAATTGCATAAGTTGCAGCTGCTTTATCGGTGTCCAAATTGCTTTCTGAACCCGCAGCGAGTGGATTTTCGATCAATCCGACCCTTGCAAACTGATTTCCAGTGATAAAATCAGGATTTTCAGTGTCATTTTCGAATCTGGCGTAAGTCAGGACGTTAAATGCGCCCAATTCACGGTAAATATCCTTTCCGTGACCGCCATTTGGAGGAACAATAACGTTGAAAACGGGTGAAGTGGTCCCAGTTGGGACTCCACCAGCAACCAAATCGATTGTTCCGAAGGTATATCCTGTTCCACCGTCCGAAATTGTGACAGAATCAACTTTTGAGTCGTTATCAATCACAATTGTGCACTTTCCACCCTGTCCATCGCCCAAAATTGGAACATTTCTGTAAGTTGAGTTTGCAGTTCCGATCCCAACACCACGATTTCTAACCGTAACGATCTTCAATTGACCGCTTGTACCAGCATTATTGCGAACGGCAGCATTATCAGAGCTGGTATCCCAGTTGCTTGGGGTTGGAATGTAATCTGTGGAGTCAAATTTGATTGCTTGGGATGGTTTGATGGTGTAAAGATACTTCCAAATGTAACCATCACCACTTGAACCAGCAGATCTGGGTTCCAAATCTGTGAAAGTTGGTTCATCCAAAGAAGGACCGCCCTGATAATTGTTCTCAGGAGTGGCATTATTATAAAGACAGATGTAAACTCTGAAGTCAGAGTTCATCACATAGAAGTTTGAGTCATAAATGTCAAATGCACCAGAGGGTTCTGATGGATTTGAACGACTGATGTCATTTCTCCACATGTCATATGTGGTTCCCGATGCCCAGGTAATCTTTCTCACAACCTGTGCAACATCGTTCGTGTTAACTTTTTTCAAAGCCAACATTGTGTCATAGTAATCGTTTGACTCGTTCAGATTGTCCTTTGGTGCAGGAGGATCTGTGTCCCAAGTTGACGAGTAATTCGTCGCATTGGGGAGACCAATGAATGTGTAATAAGAATTTGATGTTGACTGGACGCCAGCAACAAAATTCTTAGCATTCAAAATACGAAGTTGGTCAGTAATTATTGCTGCCATTTTGAGAAAGTTTTTCTTTATTTATTAGTGGATTTAGGTGGTTGTGAAACCACTTGCCTTCAGTGGGTTTTGACGAATAACCAGAGCGGAAGTTGAAATTCCAGAAACACCGTTGTCACCGTAGAAGTTGAAGGATTGTGGATTTGCTCTGTCTTCCAGAGTGATCTTGCCCCAACTAAAGTCGCCCATGTAAGGAGCGGTTGTGTAACCAATGCTTCCTGCGTTGTCCACGTTGACGAAGATTCTTCTCAGAGTGGTTGTGAAACCAACGAGAGATCCTTCGTGAATGATTTGATTGTTGTCTTCGAAGGAAGCAACTTGATAAACACAGTCGAGAGCAGTTGTTGCAATTCCGATGTGTGCACCAGCGGTTGTCTGCGAAGCAAATGTTCCACCGATTGACAAGTTTGTGTTCTTGATGACCAAATAATCTGAAGTTGAGATTCCGCTAACCGTGACTGCGGTTCCGACATAGAGTGTGTTTCTCATTGTCGAATCAGAAGGAATGAAAGTGTCAAAGTAGAACTGACTCTGTGAACCAGAGGTTGTTGTTCCAACACCAACGATGGTACCAAAGTCACCTTCATAACTGTAAGCGAGACAGTTTTCATAAGTGATTGTTGGTTCTTCAATAAGAACAGCAGGTGCGACTGAGGAATAACCAGTTCCAGGTGAAGTCACTGTGATGGAAGCGACAGTTGAACCACTCAGAGTTGCTGTTCCTGTTGCCCTTTGTGTGGTTCCAACACCAACAGGAGTTGAAACTGTGACAGCAGGAGCGACAGTATAACCGAAACCAGCATTAGTGACAGTAAATGCGGTGATTGTTCCAGCAGTGGAGACAGTCGCTGTTGCCGCTGCTGCAGTCAGAGTGTCTTGAGATCTGATAATCAAACCCTTTTGATAAGTGGTGATTCCAGCACCCTCATTATATTGATCAAACAGGTTGCTGTGCTCAACATAAACAACAGTCGAACCAACACCAACAGTCTTCAGGATTGGAGTTGTTGGGAAGAAGTTACCTTCATATTCATCTCTGTCCTTACCAACAGGTGCACCATCAATGATGAGGTCAGACATTTGACGACACCAGGTAACTGGTCTTGTCAGTGTGTTGATTTGTGTAATTCCACCACCTGTGTATGGATCAGTTTCAACCAGATCGCTGGTAACAACTTCGGTAACAATTCTTGGATCCTGATCGAGAGTTACGTCTTGACCTCTGTCAACATCGTGACGAAGTTCGAGAGTGTCTCCTGCCTTCACATTGCTGATGATTTCTGCATCAACAATGTCAATTTCGGAAGTTCCCTGATAGAACAGAATCTTAGAAGAGTCACCGAGTTGTGGTGCTTCAGCGAAAGTGATTTGACTTCCACCATCGAAGGTGTACGCGATCTTGGGTTGCTGAAGAATGTCATTGATGAAGACTAACAGGTTATAGTTGAGATCAAGTCCACGTCCCTCTTCTGGATTGACCCAGGTTGTGATTCCAGCAACGCTAAGTGGGAATCTGGTTCTCTCACTGTTGAACAGAGAGTCGAGAGGATCAAGAACCTTGAGCGAACCGATGGTCCAAGCGTTAACTGAATCGTCGTAAAGACTTTCAACTGTCAGTTGGAACTCACTGTAAGTCTTAGTCGTGTCGGTTGGGATTCCAGTTGTTCCACCGATTGCAACGGTAAGAATGTCACCATCACCATAGTTGTAACCAAACTGTGTGAACTCGAAAGATCTGACGCTGGAAGAACCACCAACAAGAATGTCAACCTTCGCTTCTGTTCCAACACCAGCGGTTGTGATCCCACTGTAAATCAGAGGAACGTTGGTGTAGGGGAATGGTTCATCGAAGATAACATCAGGTGGATTTGTTGAAGTGTAACCACTGCCAGGATTGGTGATTGCAACACTGACGATGTGACCACCACTAATTGCGGCAGTTCCAATAAACTCAAGATTGGGAATTCCGTTGCTGTAAGTTTGAACACCGACATTGACGACGGTTTGAATTCCAGATCTGTAACCAGAGCCAGTGTTGCCGATGCTAATGGAGGTGATTGTTCCCAGACCAGAAACAATTGCCGTTCCGCCTGCGGAAACCAGAGGTTGGAAACCAAATCCTTGAGTTGAACCAACAGAGAGGATTCTTCCCTTAACTGGGAGAGTTGCCTTATTGATGTCAGTTCCGTCCTGAATCGCAGTTCCTTGGAAAGTGATTGTTGTGATGCCACTTTCTGCCATTCCGTAGTTATTGATTACGGTTGGGCTGTTGGGTTGTTGGAAGACACCGTTGTAAAGGACGATGCCATTATCAGTGGAGAAACCAATCTGAGTTGCGTTACCAGACTTCAGAACAAACTCACTGGTGATTCCGCTGAAGTCGGGTGAGATGTCGTCGAAGACATAGTTGTTATGATAGGTCTCACTGGAGGAACCAACTGGAGCACGTCTGAAGAATGCTCTTCCTTGGAATGTGGAGTGAGTTGTGATTCCAGTCCAATCTCTGTAGTTTGGATTTCCAGTTGTTGTGCTCAGAGGTGTCTTACCTTTCGCAGCATCAACGAAGTTGATTGTGCTGTTGGTAATATTATATTGACCGATGAATTTCTGAATGGTAACTCCACTCTGGTGTGGAATTGCAATGGTTCCCAACTGACCTCTCAGAACCTGAAGGTCTGTTGGATTATCACCACCAACACCCGTGATGATCATGTATTCATCTTCAACCTTGATGATATCATTCGCGTAGAATGACGTTATTCCCGTTGTCTCCAGAGTTGGTCCAAGAACGATGTCCTGATTCAGAACAGAGAAGATTCTTGTCTCAGCGATTGGAGATTGAATCATGTTATCGATGGCAACCACAACCTTTGCGTTTTGATTGTGTGCCGTTAGACTGTGTGATGTTCCAACACCAACAGCAGATGGTTCCAGAACAACTGGGTTCGCTTTTAGTGCGTTTTCAGCAGTGGTTGCGAACTTAACCTTATCAGCACCAACTTTAACGATATAAAGTTCTTGAGGAAGAAGATCGGTTGAACCAATTCCAGGAACAGTCGCTGTGACAATTCCGATTGGTGTGCTACCGTAACGATATTCAACTTTTTCTCCAGTTACAAAGAAGTGGTTGTTCAGTCTAACTGTGTGATCATTGAGATCAACGATCGCGGAATCACTTCCATCGAATGATCTTCTGAAGATCTCAAGTCCATCGGACTTAAGTCCAAAGGTACTAGTAACCTCAACCTTGGTTCCAACATAACGCTCATTGTCACTTTCAATTTGAACAAGACCATTATCAAAGACGGTTGCTTCACCATTGTTATTGAATGGTTGGAGACCAACAGAGAACGTTCTAACTGTTGTGTTTGAACTGGTGTTTGCGGTGAAGGTCAGGTCGATTCGACTACCAACAGTTTGAGCAATTCCAACTGTTCCAACTGCTCCACCTGTTCTGATGTTTCCAAATTCAAGAACATGTTGTGTTGTTGTGTCATTGAGGATGACAAATTCAAACATTTCATAATTTGAGTTTGTTACGTCCTCAACTGAAACGATAAAGTAATTTGCCTGATAAGGTTCCTCATAAGAAGCAACAGTCTGTGCTGTTGGTGATGCAGAAGGAGAGATTTCATAATAAGTCGAAGACAGCAGAGCAGTTTCCAGTGCTGTCGATCCAACTCCAGTTGCAGAAGATGCAATTGCAACAACCGAAGTGTTTGCTGTCAGTGTCGAAACACCTGCCTCTGGGGAGAACTGAACAACAATGTTTGAACCAGAGATCGAAGCACCAAAGGTTCCGATTCCGTTGAACACAGCATCGCCACTGGTCATCATGTCACCAAACTGTGTCAGATAAACATCTGTGCCATCATGAATCAAGTTGAGTTCAGTTCCAGTTGCCTGACTGTTCTCATCTTGTGTCATAATCAGACACTTAGCAGACCTGTAAGTACTTGAGATGGAAACCAGTGTGGTCGTTGTTCCAACACTAACCTGTGTTGTGGCACTCGCAACCAGAACGTTGTTACCGAAGAAGTCGTTCTTTTCAACCACACTGTTGTCGAAGATGTTGAACGACAGTGTGGAAATGTCATAGTTGTTGAATGCAAACTGCTGAGGAAAGTAATAAAGATCCCAACCGACAGCAGTGTCAACTGCATCAAATGAACCCAATTCATCGTTGATTTGAGTTGTTGCGTATTCTTGAATGAATGTGTTCGTTCCATCTTGAACAACAGCAACAATCGAAAACTGTCTCTCATTTGTGAAGTTGGTGTCTCTTACAAAAGTCAGGAACTTAGTGTAAGGTTCATTGTCACTAAAGGATTCAACAACAGCAAATGGAGTGGTTCTCTGTGTGCTGTTGAATTGATCACTGATGTCGTCAATTGGAATGACTCTGTTTCCAACGCACTCAACATAATCTTTGACAAGTTTGTTATCGAACAGAATTTCAGTCGAAACAACTTGATTTCCAACTGTGATCGTGTCCTCAGACACCAGATCCCAATCATACTCACATTGCAGACTTGCTTCACCAACAATGTCAATGATTCTTTCAACATTGGAACTCTCAGTTTGAATGATCGCTCTGGAAACATCCTCTTTCGAGATGATGTCAAGATCAGCAAACTTGGCAAAACCAGCAGTGTGATCCAAAGCACTTACTGGATCATTCCAGGTTGCATAAGGAATTGTGGAGTTTAGTGAGTAAGAGAAGTTTTGATAATATTCGTTGTTAGGCAGTTTCTGAAGATTATCATTCAAGAAACCAGAGGTGGTTTGCCAACCATCATTGACTGTTGCACCAGCACCAGTGACAATTTGAGAATTAAAGTCAACCTTAGTTTTAACGATGCTTTGGGTGTCGGAAGAACGACCTGTAATTCTGTCGCCAACAGAGAACTCATTTGGAGTCAGAATGACTAATTGTTGAGTTGTTGGATTCCATCTTTGGACTGTTCCAACAAGATCATTTTGGTTTGTAACCTTTTCTCCAACAACATAATTGTTTGTTTGAAGAGTTGGAGTATAAGTCGCAAGATCTTGTGTGTTGATGATTCGACCATAAGAATTATTCTCGTCCAGATTTCCAGGAATCTCACCCTCTTTGATCAGATTGACAAGACTGTATTCAACATAAGGTTTGGAAGAATCGAGTTTCTTATCAAAACCAACAACCTCAAAGAATGTGTAATCATAATCTGCTGAGTTATAACCAACACCTGTGCTTCCAACACCAACACTCAAATTTTCAACCAGAACTTTAGAACCGATTGGGAAGTTAAACTGACTTGCTTCTGGAGTTGTAAAGTTTCTGTCAATAAATGCTCTGACAACCTTTGTGGTTGAGTTGTAAGAAACAGAAGCAATTCCAAGTCCATTGGTGTTGTTGACTGGGATGATTCTGGGGGGAACATCGTAAATTCCAGTGGAGTTATCAATAATGGTAACTTGCTTGTCACCGAGATCATAAGCAAGATCCAATCCACTGACAATTTGATCGGTGAATCCGTCAATAACAACCAAGTTTGGTGCTCTCAAATAATTTCTTCCCTGAGAAGAAATTCCAATGCTTGCGAAAGAAGCAAGTGATTCAACTTCAACAACTTCGGGAAGATTTGAAACTGCTCTCAGAGTCGAATCTGAAGGATAATCAAAACCAATGTTATTGAATTTGGTTTGGAGAATCTTACCAATGTTGGTGCTCGCTGGTCTCACAATCGCTCCAGAACCAGTTGCACTTCTGACAGAGGTGACACCTGGAAGAACCTTGAATCCAACACCTGCCCCGTCAATTCTCAGTTTCGAGATTGAACCAGTTGCATTAGTCGAATTGGTCTCATAAGTGAACTGAGAGTTGTTGATGTTATATTGTGTGACTGTTGGAACTTCTGGGATGTCATATTGGAATGTGGTTGTTCCAATTCCAGTAATAATTTGTCTCCCATCAAATGGTGTCAGAACAACGTTGAGTTGATTGTGGTTTGGAACATCAACGTCAGTGGAAATAAATTTCTTGACATCTGTGATCAGATTCTCATTGTCAAGATCGAAACGATAGAACAGTTGATCTGGGACATCATCCGTGAACTTAAGTTGAACGTTAGCAGTGGCATCAATTCCAGGTCTGCCACTCTTAACAACTTCAAACTCAGTTGTTCCTGCGGTTTTAACAAACAGATTTGCATAATTGGCATCTCTGTAAAGATTCAGATCAAAGGCAGAATAATTGATTCCATTGACAGTGAACGACAATGAAGTATCAGACAGATCAAACTTAAGTGTTCTGTTCTTGGTGATCTCAACAGCAGGATTGATCTTGGAGAGTGTTCCTGCTGATGCACTTGTCAAATTAACAAACTTTGGATCCTGGGAGGAAAGTTCAAACTTGTTAGCGACCAAACGAATCTTGGTCTCATCATAAGGAATAACAAAATACATTCCTTCATTAGTCAATCCACCAGAAGGTGAAGTTGCCGTGTGGATAACTTTGTCGCCACGCTTAAATGGATTGGTTGAAAACTCAATGGTGTTGAGTGTTGTGTTGACATTACCAGCAACAAAGTCTTGTGGATCGAAAACAATGCGGCGATTATAATCGTCATACTTGACAGTGACTGTGGTAACACCAACTGGTTTGATGTTGACATAAACTGCATCACCCTTTGCAAGAGTGTGAGTTGATGCTGTGGAAACAGTAACAACATTTCTTGCAGTCTTCCCTGACAGAACACCCAGAAGGTCAGTTGTGAAACTGTGAGTGTTACCAGTTCCAACTGCGGTGAAGTAAAGAAGTCCAGTTGTTGTGTTGACACCAACGAAACCACCAGTGGCTCCAAGACCAACTTTATTAGTTCCGAAACCAACGAAGTTCTCATTGAAAGGAACAGCGTAAAGTGGAGAAAACTGACTCAGACTTGTGTAAGCAGTTCCTGCAGTTCCGTTCCAAACCTGAATGGAGTTACCACCATTAGTTGCATAGAGAACCTTGTCATTCAGTCTCAGTTTGTGACTTGGGAAATAGAACTGTTGTGGTTGGATGAAGATGTTTGTTCTTCCAACTCCAGGATCACCGAATGTGATGGTCGTTCCAACTCCAGTTCCCAGAACAGTTCCAACGCCGATTGCTTCTGCTGGATCAAAATACAGTTCTCTGTTGATGGGGAAGGAGTAGTCAGTCTTAATGACACCAACGTTCACATAGAACTTTCTGGGATCCTCATAAAGAACACCACCATTAGTGTAAGCGAGACCAGTGGTTCCCTCTTCCTCACGACGAACTCTCAGTCTTCCAGTTACAGCGTCAATATTGAGAACTCTAACTTTTTCTTGATCGATTCTCAGAATGTCATTTTCTCTGACGTGTGAGTTATCAAATGCTCCAGAAACGTAGAAGTAAGTAACAATTCCAGTTGCACCAGCAGTTCCAACACCCAGTGTCAGAACAAAGTTATCACTTCTAACACCAACGTTATAACTTCCACCGAAACCTTCATAATAAGTTGAAACACCACTGATGGTCACAACGTCATTATTGAGGAAGTTGTGTGGTGCAGAAGTCAGACCAATGAATCTGTTTGGATAAACGGTGTTTCTTGTGAACTCAACGTTCGAGAAGGAAGTTGAAGCAACACTAACTGTGTCAAGTTCTTGTCCAGAAACTCTGGCAACTTTAACGTCAAGAAGTTTGCCGCCAGTTCCTGTGTTGTTGAAGACAACCTTATCACCAACCTTATAACCAGTACCACCAGTTACAATGCCGACACTTTCGATTGTTCCAGTGGATGTTGCTGTAACTTCAACAACCTGTTTAGAAACTTTGGAAGAATCAAAGAGATAGTTATATTCACTTCGTGGACTGTTGGTGTGATAAGAAGTTGTTTCTCTAAACCAACCCTGAGCAGCAACATCATAATCAGTTTGATTCGAAACTGATTTAAAGTTAAAATCATTTGGTTTAGACTGATAAGTGTTACCAATCAAATAAGGGAAGACAGGTCTCTTATAGTTCTCAAAAGGTCCATCCGAATCAATAGTTTCGGAAAATGTTGCAAAGTAAGCATAAACACCATTTGGATAATCTGGTGTGATGCAATATCTTCCGTTGTGTTCGTCGAGGTCGCCACCAGCAGTGTAAACATAATCTTCAATGAAGAAACCGTTAGGCCATGTTGCAATTGGTGGTTCGTTTCCTTCATTCAATCCAGAAATCGTTCCCAGTTCATAACTGGACAACATCCTTCTGATTACTCCAGTCCCGTCAGCATTAGCAAAACCGTAAGGTCCATAAATTGGATTTCCATCATATGCCCAACCAATGATTGGTGAGTGATAAGTACTTTCTGCTTCACTGGAAGAGATGATGGTCAGATCAGCAACACCATAAACGTTATTATCAGCATTTGTTCCACTGATTCCATAAACCGACTCCCTCAGAGGACGGGGAGCGTACATGTGTGAATATTGAAGGGTCGAATTATTGATGTTCTGTGTAATAAATCCGTCGTCAGATTTGATGTTTGCAAAGTTTTCCTGGAACAGGTTAATTGTCCAGTTTCTGATCTTAGCAAGTGCTCTTGCAGAAGAACCAGCAGGAGTAACTGTAATTGATGTATCTGCAGAAGAATAACCAGCGCCACCTTTGATGACCTTAACTTCCAGAAGTTGACCGTTACCAATGACTGGAGTTAGAACTGCAAAACTTCCGCTGCTAGTGTTGATTGTCAGGTTTGGTGGTGAGTTGTAACCATAACCTTTGTTGTTCACAACAACTTCAACGATCTTACCGTTGCTGATTATAGGAGTAACAGATGCTTGAGCACCACTTACAAAAGTAATTGTGGGTTGTCTGTCAAAATTAATGACTTCAGAAGAACCATAACCAACACCAGTCGATGAAACACTGAATGAACTAATTGGTCCTCTGAAGATCGGTTGAACAACAGCGTGGAAATCTTGACCAGCCAGAGTGGAAACTCCAGTTACACCACTCAGGGTAACTGTGATTGGTCTGTAATTAAATGAACCAGTTCCCTCTGTCTCAACATTGACATAAAGATTGTTATTGTAGAAATAGTCAACAGCAGTTGAACCAACACCAACTTCACTTACAGAGAAAGCATTGTTATTGATTTTATGAACATAATATTCTCTGGTTGAGGAAAGACCAAGAACACCATCCCCAACTGGAGTGAACTTGATAATTTCTTTAGAGTTGAATCCGTGGTTGGGAATGTTGAACTGATTTAGAGCGGTGCTGATTCCAGCAGTCGTGGGGATGTTCTGTTGGTTGTTTGAATATCCACTTCCAGAATCCGAGACAACAATGTTTGAGACAATTCTCTTGAGTGTGCCTGACTTGAAACTTTGAGTTCCCGCACCATAAGAAGTCAGAGAAACAGTGTTAACACCTGCATTTGAATCCAGAGCAGTGTTATAAAGTTTGATTGTCGAGGCATCAACAACACCAACGTGATACTGTGCTCCAGTGCTCAGACCACCAACTGCAGTTAGAGTGTCAGTGATATAAGTAACACGCTCATTATCTCTAAACTTGTGGAAAGTTGAGAACCCAATCGTATTGTTGGTGAGATTGATGTCGGTCGAGCCAGCATCAGCAATAAACGAAACAGAATGTGAGACAGAAGTCATGTTGACTTTTGCCACAGCACCCTTTCCGTTTCCTCCAAGAATGGTGACAACTGGTGTGTCCTGATAATCGAAACCAGGATCGATAATTTCAATTCTTTCCAGAGATCCAGTGACAGCACAAGTTCCAGTTGCGCCAACACCCACATCATCAGCAATGTGAAGAACGGGAGGATTAATTACGTCATAGTCTTTACCACCACTTGCAACCTCAATGGATTGAATTTCACCATAACGGATGCTGTCTCTTGACTTATAGTTGATAATCTCAACACCGTTGAGAAGCATTCCAGTGTGACCGAACTTGGTTATTGCACTGGTGCTTTCATTCGTGGGAGTTGTGAACTCTCTGTAAACGGATTGTGGTCTAACGGTCTTCCCGTTGAACTCATAAAGAGTAATCTTGTTATTTTCTACATCTCCATTCAGCAGAACAAGTTTGTTAGCATAAATGTCTGATTTACTTTTTGCCAGACTGATTGTGTTTGCATCAACTCTCTTGATGTAAAAAGGACCAGCATCAACGCTTGCAAACTTGCTTTCTGTTTCCGTTACAACTTTGATTCCATCAGGAGTGGTTGTTGTGGTTTTGGTGATTCCTGGTTGATAATAAACTGCTTGACCAGTGTAAAAACCATGACCAGCGATTGTAATGGTATAAGTGTTACTGAAAGAACCACTGAAAGTTCTGCTTCTAAAATCTGGATTCGTCTCCAGGTTTACATATCTTGCAATCGAGTTTGAGGCAATCAGAAGATCACCATTAAACTTTGAATAAGTGTTCTGAACGTTTGCGTAAAAATCATTCAGTTGTGTGTAAGATGCTGATCTTCCCTTAAGGATTTGTTGCTCAATAGTGTAAGAAGAATTGACATTGATAACTCCAGTCAATCTTGCAACAACAGACTTGGCACCAGTTGTTCTCAGAACTGTTGCTCCAACAACTTGTCCTGTAATTGAGTTGATCAGGTTGAGATTGTAACCAGGTTTGAGTTCATGAGAATCAAATGTCTCAATCTCATAAGAGTTAGTCGTTGAGTCAACCAGACTTACGCTTGAAACAGTCCAACTGGTTTTGTTGTTGTGGAACCAATTCTTTGAAAGTTCTGTCGAAGACTCATAACCAAGAGACTGAATCTCTGCGGTGTCTCCTGTCAGATAACCATAAGTGTTTCCATCTGGTTGGAAATCTTTCAGAGAAGCAGCAATACGAACTCTGATTTCATTCGCAGTGTTGATACCAACATAAGCATAAGAATAATCATCAAAACGAATGTCTGTCTTTTCGTTGATTTGATAATCAACACCAGTTACATTCAGGAGTTGTGTTGATGACTTACCGTTGTAAGAAAGATTGATGATGTTGTCATCGAGATCCGTTGTGACCAGGTTTCCTGTTTGAGCAAATCCAACCGTGGAATCAACGTCAAGGATGGTTGAACCTGCCGAGACAGTGTTTAGCAGTTTTGTCTTGGGGTTGACCTTGAACTCACCAAAGATCGTACCTTGAACGTCAATGTCTCTGTCAAAACCTGCGTCGATGCTGACTTGGTAATATTGACCTTGATCATAATCAATTGGAATAACGTTCGTGACAGAACCTCTTGCTCCAGTTGATTTCTGGAAGATTGTCAGGTTCTGCAGTTGAAGTGGATCACCTTCGATTGTTTCAACGATGTAATCCTGAGTAACCTTATAGTCGGCATTTGATGGACGAAGAAGAAATTCACTTGGGTGAATGACATCAACGGGAACACCATAAAGTGCACCAAAGAGAATCTTGTAAGACTCCTCTGTTCCTTTAGAATTATAGAAACTGTCAAGACCAAAGACAAAGTTTCTCTGGTCCAATCCAGAGAAAAGAGTTCTTTGAGTGAAACCAGGAGCAAATTGATACTTGAGTTTCTTGAAGAACTCCTGAAGGAAGAGAACACTCAGGTTGGTGATTGTTGCACCAGCAGTGTGCTTATCTGTCTCTGTGGATTTAAATACCAGCTGGTCGGGGGTGTTAGACCCAACGTAATCTGTAACCCCGCTAAAACCCCTTGTACACCCCTCAAACGTTGAATCTGTCTTGGTATCATAAAAGATGATCTCGTCATCGATTTGAATCAGACCGTTTGTTTCGGGGAAACCGTAAGTAAAGTTACCAGAAACATCAGCAGTGATGGTCTGGTCTGTGTAAGAAACATTAGAAGCAAGAACCGTTGTGGTCGTGAGATTAAACAACTCATCAACCTTCACATATTGATCCAGATTTTGAACCAGATCAAAAGTTGCCCCATCAACTTCTTGGGACAAGTAATATTGTTTTAAGAACTCTCCAAGCAGAGGAAAATCCTCCCTCACATAAGTGGGGAGTTGGTGCTCGATGATATCCTGAATCCTTACTCTATCGACTGCCATTTCCTACTTAAAGGTTCTAGTGTTATTATTTACCACGGTTTTTAGTAGGAACTACTGGAGGTCGTGGTGGCGGAACTGGTGGTTACGGTTGTCGTTGTTGTTACCGCTGCAGTGCCTGTTGAGGTGCTTTGTGTTGTCTCAACAACGATTGGACCTCTGACCAGACTTCCATTGCCGTAACTGGAAGAAACGATGTAATTGCTTCCCGAAACATCATCTCCAGAATCAATTCCATCGATAACCATGTTGACAGTTGTCTTGGTGGTATCGAGTTGCAGATAAAGATCCTGAAGACCAATTACATCATTAGAGTAAGGAGTTGCAGAAATCTCAATGACGGGTTGTCCTTTATTAACAACGGTTGACAGAATCTTAATTGGGTTTAGTTTGATTTCGCCCTTGACATAATCAATGGTTCCAATGCCTGTCTTGAGGATAACGGGTTGAGTTGCAGAGTTCAGTTTGAAGAGGAAAATGGTTCCTGTCTTCTGATCAGCATTGGGTGAGTCACCAAAGTAAACAGTGTCGCTGATTCCACTAACTTTGAATCCAGATGACTTGATGTTATAACCAATGATGGTACCATTGTAAACAGAAGAGTGTCCGTGATTCTTAATGTGGAATCTGTTCCCATAACAAATCTCATACTCAGCGAATGTGTTCAACTGAGCAGCCATGTCTCTTCTCATTGAGATGTTGGTAATGTTTGAAGTTACCGCTTCATGACTGTTGTCAATTACATTTTGGAATTTAGAATACTTGAATCTCGCTCCAAACTGATTGAGTTGTGAGGAGTTAGCGTAATTAACAATGTTCTGATTGACAATTGCTTTTACTGCAGCAGCGGAAGAAGCGAGGTTGCTGTTGTAATAAACACGACTGTCTGATTCGATGTAAAGATATTTCAGATCAACAATCTCAGTGACGATTCCAGCAACAGAGTACTTTCTCAGTTGCGATTGGAGATTCTGTTTAATTTCGCTGGAGAGATAAACACCATTGTAAGGTTTGATGCTGATGAAGACCTTACCATAAGCAGGTGGATTAAGTTCTTCTCCACCGAACGCAGAGACAGATGCTGCTTCAGGATAAACCTGAGGAACAACTGCTTCATAATCAGCAGCAGTTACTGCTCTGTTTTGTGATGCGTAAATCTGTGGAGAATACTTACGAATCGAATCCATGCTTTCGATTGCTGCTCCACCCTGCGATGGAGAGTTGGTTGCAAGCAGAGAGATTCCTCTGGTAACAACTGTTCCTTCGTGGTCAACCAGTCGTCCAGCGTAAGTGAACGCTGCAATTCCATTTGCCTCAGCACCATTGCATGTCAGGTAATTTGCCGTGACATAATTAGGTTCTTGAAGTTTGGCACCGAATACGTTGTCACCAAATAAGAGTTCGTAGCGCTCTCCAGGTGCCTCTTGAAGGTAATAGATTGTGCTTGTAGGTGTCACACCCACCAACGAGCTGAATTGAGCATAAGTGCGACTTACAGTGGACTGTTCTGACTCTCGAACGATCACTTTAAGACGTGATGTGTCGATTCCACTGTTTGTCAGATAATATCTTTGATTGGGATTACGGGAACTGACTGTCCAGTTCTGAGTGACGTAAGTTCCTTCATAGATGTTGACATTATTGAAGAACGCAACTCCTGTGGATTCAACAGGAACTGTGATGTCATCAATAATTGAAAAGACGTATGATGTACCGTTAAACTGTTTGTTCGAAAGAGCAACGATTCCTGCCTTCAGCGTCAACGTAACCGCGTCAGTGTCAGAAGCATCAACAGAGAAAGAGATATTAGCAACAGCAGACTTTCTGGACTTAGGAACGTACCCAATGTTCCTGGCCAGAGAGACAACGTTTTCCCTTAGAGTTGCACTGTCAAGAAACACCTCGTTCGATACCATGTTGGCATTGTACGAAGTGATGTATGTGTTATAAGCAAGTGCATCGATGATCGTTGAGAGATTGGATCCCTCAAAATCATAGTCGGTAAAGTTTGAGTTCGCCTTTAAGTAATCCCTGAGGGACTGCTTAATTTGATCAAAGTTTACGTTGCTAAAATTAACTAACGGCATTTTACCTGTTGGGTTCTAAGGCAAAGGTGAGTTGTTGCTGTTGGGCATCGATACCAACGATATAATATTCAACAGTGCAGTTGAATTCATAATTATCGAAGTCCGCTTCAACTGTGACCTTGTTCAGTTCCACACGAGGTTCAAATTGATTAATTGTGTATTCAATCTCCGACTGAATGGAATCAGCGGTGAGTTTATCAAAGTTCTCGAACAGAAGTGCTGAAACATTAGAACCAACACTTGGTTGAAATGGTTTCTCCCCAGGAACAGTCAGCACAAGATTCTTGAGAGCACGAGCAATCGCATTCTCATTCTTCAGTGCAATCAGATCATCATTCATTGGATTGATCTGAAATGAAGCACTGATATCTTTAAAACCACTGCTGGTCCTTTGTGCAGGTTGAATTGGCACAGATGTACTTACAACAATTCAACCTTATTTATGGGGTTAAAATTCGGTTAGGGGGATGGGTTCTGTTCCATACTCCCAATCATCATAATCCTCATCATTGCGGATCTTCTCATGAAGTTCCTTCTGAACCAAGAAGTCATGCTTCTTTGGTGTGTGCTTGTCATTTGCAATCTCACGGAGCATCTTCTGATGCATGTGGTTGCCTTCGTTGTCTAAAAAGTCGTGCATAGTGCTTCCTGATTTACAATGAAATCAGAACTTTTTAAGGGGTTCCTATCCCTTTAATAATTTATGTCCTTATATAAGGATGTCTTTTCTTCTTCAGTCTGCCAATAATAATCATCCGTGTCACCCAGTCGTCCCCAACGGACACCGTTCTCTACCTGATACTCAACAGTTGACACCTTGAAGTCAGGCATCAATGGTTTTTCTGGTGTGATGGACAGATCATACAGTCTCATCCTGTTGTTAGGATAAAGAGCAAACTGACCGTTCTCTAATTCAACACAGTTATGTGACTTATGTTCTTGTGGAACCTCACTGACGTTATTATCCACCACGTCAGGGTTCGCATGATAATTATCAAGAGTAAACAAATACTGACCCTTGATGAATCCATGATCCCGAGAGAAGACTTCTGCATCCATGGATGAGATGAATCCCTTATTCATACAAGTAACACCATAATCCATACAGTTCCAGAACTGTAGATTAGGAAGATCCAGATCGGGGTCTGGAGTGTTTGGTGTCCTTACAAATGCACTGATGGGCAACTTATCAAAGATTGCACCATACTGTGGAAGATAAGTCTCAAAATAAAAAGCACGTCCAGGAATCGACTTTGCCGAAACCCAGACGCCTTCTACAAACTCCCCGTGACCACTCTGATGGTCCTGAAGATATTCTTTACGAACGTAAACTCTTTCTGCGGGAAGATTGCAGATTAAATTCATCTACCTTGACCTCTGTACTTCTTCTTCGCTTTATTGCGCGATGTCGCTGCGTATTTAGTGTTACGTCCACAACCCTGTCGTGTATTCTTAGGAAGCGACTCCAGAACGTCACGTCCACCCTTAGCCTTTGTAAACTTTGCCATTTAAACCTCAGATAACACGAGTCTTTTCGTGACCAACTCGAATGCGAGGGTCACACCAGATTTCATAACCAGCTTCAATCGCATCCAGACAGAACGAAACGTCCTCACCACACATATCCTGAACAGCACCAGATTCAAACACTTGCATCTTAGGAGCGAACCAAGGATAAGTCATCTTCTCATCCTCAAAGACACCCTTCTGAATCATGACCCAACCGAAACCAGTGTAGTCAACAGTAAAGGGTTTCTTACGCTTTTGAATGCCATCAACCATCTCATGATTCATAACACCACCATTACTGCGGAAGTCATCCTCTTCCAACCAGTGTGCAACAGAAGTCGTGCGACCATCCTCAGTTGAATACCAACCAGCACTAATGGGACGCATGTTCTCTTGAATAATCTCACCTTCTTCATCCACTGCATCAGCAGGAAACGCAACATCACACAGTTGCCAGAACTTCTCGGTGTTGAAGATGATGTCACTGTCGATCCACAGTTGCCAATCATATTGCAACTTACCATCCCAAGGAATCTGATTCGGTCCACGCAGAACATTTGCACCCAGACACTTACAACGGGCAAAGTTCACCATGGAACTGTAGTCCTGAGAAATCTGAATGCTCATCTGATTCTGAACCAGATCGAAACACAACTGAACGAAGTTCTTCAGAAACGCATATGAACACCCGCGCCCTGGAAGACAGAAGACAATTGCCTTTCCCTTCATTCGTGCTTTAATTGCATCATAATCCCATTCGGGACCATCCTGCTTTGTGTTAGGCTTTGATGCCTTTACAGTAAACCCTTTGGCCATGAAATTAAATTCACTCCACTTCAGTTTTAATTATAACGTCTTATTTAGTGCCCCTCAAGGGCATGGCGCTGTGCTAAAAGAAAGGCACAATGCAGTTCCTTAAAGGTCGCAAGAACCACCTTCATTTCATACTCATGAATCAACGCATCAATCTCACGATCATTCAGACCTCGTGTTAACTCATGCGCGATCAGTTTTGCTTGCTCCTCAGTCATTTCCCTACGGGCGCTATTTTTTCGGTTTTTTCCCTCGCGGAATTTTCAAAGGACACAATGTTACCATTGCCCTCTAAGTTCTCCATGTTCTCAGAGGTCCCTTGGAGGACACTTAGAGTCACCCCTCCGAAGACCATACAGAACATAAAGAAAACAACAGGTGTAAACAATCCGAAAGTTTTTAAAATTATTCTTGCAAATGCTCTGACAAACACAAGAAGAAATCCAACTTTCAGAACTCTCCCCTCATCCCAGTACCTTGCGTTCCGCTTGATCTTGGGAGAACTGGGAGTCATCTGAGATTTCCTTGAAGAAATCTTTTCTTTCATGGCCTCAGCAGCACTCTGTTCCATCTCGCTTCGCTCCGTCTCCGACTACGAATTCCTTTGATAATCTTAGAGTAACACCCTTCGGGTGTGCTTCGCAACTCTTTGTGTGCCACTTTCACAAAAGGTAATAAGGGGTCAAAAATACCTGGGGGAATATTTTTAACCAGCCCGACATAGATTTCTGTTTTGGTACACTGGGAAATATTTCGAGCGTCTGGGGACCTTTGTAGGTTAGCTGTTTCGACTTTTCTATATACCCCCCTTTCGCGCTTATAACCCGCTACGCCCGCCGACGCGCTACATCATAAAACCATAATAACTGCCGATTCGATACATTGTCAAGTACTGTCATAAGTGTACAGAATTGCCTCCAAGTCTTACGCATAAAAAAGTACCCCTGGGAACCACCCCAGAGGTATATCTTTGAACCACATACAACAGTCAGTTAACCACACTAACTGTCGTCCCCTTAAGTTTAACGACCTTGGGAAATTGGTCGTCTGAATGTATCTTACTCGTGCTTCTCGTGTGTAGTCATGATGCCCACAATCTTAGCGCCTGGGTATAATGCTTCGAGACGATTCTTTGCGGTGTTGCTGTTCAGAACTCCATCCACATATACTGTTTGTCCCTTATACCCATTCATCGTAAGAATCTGTGCCTTAAATGTAGTCATGATGTGTGTCCTTAGGTGTTATCAATCAGACAAGGAATAAAGGTGAATTCATACTCTCCGTCCTCGGGATCTCTACCATCCACGACCCACTCTGAGTATACAGAATCGGAGTCCTGAATGCGATTGTCATCTACCAGAACTGAGAGACGGTTGAAGTAGGTTTCTCCCATAACATCGACTGCCTTTTGGTATGCTGATTGTTTCATGATTAGAAGAGGTTAAGTGTACAGAATGAATCAGAAATCGAACACGTCAGAGTTAATCTCAACTGCGTTAACTTTAGGATCGGCAAACTTCACACCGTCCTTAGTTTTAGTCACGCCATAATTCTCATAGAGGCAAGTTACCAGGGTTTCATAATCACCACAGTCACGGGCAAGTTCATACAAACCCTCCTCATTGTTGATCCAGAGAGCAACATTCCAGGTCTCGTAGTTAGTCCACCCGTTGTACACGGTGTCGGTGAGATTAGTTTGAAAAGTGGTAGTCATTTGGTTGTGGTTAGTGTACAGAATCAACTGTGAGTCTTAGGCAGTCAGGTTAAAGATCGTGAAGATCTTGTGCTTGATTTCAGTCGCAATCTCTGCCTCATCATCACCGTAATCAGCATAATCGGACAGAGCGGAATCAATCGCGTCCCACTGTACATCAGTGAAGAGTTGGCGATAGACGGAGGCGGAGAGTTCTTGAGAGGTCATTAGGTTGTGGTTTGTGGTCTCTTACATCAATGGGGCAATCTGCAGGCTGAGTAGTTGTTACTGTTCACCTGAGAAAGTATACATAAGGCGCAGAATGGGGTTTTGTGAAGTACTGTGAGACCCCTTGACATATGAGCGCGTTTATGATAGAATGAGCGCCAAGATCACAAGACCTGGAGTGCTTTAGGAGTGCTAATAATCATGATTCTGTACACCTTTTGATAACGATTCTTATCATGAATGACTAACGATAAGAACTCGAAATAAAACACTCAAATACATTTAATTAAACCTTTTTTAATTGATTTTAACTAAAAAAGCGTTATTTAGACTCTTTTTTGGGGGGTAATTCTCAGTTTTACCCTACATCCAGAGATCCTCTCTTCCCTCGTAAATCCTTACTGTTTCATGCAATTCATACAGTGCTAAGAATAACATAAAGAACCCAGAATTGACCTGATTCACTTATCCTTCTGTGTGTTGGATTGAATTGCTTTATCTACATAATCGACAACCTTCTTATCTCTTTCTGAGTTATTCTTTGCGATTGCTTTCTGTACATAAGACTGAAACTGTTGTCTCTCTTGATTATCTCTTTCTTGTTCAATTCTCTCTTGATTCTTTCTCTCTGAGTCTGCTTCTAATTCTTGTTCTTTCTG
>Ga0222719_10000830_pt1 | contig 30784 bp, 29 predicted proteins | sample C33_34DmetaG_FD_165039 | JGI IMG/M metagenome (GOLD analysis project Ga0222719, IMG submission 165039) | Estuarine water microbial communities from San Francisco Bay, California, United States - C33_34D | ecosystem: Environmental > Aquatic > Marine > Unclassified | place: USA: California... | reverse complement strand
TAGCTGAACAAAATAAAATTGAAAATAATGAAGACACTCCTAGCTTAGATAAAAATGAAAATTTTTCAAAACTTTCAAGAGCAGATGCTTTAAAAGAAAATGATAGAATTCAATTTGAAAATGGAAGTGTTGTTGGGTCAATTTCTTTAAAGGGTGCAGCAATAGATGATTTAACTTTTAAAGAATATAATGTCGAACTTAATAAAAATGAAAAAATAACCTTATTAAGCCCAAGAAATGTTGAAGATGGTTATTTAATTGAAAGTGGCTTTGTAAGCACTAATAAAAATATAGATATACCTGATGCTTCTACCGTCTGGGAAGTTTCAGGAAATAACAAATTAACTAATAATAATCCTGTAAAGCTAACATGGAGTAATGCTCAAGGGATTACATTTGAAAAACATATAAGTCTAGATGATCAATTTTTATTTACTGTAAAAGAAAAAATAATTAACTCATCAGATAAATCTTATAATTTTTACTCCTATGGGCAAATAATTAGAAACGAATTACCAGAAATATCTGGTTTTTATATTTTGCATGAAGGGTTTTTATCTGTACTTGATGATGAATTAATTGAGGAAGATTACGACGATATCCAGGATAAAAAATTTACTCAAATTGCACAAGATGGATTTGTTGCTATTTCAGACAAGTTTTGGGTTACATCAGTTATACCACCAAAGGGTAAAGAGTTTAAAACAACTTTTGATTATAAAAATAAATTCAGAGCAAATTACATATCTACCAAAGGTATTGAGGTTAAAGCAAACAGTTCCATTGAAGAAAAAATTCAAATTATAGTTGCTGCTAAAAGAGTAAATGTAATTGATGGTTATGCTGAAAATTTAGATATCAATAAATTTGATCTAGCGATTGATTGGGGCTTTATGTACTTCATCACAAAACCTTTGTTCTTTGTATTAGATTACTTCTTTAAATTACTTGGTAATTACGGTTTAGCAATTATTGCTGTCACAGTTTGCATTAGATTGGCTTTCTTCCCTCTTGCCAACTTTAGTTTTAAGTCTATGGGTAAAATGAAGTTATTAGCGCCTGAAATGGCTCGTCTGAAAGAATTGCACAAGGATGACAAAATGAAATTACAACAAGCAATGATGGCTCTTTATAAAAAAGAAAAAGTTAATCCTATGAGCGGTTGTCTGCCTATCCTAGTTCAAATTCCAGTTTTCTTTGCACTATATAAAGTATTATTTGTAACCATTGAAATGAGACACATGCCATTTTATGGATGGATACATGACTTAAGTGATAGAGATCCTACATCTTTATTTAATGTTTTTGGTTTACTTCCTTGGGACCCACCTTCTTTCTTATTAATAGGTGCGTGGCCAATCATTATGGGTATCACAATGTGGATACAGCAGAAACTAAACCCAACTCCACCAGATCCTATACAGGCTAAAATATTTATGTTCTTTCCGGTATTTTTAACTGTAATTCTTGCACCATTTCCTGCAGGTCTTGTTATCTACTGGAGCTTCAACAACATCTTCACAATGATACAACAATATATTGTTCAAAGAAAAATGACTATCAAAACAACATAAATGTCATCGTTAAGAGAAGAAGAATTAATAAATATCCTACCCAAAGATGGCCCAACAGTTGAAGAAGTAAAAAAATATTTAGAAAAATATAATGATGAATTTATTATCATTAAGTGTGGTGGCAGTGTTTTAGTTGATCCAAAATTATTTAAAGTTTTTATTGAAGATGTAGTCGTTTTAAATAAGCTTGGTTTCAATCCTATAATTGTTCATGGAGGTGGAAAAAGAATTAATAATAAACTTTCAGAAGTTAATATTAAAAGCAATTTTATTAACGGACTAAGAGTTACTGATAAGGATACGATCAACATAGTTGAGGATGTATTAATCGAATTTAATAAAGAGATTGTTGAAGCTTTAAACGAGTTAGACAGCAAAGCAAAAAGAATTACCACAAAAGAGAATAATATAATTACTGTCGTACAAGAAAACAAAGACCTTGGATTTGTGGGAAAGCCTACTGGGATTAACAAAGAGTTCTTAACTGAAATAATAAAAGCAAACGAAGTACCAGTCATTGCACCCTTAGGTTTAGATAAGGATAATCAGACCTTTAATATAAATGCAGATACTGCTGCAGGATCGATTGCAATTGAACTAAAAGCTAGAAGATTAATGATTATTAGTGATGTTGAGGGCGTATTAGACAGTGAAAAAAAACTAATCCCTGAAATTAATTCTAAAAAAGCTAATGAATTAATTGATCAAGAAGTAATTTCTGGTGGAATGATACCTAAAATTAAGAATTGTCTAGATGTTGCAAGTAATGGAGTTAAGGCAGTTGTAATAATTGATGGAAGAAAAAATCACTCACTCCTTTTTGAACTATTATCTGATAAAGGTTCAGGAACTTTAATTAGAGAATGAAAAATTTAATTGATACTAAATACTGGCTATTCGACTTAGATAATACTTTGTATTCTGGACAAACAAAGGTTTTTTCTGAAGTTGATAAAAAGATGTCTTCTTTTATTTCAAAGAAATTTAATGTCGATTTAATTAAAGCAAGAGAAATTCAAAAAAAATACTTCTATGAATATGGAACGACATTATCTGGATTAATGAGTCACGATAAAATTGATCCACATGAATTTTTGGAATTTGTTCATGATATTGATATTAGCTGGCTTCCTAAAGATGAGATATTAAGAGAAGAATTAATTAAAATAAAAGATAAGAAATATATTTTTACTAATGGTTCTCACGCTCATGTTGAAAATGTAACTAAACAACTAGGTATAGATGGTTTGTTTGATGGAGCGTTTGATATTGTTGATGCTAATTTTATTCCAAAACCAAAAATTGAACCTTATAAAAAGATAGTAGAAAAATTTGAGCTTGATCCAACAAAATCAATATTAATCGAAGATATTGCTCATAATTTAGAACAAGCGAAAAATTTAGGAATGAAAACTTGTTGGCTTGAGAATGATGAAGTATTTGCAAAAAAAGATGCCGATAAACCATATATTGATTATAAGATTAAGAACTTGCCTTCTTTTCTTCAAGAAATTAATATATTAAAAGCACAATAAAACTAACCTACTAAAGATAAAATAAAACTATGAAAGAATTTGAAAGCATTATTAATACAGCTTGGGAAAATAAAGATTCCATAAATGGTCAATCTGATAAATCTATATTAGATGCTATCAACCAAACAATTGAACTTGTTGATAAAGGTGAGCTAAGAGTTGCTGAAAAAAATGGCAATGAGTGGGTAGTTAATCAGTGGGTTAAAAAAGCAATAATGTTAAGTTTTAGAACTCATGATATGGATTCATTAAGCGGCCCGTATAGTAGTTGGTATGATAAATCTCATTTATTAAAAGGTAAAACAGCAAATTGGACTAAGGAAGATCATATAAAAGCTGGTTTTAGAATGGTTCCAAATTCTCCAGTTAGAAAAGGATCTTTTATTGGAAAGAATGCAGTACTAATGCCTTGCTTTGTAAATATTGGAGCTTATGTAGATGAAGGAACTATGGTGGACACTTGGGCTTCTGTAGGGTCTTGTGCACAAATAGGAAAGAACTGTCACATATCAGGTGGTGCTGGAATTGGAGGTGTATTAGAGCCAATGCAAGCTAACCCTACTATCATCGAAGACAATTGCTTTATTGGAGCTCGTTCAGAAATAGTTGAAGGAGTAATTGTTGGAGAAGGATCTGTATTATCTATGGGTGTATTTATTGGTCAATCTACAAAAATTGTTTATCGAGAAACTGGTGAAGTAATCTATGGAAAAATTCCACCATACTCAGTAATAGTTCCAGGTAGCATTCCTAGTAAAGATGGTAAAGGTCCTGCTTTATATTGTGCAGTAATTATTAAACAAGTTGATGAAAAAACTAGATCTAAAACTTCTATTAACGACTTATTAAGAGACTAAATGCCAACTTATAATGAAATCACATTAGCTAAAGAGCTAATAAGATTTCCAAGCATTACACCAATTGATGCTGGGGTAATGAAATTCTTAGCTAAAAAATTAACTACTATTGGATTTAAATGTAAGATTTTAGAGTTTAAAGATAAAAACTCTAAACCAGTTAAAAACCTATATGCAAGATTGGGTAATACTCAACCAAACTTTATGTTTGCTGGTCATTTGGATGTAGTGCCTCCCGGAAATATACAAGATTGGACGATTAAACCTTTTAGTCCAACTATTAAAAAAAATCATCTTATTGGTAGAGGTGCTAATGATATGAAAAGTGCAATTGCAAGCTGGGTTGTTGCTGTAAACAACTATGTATTAACTAATAAAAAAATTAATGGATCAATTAGTTTATTAATTACTGGTGATGAAGAAGGTGTTGCAATTAATGGTACTAAAAAAGTAGTTGATTACTTAAAAAAGAAAAAAGAAAAAATAGATTTTTGCTTAGTTGGTGAGCCAACAAACCCTAATAAACTTGGTGAAATGATTAAAATAGGTAGAAGAGGAAGTATTAATGTTGAATTAACGATAATTGGAACTCAAGGTCATGTTGCATATCCTCATCGTGCTAAAAATCCATCGACTTCATTAATAAAAATACTAAATGAAATAAAAGAAATAAAATTTGATAAAGGAACAAAAGACTTTCAGCCTACAAATTTAGAGGTAACTAAAATTAATATCAATAATACAGCTGATAATGTTATTCCAGGCCTTGCAAGAGCTACCTTTAACATAAGATTTAATAATAAACATACGTCTTCTAGCTTAAAGAATAGATTGAATAAAATTTTCAAAAAAATTACTAAAAAAGATAAATCTAATTTTAAAGTTGAATACCGTGTATCAGGTGAAGCTTTTTTAACTAAGCCCAATAAAACAACTTATATGATTCGAGATGTAATAAAAAAAATTACAAAAATTAAACCTCAACTGTCTACAACAGGTGGAACTTCTGATGCAAGATTTATTAGAAAAATTGCCCCATGTTTAGAATTTGGTCTAGTAGGTAAAACAATGCACAAAGTAGATGAGGCAGTGTCTATTTCAGATCTAAAAAAATTGACTAAAATATATTATAATATTTTAGAAAATTATTTTAAATGAAAACTGGTTTAATAACCTCTGGCACTTATCAAAATCATAATACAGGCGACGGTCATCCAGAGAAAATTGATAGAGTTACAGTAGTTATCGATAACTTTAAAAAGTTAGATAATAAAGATTTAGTTTGGAAAAAACCTTCAAAATTTGACCGATCACTTTTAGAAATAACGCACAATTCTGATTATATAAATTTTGTAGAAAAATCTTTTCCTGAAAAAGGATTATCTTTTTTAGATGGAGATACAATAGTCTCCCCTGGGAGTAAGGATGCGACCTCAGATGCTGTAGGTTCAATTATAACAGCTATTGATGGTGTTCAAAATAAAGATTTTAAAAATGCTTTTTGTGCCGTTAGACCTCCAGGGCATCATGCAGAGAAAAATAAAGCTATGGGTTTTTGCATTTATAATAATGTCGCTGTTGGAGCCAATTATCTTATAAATAAATATAAACTTAAAAAAATAGCAATTATTGATTTTGATGTGCATCATGGAAACGGCACTCAAGATATTTTTTATGATAATGAAAAAGTTTTATATATTTCTACTCATCAATACCCTTATTACCCAGGCTCAGGCACTAAAGATGAAAAAGGAAAACATAACAATATATTAAATATTCCTTTACCAGCAGGAACAACTTCTGAAGAGTATTTAAATGCTTATGAATTTGTACTTAATAAAATTAAAGAGTTTAAACCTGAATTTATCTTACTTTCTGCAGGGTTTGATGCTCATAAAGATGATCCATTGGCACAACTTCAATTAGAGTCAAAAGATTTTTATAGTATTACCAAAAGAACACTCGAGTTATCAAAACAATATTGTGATGGAAAAGTAGTGTCAATTTTAGAAGGTGGATACGATCTACAAGCACTTCAAGAAAGCACTGAGATGCATGTAAAAGCTTTACTAGAATTTAATTGATAATTTCTCAATACGCATTAAAGAACTCACAATGAAACTTTACAAAATTAAAAAATCTGACATCGATAAAAAAGGTCGTGGCCTATATGCTGCAAAAGATATCAAAAAAGGTACTAGAATTATTGATTATGTGGGTAAAATTATCACTAAGAAACAAACAGAAGAATCACAAAAGTTTGATAATGCAAAGCCCATCTATTTATTTAATTTGAATAAAAAATATGACTTGGATGGAGATGTTTCTTGGAACACAGCACGTTTAATAAATCACTCTTGTTCTAATAATTGCGATTATAACGGGACAGGTTTAAAGTTATGGGTGGTTGCTATAAAAGATATTAAAAAAGGTGAAGAAATTACAGCCGATTATGGTTTTGGCTATGATGAAGATTACAAACAATTTCCATGCAAATGTAAGTCAAAAAATTGTTGTGGTTATATTGTTAGAGCAGAATCTAGATGGAGAATTAATAAAAAATTTAGTATTGGCCGACAAAAAACTAGTAAATAACTTTTTCTAAGAATAATCCCTCAGCAGGTGCTGGTGGTGCACAAAGAATTCTTTTTTTTGATTTAATAACAAATTCAAATTTTTTTAAATCCCATTTATTTTCAGCTAAGTATTTTAAACTACCTACCATTGATCGTACTTGTTGTTGTAAAAATGATTGTGATTTAAATTGTATTTCAATTCTTCCATCTTTTGATTTAATCTTAACAGATTTCATAGTTTTGATTGGACTTTTTGCATTACAGCTTGATGCTCTAAAAGTAGAAAAATCTTTAGTACCTAAAAGTTTTTTTGCCCCTTTTTTCATTAACTCAATATCTAATTTTTTGATTATGTGCCAACCTCTTTCTTTTTCAAGAGAAGGCTTACTTAATCTATTAAAAATTATATATTTATAAATTCTTTGTTTGGCAGAATGTCGTGCATGAAATTTTAGACTTCTTTTTTTAATTGCTAAAACAGAAATACCTTTATCATTTATAAAATGATTAATTGATTTTAATAACTTATCTAAATTTTGAATTTCTTTTTTGCAATCAAAATGAGCTGACTGCTCTATTGCATGAACGCCTGCGTCTGTTCTTCCAGATCCTATCAAAACCACTTTTTCTTTTAAAAATTTTGATAACTTGACTTGTATTTCTTTTTGAATTGATTTTCCTTTAGATTGTATTTGCCAACCAACAAAATTAGTTCCTATATATTCTATTAAGACTTGATATCTAAACATTTGTTATTCTTGAGCCTTTTGTAATTTGAGAACCAAGAACAAATTCATTAATATTTTGAGGCTTTTTTCCTTGTCTTTGAATTTCAATAATTTTGATAGATTTTTGGTTACCGCAGCTAATTTCTAAATCATTGGACATTACTTCACCTATCTCACCACTTTTATTTCCTAATTCTGCTTTTAAAATTTTGTATCTTTCATCTTTAAAAATAAAAAAGGCCCCAGGGCTTGGGTATAATCCGTTTATTTTTCCAATAATACTTTCTGCATTATCATTCCACTTAATTTCACCCTCTGATTTTTCAATTTTAGAAGCATAGGTTGCGCTTGTATCATCTTGTTCTTTAAATGTTAATTTATCTTCAAATATATTTTCTACATTTTCTATGATTTTTTCTGAAGCTAAAATTGAAAGTTTAGTTGATATTGTTTCTGCATTATCACTATCTTTAATTTTTATTCTATAACTATTGCCAACTGGACCAGTATCAAGTTTTTCTCCTATTTTCATAATACTAATTCCTGTTTCTTTCTCTAAATTCATAATAGACCTTTGAATGGGTGCAGCACCTCTCCACTTTGGCAGAAGGGAGGCGTGAATGTTTATAAAACCTTTTTTGGCAAGATTTAAATATTCTTTGGGTATTATTTGACCATAGGCCACAACAATTACCAAGTCTAAATCTAGTTGTTTTAAATATTCATATTCTTCTTTATTTGCTTTTAATGTGTCTGGTGTTCTACAATCTATATTATAATCTTCTGCTACAATTTGTATTGGCGACTTATTTATTTTTTGACCTCTTTGAGATTTTTTTGGTGGCTGTGTATATACAGCAGGTATTATATAATTTTTTTCATATAAAGATTTTAAAATTGGTACAGCAAAAAATGGTGTACCCATGAAGACAATTTTCTTTGTCATTTAAACGATTATTCTATTCGACTTAATCTTAGAGAGTTTTTTAATTATCATAGATTTTTTTAATTTAGATAAATAATCTATAAACAAAACTCCTTCTAAGTGATCCATTTCATGTTGAATACAAGTAGCCAATAATCCATCTGCTTTTAATAATTGTTTTTTTCCATTGTAATCTAAATATTCAACTTCACATTCATTTGGTCTTTCTATTTCAGCAAACTGATCAGGAACTGACAAACAACCCTCTTCATATTTTGACGTTATATCATTTTTATTTTTGATTACTGGATTAACAAAATATCTTGGCTCCTTTTTGTCTTCATCTCTACTTATATCCATTACTATAATTCTTTTTGGTACCCCTATTTGAATTGCTGCAAGACCTATTCCCGGTGCTGCATACATAGTATCCAACATATCATCCATAAGTCTTCTTTCTTCATCACCAACATTTTCAACTGGTTTAGAAATCTGCCTTAATAGTTTATTTGGTTCTGTTAAAATTGGTTTAACTGACATTATGGTTGATTATTTTAGTATAAATTTTAAACTTTTAAAGGAAGAACTTTAAAGAGTATTTTATTTCTTAGTGGATCCGCATTTAGCTGATTAAGTGTGCTTATAATAAAGTATAACGTATCTTCATCAATAGCATTTAAGCTGTCCTGCCCTATAACCTCAACAATTCTAAGCAATGCAGCAGCCATATCACCACTGTTAACAAATATTTGAATATCAGAAGGTATTTCTGAATCGTTTATTTGGTATAAATCATCATACTTCTCTAAAATCTTGACACCATCGGACTTAAAGGTCTCAACTAAAATTACATCTTTTTTAGAAAAAAAATATTTTTTATCTTTTTTTATCTTTTTTAAGAAATCATTTATATCTTTTGTGGGATCATTTTTAGATTTTTCTAATTTTAAATAATTTATTAATTTTGATTGATGTAAAATTTTATTATTTATTTTAATATTTGCTTGTTCTGTCTCTTCATTACCTAAATTATTTTGATAAAATGTTGTAAAATTTGAAGGCACCTTGTTCTCTTCTATATTTTTTAAAAAATTTTTTAATTCTATATTAAATGCATTTTCAATACCGTCATTCTTGAAAGAATTTTTGAGGGCGTTCATTAACTGTAACTTATTCTCAATTTCAGTAGTAATTAAAATTCCTTGATAAATTAGCGCTCTTGTCTCTATTCTTGAGAGTACTTTTGTTGACTCTTTAATATTTAATAATTGATTAATATTAAATTGAAATCTCTTATAAAGTTCAAATAATTCTTTTTCTGCATAATTTCCTTCATGTGTTGCTTTTTCAATACTCGTAATTTTCTCTATATCTGTAAGCTCAATATCACTGATATCATCTAATAGATTTGAAGTTGATAGATATTTCCATATTTGCCTGGATGTAGTATTTTTTGGTTCAAATTTAAATTCTGGGTTCGTTCTGTGAGATAAATGGAAATCTAAAATTGTTTTTTCTGAAACTTCTGTTGCTGGTTCTGTATTATACCCCATTAAATAATCAATTTTTTTATTAAAAAACTTATCTGCAATGCCTAATTCTAATTGAAGATCGATAAGCAATTGAGCTTCATCTCTTTTATTATTATTAATTAAGCAATAAATGTTGAATTTAGATAAATATAAATCTTGTATCGGTTCATTAATTTTAGAAAAAATTTCACAAGCTTTTTTAACATCTGATTGAGACAAATAATGATCTACTAAATGTTTAGTAAGTTTTGGATGCTCATTAATAATCTCATTATTTAATAAATATTTTTCAATCAAGTCAAAGTTTGAGCGTTTAATAAGCCACTTTGATTTAATTTCTAAAAACTGTTCTTTTGAAATATTCATTTCTGGATAATGTGCATTTGTTAATAATAAAACATCCAAAATCTCTGCAGCATCTCTTGAAAGTTCCAATTTATCTATTCTTTTAAAGATATTTAAAATTTGATCTCCATTAGAATTAGACCACATATTAATATCCAAACCATTTTCTGCAGGATCATAAATTCCAATTAATTTTTTTTCTTTTGAAATTAAAGTTTGTGTTTCTTCTATACTTAATTCCCCTTCTTTTTGGGACTGCATTTCATAAATACTATTCTGTGGAATATTTTTTTCCGCTTCATCTTCGGTTAAGATTATGTTTTCTTTAGATTTTTTTTCTCCTACTTCCCAGATATCCACTGGTTCTTGTGAGTTGGTTGCAAAACCAAAAAATAAGAAAAATAATATAACTAAAAAATAGTTCTTACTTAACAATTTTAAGTTTTTCATTAGGGATGATTTTTTCAATGTCTTTATTTGGAGATGGAAATTCAATTTTACCAAGTAGTACTATGGCTCCAATAAAAATAATTAGCACAAATACTATTTTGATTAATAAACTTTTACCACTCCCATTACTTGTGTTTTTTGAAAATTGCATATATTCTTTAGTAATTTCAAATTAAGACATATTTGTGTTTTTTCAATAAAGAAAGCTTATGAATTCAAATAAAAACCTCGTTTTTTTAGGTATGATGGGGTCAGGCAAATCTTCTATCGGAGCTATGGTTTCCAAACAATTAAATATTCCATTCATTGATATAGACAATTTAATTGAAGAACATGCTGGTATGACCATCTCAGAAATATTTAAAGTAAATGGCGAGGCATACTTTAGAAATTTAGAAGAAAAAATAACTATTAAGTCTTTAAAACATAAAAAAGTTGTTGTTTCTTTAGGTGGAGGTAGTTTTATTAATGACAAGATAAGAAAAAATATTTTAAAAAATCATTTTTCTTTTTGGCTCGATTGGGATGATTTAGTTTTAATTAAAAGAATTAAAGGTAGTAAAAAAAGACCCTTAGCCTCAAATTCAACTGATCTTGAAATTAAAGCCATTATTAATAAAAGAAAGAAAGTATATTCAAAAGCTAATTTTAAAATAAACTGTAATAAATTAACAAAAAGTGAAATAGTTAAGACAATAATAAAAAAATATGAGCTTAATTAAATTAAAAGTTAACACCAACAGTCAACAATATTCAATTATTATTGGAAATAATATTTTAAAAAAAGTAAATAAATTTTTGAAAGAAAATTCTATTGATTTTAATCAATGTCTTCTAGTAATTGACAAAAATATTCCAAAAAATTTAGTAAAAGATACTTTAAAATCTTTACCAAAAGGATCTGTTTCAATTCATTATTTTAATGCGAGTGAAAAAAATAAAAATCTAAAAAGTGTCAATGAAATCACATCAATTCTTTTAAAAAAAAGTTTTAATAGAAATGATTGTTTAATTTCTATTGGTGGTGGTATTACCGGTGATGTATCAGGCTTTGCAGCAAGTACTTTTAAGCGAGGCTTAAAGTTTGTAAATATACCAACTACACTACTTTCACAGGTCGACTCATCAATCGGAGGCAAAACAGGTGTAAACACCAAATATGGTAAAAACTTAATTGGCTCATTTTATCAACCTAGTCTAGTTATATCAGATACTAACTTTTTAAACTCTTTACCAAAAAGAGAAGTTGTATGTGGCTATGGTGAAATTTTAAAACACTCACTTATTAATGGAAAAAAATTTTTTTATTTTTTAAATAAAAATGGAAAAAAAATTATCCAATTAAAAAGTCCCTTTATACAAACAGCTATTCATCAAAGCTGCTTGATTAAAAAAAAAGTAGTTGAGGCTGACGAAAAAGAATTAGGTATAAGAAAAATACTAAATTTTGGACATACCTTTGCTCATGCCTTTGAAGCAACACTGCGTTATTCAGCAAAGTTAAATCATGGTGAAGCAGTTATCCTCGGTGTTAAAACTGCTGCTAGATTTAGTTTATTAAATAAAATTTTAAATAAAAAAGAATTTGAATTAATTGATGGTCACTTAAATGACCTAAATCTTCCAAGAGATATTAATAAATTCTTTTCAATAAAAAATTTAAATACAATTTTATCTTTTATGAAAAAAGATAAAAAAAATAATACAAAGAAAATTAGTCTGGTTTTGCTTAAAAGAATAGGTTCTCCAGTTTACAAATTACAGTTTAATGAAAAAACTATTAATCTCTTTTTAAAAAAAGAATTAACTAAGTAGTATTTGGATAGAATGTATGTGTTCTTTCAGCTCATGATCTAAAATATTATAGATTTTCTTGGTTGATACTATCTTATTTAATTTTTTAAGCTCTTCAGATTTAATAATTAATTTTAGATGGAACATTCCTTCTTGATTTCCTTTATGATTTTTATGTAAAAAACTTTTATCTTCGATTTTAAGATCTTGTATAATAATTTTTGCTTCAAGTTTATTTTTAACAATTTTAATTAATTCGTTTATATTCATAAATAATAATTTATTACTATACAGCATGAAAAATATTTGTGATTGGAATAATTGCTTTGATACTGGTGAATATAAGGCACCAATTGAGAAAGATAATAGCAAACGCTACAGATTGCTTTGCTTAGCTCATGTTAAAGAATTCAATAAAAATTGGAATTATTTTAAAGGAATGGATGATGAACAAGTATTTGATTTTTTAAAGTCTGACATGACCTGGCATAAACCCACTCAGAGCTTTAGCTCTTCAGATAATTTTTTTAAAGTTCTATGGAACAACACTTTAAAAGATGAGTTTGATAAAACCAAACTTAGAGGTGAATATAACCATATGAATCAATTCAAATTTGATGCTAATGATATTAAAGCTTTTAGTATTCTGGGTGTTTCAGTTGGCCAAAAATGGGAACAAATACAAGATCAGTTCAAAACTCTTGTCAAAAAATTTCACCCTGATATTAATTTGGGAAATAAAGAATACGAAGAAAAACTTAAATTAATTACTTTGGCTTATACTCAGCTAAAAAATACTTATAAGGAAAAAATTGACACCTAATTTAAACATACAGCCAGACATTAAAATGTCTTTAAAGCAAAGTTTTGGAATTGACTCAGATATGGAAGTTGACGCTTTCTCTAAAAGAAGTGAATACGTTCCCGAAATAGATAAAAATTATAAGTTTGATAGAGATACTACCCTTGCTATCTTATCAGGTTTTGCTTTTAATAAACGTGTCTTGGTTCAAGGCTATCATGGTACAGGAAAGTCTACTCACATTGAACAAATCGCAGCTAGATTAAACTGGCCTTGTATTAGAGTGAATTTAGACAGTCATGTAAGTAGAATTGATCTTATTGGAAAAGATGCAATTGTTGTAAAAGATGGAAAACAAATTACTGAGTTTAAAGAAGGTATTTTACCTTGGTCCATTCAAAACCCTGTTGCACTTGTTTTTGATGAGTATGATGCAGGAAGACCAGACGTGATGTTTGTTATTCAAAGAGTGTTGGAAGCCGAAGGTAATTTCACTCTTTTAGATAAAAATAAAGTTATAAAACAAAATAAATTTTTTAGATTATTTGCGACTTCAAATACAGTTGGTCTAGGGGATACAACAGGATTGTACCATGGTACTCAACAAATTAACCAAGGGCAGATGGATAGATGGAATATTGTAACATCTTTAAACTATCTTAGTCTTGATAGAGAAATGGAAATCGTTCTTGCTAAAAATAAAAATTTAAACAATCCAAAAGGTAAAGAAAAAGTCTCTAACATGATTAAAGTTGCATCTTTAACTAGAAAGGGCTTTATAGCTGGAGATATATCAACTGTAATGAGTCCAAGGACGGTACTTCATTGGGCTGAAAATGCTGAAATTTTCAAAGACACAGGTTATGCTTTTAGGGTCACTTTTTTGAATAAGTGTGACGATATAGAAAAAAATACAATAGCTGAATATTATCAGAGATGTTTTGGAGAAGAATTACCAGAGTCGATGGTTAATATTCAGATCTAAATGAGCTCAAAAGAAAACAATTTTAAAGAGCAATTTAAACAAGCATTAATTTCTACAGCTAAAGTAATTTCTGAAGATTATAAATTAGATGTTAAAAAATTAGATAAAGATTTAAGTAATAAAAAAACTGATTTTTTTGATGTAACCAATTTATCAAATAAAAACGATTTTGTTAAACTAAGAGCAGAAACTGACTCTGGAGCCTTAAAGAAAAAATTTTCAAATAAAGAAATATTTAATAAAAACCTACCTAATAATCCTTCTTGTAAATCTTTATATAATATTGCTGAAAAAATCAGGTATGAACTTCTTGGGGGCAAAATGCTTAAAGGAGTTGGAAAAAATTTAAGTGAAAATTATAACCAAAAAATACTTTCTAATCGTAAAGAACAATTAAAAAATAAAGAAGATGTTCCTGTGAATGAAGCTTTTGAATTATATATGTTAAACAAATTCTTTAAATTAGAACTCAATGATGTGTCTACAAAAATGTTAGATTTTTGGAAGAAAGAATTTGACGAATCTATTGATAAGCATTTTGATTTTTTAAGTAAAAATTTGGAAGATCAAAATAATTATAGTTTAAAATTTTCAGAAATTTTAGAGAATATGGATGTCTTTGCTTCAAATAATGAAGAAAATAATGAAGAAAACGATGAACAAGAAAATGAGCAAGATAATAAATCAGAGAACGATAATGACGGCCAGTCTGATGACAAAGAGGAAGAAAATAATCAAGATGATAGCCAGACTAGTTTAGATGCTGGCTTTGATCTAAGCGACCAGCAGATGGAAGAGCAATTAGAAGATTCAGATTCTTTAAAAGAGAGTGCAGAAAGTGTTTTACAAAAAACAAATATTGATAATATTGATCAAGATTACAAAGTATTCACCACAGAATTTGATGAAATTGCAAAAGCTGAAATATTAGAAGATATAAAAGAAACACAAAAATTAAGAAAAAATTTAGACCAACAACTTGTCGGGTTTCAAGATTTAATTACTAAGCTTGCTAACAAACTACAAAGGCAGCTCCTTGCAAAACAAAATAGAGCTTGGGAGTTTGACTTAGAAGAAGGTTTATTAGATAGCTCAAAATTAACTAGAATAATTATGGATCCTTATAATTCTTTATCTTTTATGAAAGAAAAAGATCTTGATTTTAAGGACACAATCGTAACCTTGTTAATAGACAATTCTGGTTCCATGAGAGGTCGGCCAATAACAATTGCTGCACTTTGTGCAGATATATTATCTAGAACCTTAGAAAGATGCTCAGTAAAAGTAGAGGTTTTAGGCTTTACTACAAAAAATTGGAAAGGTGGTAAAAGCAGAGAAGCTTGGACTAAAAATGATAAGCCAAAAAATCCTGGAAGATTAAATGATTTAAGACATATAATTTATAAAGGTGCAGACACACAGTGGAGGCAGGCAAAAAATAATATAGGCTTAATGCTTAAAGAAGGATTATTAAAAGAAAATATTGATGGGGAAGCTATTTCGTGGGCCTATAATAGAATTAAAAAAAGAAAAGAAGAAAGGAAAATACTGATGGTTATTTCAGATGGTGCCCCAGTTGACGACTCAACTTTATCAGTTAATTCAGGAGATTTTTTAGAAAAACATTTAAAAAAAATGGTTAAATTTATAGAAACTAAGAGTGACGTTGAAATTTTAGCTATCGGTATTGGGCATGATGTTTCTAGATATTACAATAAAGCTATTAAAATAACAGATGTGCATGAACTTGGAGATGTTATGGTTTCACAATTGAGTGGCTTATTTGAAAATAAAAAAAAACTACATTAAAGTTTTAAAAGATCTTCATTTTTCCATTTAATACTTACTTCAGCCCCACTTCTTGTTTGGGAATTTCTGCATAAAATATTTGCATAATTTTTTTCAAGTAAAGTTTTGCCTATAAAAATTCCAAGACCTAATCCAGATTTAGATTTTATTGAAGACTTAAAAGATTTAATATAAGGCTCTCCAATTTTACTCAAAACATCTTTTGGGTATCCCTCTCCATCATCTTCAATCATAACTTCTGTGAAATCACTATCACTTTTTATATTAATAAAAATCTTATTTTCAGAAAACTTATTTGCATTACCGATAAAATTTCTTAGTCCATAAACAATTTCTATTGATTTAGTTATATTTAGTGGATTTGAATTTTGATCATAATTTACAATAAAATCTTTTTTACTTACTTCTTGGAATGACTTGACTATTTCACTTACGTATTCTGCCATTGTTAAATCACGATCAATAAAATTATCTTCGATTATTGGGTTTAATGTTAATTTTTTTAAAATTTCACTACATCTCTCTAATTGACTGGATAATAACTCAATATCTTTTTTAACATCTTCATTATCTTTAAATCGCTCCAATAAATCAGTGGAGATAATCTTCATTGTTGAAAACGGTGTACCTAATGAATGTGCAGCGGCAGCAGCCTGTCCTCCTAATGATAATAGCTCATGTTCTTTTGACATGATTTCTTCCATTTTATTCAGTGCCTCTTTCCTTATTCTAGATTCTGATCCAAAGGTTAAGGCAAAATAATTTAAAAAAATTAAAGCAATAATTAATGCGATTGGAATTGAATAGTAATAATAGCTGTCTACGTGAAAATGTTCTTTAATTGGATAGGGCAAAGGTTGATTAAAAAAAGTAAGAAAAATAATCACTAAAACTGTGAGGCTGACTAACAATAAATTACTCCTAAAACCTAAATTAGATGAGGAAAATATAGCTGGGATAATCAAAAAAATTGAAAAAGGATTTATAATTCCACCTGTTAAATAAATCAAACAACTCAGTTGTAAAATATCAATAGATAAAAAAAGAAATGCTGTTTTATCTGACAGTTGTGTGTTTTTGTTAATATAGATTAAATAAAGATTGCTTAGCGCTCCAATCAAAATTATTGAATTTTCTAGAATTAGATTAAATCTAAAATCAAAAACAAAATAAATAACATTAACTGTTATAAGTTGGCCAATAATAGCAATCCATCTTAGATTGATATAGGTCGATTTTTTTAATGAAAAATATTTAGAAGTTTCGAAAAACTTCATTATTAGATATCTAGATTTTGAACATTAATTGCATTTGAAACAATAAAATCTTTTCTCAATGCAACATCATTACCCATTAATGTGTGTATTAAATCTTGATCTTTTTTTATATCTTTTGAGTATTGTACTTGTAATAAATTTCTTGTTTCAGGGTCTAACGTAGTATTCCATAGCTCTTCTGGGTTCATCTCTCCTAATCCCTTAAACCTTTGAATGCTCATTCTAGATTTTTCATCTTCATAAGCTTTAGTGAATTCTTTTGTTCCTTTTTTAATTTTTTGTAATTCTTTGTTATTCTTTAAAATATAATCTTCTAACTCTTTTTCGTCTTTTATATAAATGCCTTTTGTTCCCTTATTGATCTTGAATAAAGGTGGCTGTGCAAGATAAACATGTCCATTTTCAATTAGTTTATTAAATGGCTTGTTGTTAAAGAATGTTAGTAATAATGCTCGTATATGAGAACCATCAACATCAGCATCAGTCATGATAATAATTTTTCCATATCTTAAATCTTTCAAATCAATATCTTCAACTTTTGGATCAAGGCCAAGTGCGTTAATTAAAGTCACAACCTCATTAGATGACATCATTTTTGATAAAGATTTTGTTCTATGTTCGCTACCATCTCTATTGCTATTTTTTTTAAGAACAATCTCTTCCACATAGGTATTAAGAATTTTACCTCTAAGGGGTAAAACAGCTTGATTTGACCTATTTCTTCCTTGTTTAGCAGAACCACCCGCAGAATCTCCCTCAACAATAAACAATTCTGTTCCTTCTTGTTTGCCTATTTGACAATCTGCTAATTTTCCAGGTAATCCACTTAATTCTAAAGCACCTTTACGTCTAACATTTTCTCTAGCTTTTCTAGCAACGTCTCTTGCTAGAGCTGCCTGCATTACTTTAGCTAAAATAATCTTAGATAAAGTTGGGTTTTGATCAAACCATATTGAAAGTTTTTCACTAACAATGCTTTCTACAATCATTCTAACTTCTGATGAAACAAGCTTATCTTTTGTTTGAGAAGAAAATTTAGGATCAGGTATTTTTGCTGAAATTACACATGTAAGACCTTCTTTAATATCATCTCCTGAAATAGTTAATTTATTTTTTTTTAATAAATTATGCTCTGTAGCATATTTATTGATAACTCTAGTAAGAGCGCTCCTAAATCCTAATAAATGAGTACCACCATCTTTTTGATAAATGTTATTTGTATAAGGATAGATGTCTTCTCCATAACTTGCATTCCACTTTAAAGAACATTCAATTTCAATATTGTCTTTTTTTCCTTCAATATAAATAGGCTTCTTAAATAAATCATTACCGGTTTTATTTACAAGTTTTTCTCTTTTTTCGTCTAAAAAATCAACAAATTCTAAAACTCCTCCATCAAACTTAAATACAATTATTTTTTCTTTTTTTTGATTTAAATCGTTAACAGTTATTTTTATTCCCTTATTCAAGAATGCAAGTTCACGCATTCTTTTAATAATTATACTTGGAGTAAATTTAATTGAAGAAAATATTTCTTTTGATGGTAAAAAAGTTATTTGTGTTCCAGTTTCTTTTGATTTTCCTATAACTTTTAGAGGTGCTTTTGAGGCTCCATCTTTAAATTCTATAAAATATCTATTTCCATCTCTATCGATTTCTAATTTTAATTTTTCTGATAATGCATTTACAACTGAAACTCCAACACCATGTAAACCACCCGATACTTTGTAGGAATCATGATCAAATTTTCCTCCAGCATGAAGCTGAGTCATAATAACTTCTGCGGCAGACATTTTTTCACCCTTATGCATATCAACAGGTATTCCTCTACCATCATCTCTAACTGTAATTGTTCCGTCAGAGTTTATTTTAACATCTATATTTTTACAGTGTCCTGCTAAAGCTTCATCTATTGAGTTATCAACAACCTCATAAACCATATGATGCAAACCTGTTCCATCATCGGTATCACCAATATACATTCCAGGTCTTTTTCTAACAGCTTCAAGACCTTTTAAAACTTTGATGGAGTCTGCTTGATATGTTGAGTTGTTTTTCATTTTTTTTGTATTGGAAATATAAAATAATTATAGCATTTTTATAAAAAAAAGAGGGAAATTTATTATATTAATACACACAATATTGCTTAATAAACCTTGATTTTAAATGTCTTTTCTATTCTGGCGGAGAGACAGGGATTCGAACCCTGGGTACCTTTAACAGTACACACACTTTCCAAGCGTGCGCTTTAAACCGCTCAGCCATCTCTCCAGTTACTGGTCTTTATTAATTTTAAGCACTCCTATAAATGCTTCTTGTGGTATTTCAACTTTTCCAAACTGTTTTCCTCTAGCTTTTCCTTTTTTCTGCTTATCTAGTAGTTTTCTTTTTCTATCTCTAGCTCCACCACCATGAATTTTTGTTAAAACATCTTTTTTAAAACCCTTAATAGTTTCTCTTGCTATAATTTTTCCCCCAATTGCTGCCTGCACTGGAATCATAAAATTATGACGTGGGATTAAATCTTTTAATTTTTCACATACCTCTCTTCCAACAGTTTGTGCAAAATCTTTATGAACCATCATTGATAAAGCATCAACTGGCTCAGCATTAACAAGTATTCCTAATTTTACTAAATCTCCCTCTCTATGACCTATGATCTCATAATCAAAACTTGCATAGCCACTTGTCATTGATTTAAGCCTATCATTAAAATCAAAAACAACTTCATTTAGAGGAATTTCATAGTTTAAAACAGCTCTATTACCCGAATAACTTAAGTTTGTTTGTACTCCTCTTTTATCCTGACAAACTTTTATAATTGCTCCTAGATATTGATCCGGTGTAATAATCGTTGCTTTAATCCAAGGCTCTTCAATAAACTTGATTAAAGTAGGTTCTGGTAAACTTGAAGGGTTTTGTAACTCTATTATGCCTCCTTTGTTCATATGAACTTTATAAACAACCCCTGGTGTTGTAGTTAATAAATTTATATCAAATTCTCTTTCTAATCTTTCAGTTATAATTTCTAAATGCAAGAGACCTAAAAAACCACATCTAAAGCCAAGACCTAACGCAGATGAAGATTCTGCCTCATATGAAAAACTAGCATCATTTAATTGAAGTTTACCTAAACCATCTTTTAATTTTTGGTATTCAGAGCTGTCAACAGGAAACAAACCACAAAATACAACTGGCTTACTTGGTTTAAATCCAGGTAGTGCTTCTTGAGGTGGTTTAGTTGCATCACAAATAGTATCTCCCACTTTTGTTTCTGATAAAATTTTTATTCCTGTTGTTATAAAACCAATTTCTCCTGCATTTAATTCTTTAACATCAGTAGCTTTTGGAGTAAATACACCTACTTTTTCAATTATATATTCTTGGTCAGTAGACATCATTTTGATCTTCATATTTTTTGAAATTTTTCCATTAATAACTCTAACTAGAATAACCACCCCTAAGTAAGTGTCATACCAACTGTCAACTAATAAGCATTTTAAATCAGCATTTGTTTCTCCTTCAGGAGCTGGTAGTGACACAATAATTTGTTCTAGAATATCTTCTATTCCCTCACCTGTTTTTCCAGAGCAAGGTATGGCATTTTCAGTATCAATACCTATGACCTCTTCTATTTGCTTCTTTGTTTTTTCTAAGTCTGATGCTGGTAAATCAACTTTATTTAGTACAGGTACTATCTCATGCTTGGTGTCTAAAGCTTGATAAACATTAGCCAATGTTTGAGCCTCTACTCCTTGGGTACTATCAACAATTAAAATAGATCCCTCACATGCATACAGAGATCTACTAACTTCATAGCTAAAATCTACGTGTCCTGGAGTATCAATTATGTTTAGAATATAGTCTTTACCATCTTTTGCTTTATAATTAAGTTTAACTGTTTGAGCTTTAATAGTTATGCCTCTTTCTCTCTCAATATCCATTGAGTCTAGAACTTGTGCCTTCATTTCTCTTTCGGTTAGACCGCCACAACTATGGATTATCCTATCTGCAATTGTTGATTTACCGTGATCAATATGCGCAATGATTGCAAAGTTTCTGATGTGATCAATTTTTGTCATGATTATGATCTAATCTTAGCACCAGTTTTGGATTCAACAGCAGAAATAATAAGTTGATTAATTTTGTTTAAATCATCCTCAGCTAAAGTTTTTTCTAAAGATTGAATAATTACATTTAATGCAATTGATTTTTTACCTTCTGGAATATTGGTTCCTTCATAAACATCAAATACTTTGACAGATTTTATTAATTCTTTGTCTACATTAGAGATGACTTCAATTAATTCTTGAACTTTAAAATTTTTATCTAAAACAAAAGCAAAATCTCTTTCTGATTTTTGAAAATCTGAATATTTATACTGAGTTTTTTGATCTTTTAATGATTTTTTTGGCTGTTTTAAATTGTCTAAAAATATTTCAAAACCCACTAAAGACTCAACTTTAATATCTAATTTTTTTAATATACCTGGGTGAATATCACCAAAAAAAGCAACTACTTTTTCTTTCCCTTTGTTAAGAAATATTCTTCCTGATTTTCCAGGGTGATAATAACTTGGTGTTTCATCATCAATATAGAGCTTATCTTTATTATAACCTGCTTCAACTAAACTTTTGATAACATCACTTTTAACATCAAACACATCTATTAATCTTTCTTTTTCCAGCCAGCTCTGCCTACCCAATTTTCCTGATCTTAATCCAGTAGCCACTGTCTGTTGCTCTCCTGGCTCAGATCCTAAAAAAGTTGGACCTATTTCAAAAAATGACAAATCTTTAAATCCTCTTCCTAAATTCTTATTCAAATGAATTATCAAATTAGAAAAAATTGAACTTCGCAAAACGTTCAAATCAGAACTTATAGGATTAATTATTTTAATTTCTTTGTTATTTTCAATGAATAGTTGATTAATTTTACTGTCGGTAAAAGACCATGTGATAGCTTCAAAATACCCCTTAGAAGCAATAGATCTTTGTAAAAAATGAAATAATTTTTGTTTTAAATTTAATGTTTGTTTTTTTCTAACTTTTTCAGGTTCAATAATTTTAATTTGATCATAGCCCTTAATTCTTACAAGTTCTTCTACCACATCAACCTCCTGTGAAATATCTGGTCTCCAAGATGGTATAACGGCATCTAGCATTCCCTTGTTTTCTTTAATTTCAAATCCTAGGTTATCTAAGATTTTTATCATTTCTTTTATATCAATATTAAATCCAGTAATTTTTTCAAACAAAGAAGGATCAAATTTTAATGATTTTTTTTTAACATCTTCAATTTTTTGAATATCAAATTCACTAACTTCACCGCCACATATTTCTTGTATTAAATTAGCTGCTCTTTCAAGTCCTTGATCAATTGATAATGGATCAATACCTCTTTCAAATCTAAATTTTGCATCCGTATCTATATTCAAGATTTTAGATGATTTTCTGATTGATCGTGGACTAAAGTAAGCAGACTCAATTAACACATTCTTTGTATCTAGTTCAGTTCCAGTTCTTGTGCCTCCTATTATGCCTCCAAGACCTAATACGCCTGACGCATCTGATATGACACACATCTCATCCTCTAATTTATACTCCTTATTATCTAATGCTTCGAATGTTTCACCTTTTTTAGAATTTCTTACAACTATTCCTTTATCTATTTTATCAACATCATATGCATGAAGTGGTCTATTCAAATCAAACATTACATAATTTGTAATATCAACTATTGCCGAAATAGGTTTTTGGCCTAGAGCAATTATTTTGTCTTTTAGCCACTCTGGACTTTCAGTATTTTTTACTCCTTTAATTAAACAACTACCAAAGGATATGCATGCTTGATTTTTTTCATTTTCAATTTTTACACTAATTGTTTGTTTATTTTTTTTATCAAGTTTTTTTTCTTTTTGATTTATTAATCTTCCCGCGCCTGCAGCAGCTAAATCTCTTGCTATTCCTCTAACCCCTAAGCAATCTGCTCTATTTGGTGTAATAGAAATATCAATTACATTTAAATTTTTTTTTGGAAAATAATTTTCTCCTACTTTTTTGTTATATTTTTCTGGTAAAAGCTCTGTTATGCCATCACTTTCGTTTGATAGGTTAAGTTCAGATTCTGAACAAAGCATTCCATATGAGGTTACACCTCTTATTTTACTTACCACCAATTTCATTTGACTTTTTGGCACTACAGCACCAGGAGGAGCATAAATTGTTAATAAACCCTCTTTAGCATTTGGAGCTCCACAAACAACTTTTACTGGTTTACCCGAACCTATATCAACATCACATACTCTAAGCCTATCTGCATCAGGATGCTTTTCAGCCTTCAGAATTTTAGCAATTACAAATTGATCAAGCTCTCCTGATTGACTATCAACACCCTCTACTTCTAAACCAATATCTGTAAGTTTATCGATGATTTGATTTTCATTAAGTTTGGTATCTAAATGATCTTTGAGCCATGCTGTTGTAATCTTCATCGGCTTAAGCCCCTATAGTTTGTTGGGACATCTATTGGATCAAATCCAAAATGATTTAGCCATCTATAGTCACAATCAAAAAAGGCTCTTAAATCATTAATGCCATATTTCAACATTGCGAGCCTATCTATTCCTATTCCAAATGCATAACCTTGGAATTCATCAGGGTTTACTTTAACATTTTTTAAAACATTGGGATGAACCATTCCACAACCTAAAACTTCTAGCCATTTATCACCTTCCCCAATTACTATTTTTCCATCTTTTATTTCATAGCCAATATCAACTTCTGCAGATGGCTCTGTAAATGGGAAATGACTAGGTCTAAATCTCATTTTAATTTTATCAACCTCAAAAAACTCTTTAATAAAATAATTTAAGCATCCTTTTAAATGCCCCATATTTATATTTTTATCAATATGTAGCCCTTCAACTTGATGAAACATTGGAGTATGAGTTTGATCGCTGTCAGATCTATATGTTCGCCCTGGCGCTATTATTTTAAAAGGTGGTTTATCATTAAGCATTGTTCTAATTTGAACTGGTGAAGTATGTGTTCTTAAAAGTAGCTCTTTTGTATCATCTAGATAAAAAGTATCATGCATATCTCTAGCAGGATGGTTATCAGGTGTATTTAACGCAGTAAAATTATTATATTCATTTTCAACATCTGGTCCCTCTTCTACACTAAAACCAATTTCTGAAAAAATTGAAGAAATTTCATCTATAACTTGAGATACAGGATGAATTTTTCCCTGAACAAAAGGTCTCTCTGGTAAAGTTATATCTATTTTTTCTTTTTCTAATTTTTTGTTAATCTCTTTTTTTTCAATATCATCAATTTTTATAGTAATTAAATTTTCAAGTTCACTTTTGACTAAGTTTAAATCTGATGCAAATTTTTTTCTTTCTTCTTCTGCTAATTTTCCAAGCTGTTTAAATTGCGAGCTGATTAACCCAGTTTTACCAAATAGTTCTGTTTTAATTTGATTAACTTGATTTAAATCCAAATTTTCTTTTAACTTTAAAAGAAATTCATCTTTTATTTTTTTAATATCAGACATATTGAGAGATTATTTCTTCACCGAAGAAAAACAATAGTGAAGATTAATTTAGTGCCGATTGAGCTTTTTGAACGATCGTTTTAAAGGCTTCTGGGCTATCGTATGCTATTTCAGCTAGTATTTTTCTATCTAACTTAATTCCACATTTAGTTAAACCATTAATAAATTTTGAATAAGTTATTCCTTCAGATCTAACACCTGCATTAATTCTTTGTATCCATAAAGATTTAAATTCTCTTTTTTTAGTTCTACGATCTCTGTATGCATATTGCATAGCTTTTTCCATAGCTTGCTTTGCAACTCTTATAGTGCTTTTTCTTCTGCCCCATTGACCTTTGACAGCTTTTAAAACTTTTTTATGTTTTGCGTGACTTGTTACGCCTCTTTTTACTCTAGCCATTTTATCCTCTTAAACTGTAAGGCATGTATGATTTAACTATTTTGCCATCTTGTTTTGACATAGCAGTCGTGCCTCTTAATTTTCTAATTTGTGAATTTGTTCTTTTTATCATACCATGTCTCTTTCCAGCTTGAGCCATCATAACTTTCCCTGTAGCTGAGATTTTAAATCTTTTTTTTGCTGAACTTTTAGTTTTTAATTTTGGCATAATTCTGCGGACTTATACAAATATTGGAATGGATTTACAACCTCTATTAAGCCTTATAAAGGCTGAATAACCATGATCATTTGCTTACCATCAAACTTTGGGTGCAATTCAACTTTGCCAATATCTTGCATATCAGCTTTTATTTTATCCATTAATTCTCTACCTAGGTGTGAGTGTTGTAGCTCTCTACCCTTAAATCGTATTGTAAATTTTACCTTGTCACCTTTTCCAATAAATTTTTTAGCATTTTTAACTTTAAAATCATAATCATGAGTTTCTGTAACTGGTCTCATTTTAATTTCTTTTAATAAAACTATTTTTTGTTTCTTTTTAGCAACATTTGCTTTTTTTTGAGCATCATATTTAAATTTACCCATATCAATAATTTTACATACAGGTGGTTTTGCGTTTGGAGCTATTTCAATTAAATCCAATCCTTGCTCTTTAGCCATTGATATGGCTTCATTTGTATTTATGATTCCTATATTTTCACCATCGCTTCCAATTACTTGAACCTCAGGTGAAGAAATTCTATTGTTAGATCTTGGACCTTTATCTTTAGTTCTTCTTTGAAAATAATTTTGTTTAAAATCTGCCACTTAGTTTGAGGATGCTTTGTTTAAAGCTGAGAAAGTTTCTAAGAATAAGTTTAATTCCATATTTTCTTGTTTGTTCGTATCCAATCTTCTAATCGTTACTGAGTTACTGTCAACTTCTTTTTTTCCACAAATCAATAAAAGTGGTATTTTTGATAGTGAATGTTCTCTAATTTTATAATTTAAGTTATGGTTTTTTAAATCTACCTCAGAGCTTATGCCTGCATTATTAATTTTTTCATTTACTTCTTTTGCATAAGAATCAAATTCCTCTGAAATTGGAATTACAACAGCTTGTAAAGGAGCTATCCAAAATGGAAATTTGCCTGCATAATTTTCTATAAGAATTCCAATAAATCTTTCTAATGATCCAAATAACGCCCTGTGAAGCATTACAGGAATTTTTTTAGTTCCATCTTTATCAACAAAAGAAGCATCTAATCTTCCTGGTAAATTAAGGTCTACTTGTAAAGTTCCACATTGCCAATCCCTACCAATAGCATCTCGTAAAACAAATTCAATTTTTGGACCATAGAATGCTCCCTCTCCTTTATTAATTGTGTATTGAAGCTTTGAAGCTTTAACTGCATCTAATAAAGCTTTTTCAGCTTTGTCCCAAACATTATCATCACCAACTCTTAAGTCTGGTCTATCTGAGTATTTTAATATTACATCTTCAAATCCAAGATCTTTATAAATATCTAAAATTAAATTAGTAACAATCAAACATTCTGATGTAATTTGATCTTCTGTGCAAAAAATATGAGCATCATCTTGAGTAAAAGCTCTAACTCTTAAAAGTCCATGTAAAGCACCTGAAGGCTCATATCTGTGTACTTTTCCAAATTCTGAAATTCTTAAAGGAAGATCTCGGTAACTTTTTAATCCTTGATTAAAAACTTGTACGTGACCTGGGCAATTCATTGGTTTTATTGCAAATATTTTTTCATCTGGTGTTTGAGAAGTATACATATGCTCTCCATATTTTTCCCAGTGGCCAGATTTTTCCCAAAGAGATCTATCTAAAATTTCAGGAGTGTTCACTTCTTTGTAGCCAGCTTTTTCTTGTCTAGCTCTCATATATGCAACTAATTTTTGAAATAACTTCCAACCTTTTTCATGCCAAAATACTGATCCTGGACTTTCTTCCCTAAAGTGAAATAAATCCATTTCTTTTCCAAGTTTTCTGTGGTCTCTTTTTTCTGCTTCTTCTATTCTTTTTAAATATTCATCTAAATCTTTTTGTGATGCCCAACTTGTTCCATAAATTCTTTGCAACATTTCATTATTTGAGTCACCTCTCCAATAAGCCCCTGATACCTTTGTTAATTTAAAGTACTTACCAATTTTTCCCGTTGAAGACAGATGAGGGCCTCTGCATAAATCATGCCAGTCTCCATGAAAATATATAGAAACATCTTCACCCTGTGGAATACTTTCAATAATTTCAGCCTTATATATTTCTCCTTTATCTTTGAAATGAGATATGGCTTTATCTCTTTTCCAAACTTCTCTTGTAGTTGGAACATCTCTATCAACAATTTCTTTCATTTTATTTTCAATTTTATTTAAATCATCTTCTGTAAAGGGTTCTTTTCTTGAAAAATCATAATAAAATCCATTTTCTATAATTGGACCAATTGTAACTTGTGTTCCAGGAAAGAGTTCTTGAACAGCCATTGCAGTTATATGGGCCGTATCATGACGGATAGTTTCTAATCCTTCTTTATCTTTTGAAGTAAAAATTTTGACTGAGCAATCTTTATCTAAAACAAAACTTAAATCCTTAAGCTCTTCATTAACACTAATAATAGTTGCCTGCTTTGATAAAGATTTACTAATCTTTTCAGCAACCTCAAGTCCTGTTACTTTATTTGGAAATTCAATAGTGTTTCCATCTGGCAATGTTATTAATGGCATTTAATTCAATAATTTTTTGTATTCTGAATATGTAGAAAAACACATTTTTTCAACATTAAATTTTTTAATTATATTTTTTCTACCTTCTATACCAATAGATTTCAATCTAGATTCGTCTAATTGTAAGACTTCTATTATTTTTTTACTCAAAGCTTCTGCATTACCAGACTGAAATAAAAAACCTGTCACGTTATCAATAATAGTTTCGTTAGATCCCCCAATATCACTTGCTATTATTGGTTTTTCCATTGATTGAGCTTCAACTGCTACCCTTCCAAAAGCTTCAGGTTCTACTGAGGCTGAAACAACAATGTCTGATATTTTATAGGCTAACGGCATATTTTTACAATGTTCTATAAATTTTAACTGACTAGTTAGCCTATATTGCTCAGCCAATCTTTTAATTTTTTTGGTATAAATGTCTCTTCCTTGATCGCTACCCAAAATAATAGCATTAAAAGACTCATACCCCAGTTCTTTATTAACAAGATTTAATGCCTCAATAAATGTCTCCTGACCTTTCCAAGCAGTTAACCGACCTGGCATTAGGATCGTTTTTTTATTTCTATCAACTTCCCAATCTGAAATAAGTCTGTTTTCTTCACTGTCTAAAATTGTTGATAATTCAAAATAATCGACATTAATTCCCCTAAAAATTACTAAGAATTTTTTTTTTAAATCTAAATATTTTGGATAATTTTGATTAATATGTGAAAAAATAAAATTTGATCCTGCTATTATTAAATCTGATCTAACCATTACTGAATTATAGAATTTTTTAATTGAGTTTTTAAAATTATAAGTACCATGAAAAGTTGTAACAAACTTTCTTCTTGTAATTTTTGTTGCAAACAAACAAGACCAAGCTGGAGCACGACTTCTTGCATGAACAATAGATATATTATTTAGTAAAATAATAAAAATCAAAGCTATTGAATTAAAGAGCATTAAAAATGGATTTTTACTATGGACGGGAAGTTTTATTACTTTTACTTTTTTTTTATCAATAAATTTTAATAACTCTCCTCCACTAGTTACTATATAAGAACCACAATTATTTTCTGGTAAATAGTGTGCAAGATCGTAACAGCCTGTTTCTGCACCCCCATATCCAAGTTTAGGAATTACTTGCAGTACTTTTAATTCTGAAGACATTTGATAGAACTATATATTAAGAATTAATTCTAATAAACTTATATGAATAAATTTAAATACATTAAGATCCTTAATAACAGGCAAATAAGATATTTAAGTAAGGATTATAGAGATAATCTTTATATTGTTTTTTTACATGGTTTTATGTCAAGCATTGAAGGTGAAAAACCTCAAGCAATACTAAAATTTGCAAAAAAAAATAAGCTTGGTTTTCTTGCTCTTGAATATTCTGGTCATGGGAAATCCTCAGGAAAATTTACCAAGGGAAATATCACACAATGGTCAAAAGAAGTTGAAATAGTAATAAAAAAAATAGTTAAAAAAAATAAATTTATCTTAGTTGGTTCAAGTATGGGAGCGTGGCTCTCCTTAAATCAATTTAAATATTTTAAAGATCAAATTAAAGGTTTTTTAGGAATTGGTTCGGCTCCAGAGTTTTTACAAAACCTAATGTGGAAAAAATTTACAAAAAAAATGAAAAATGAAACTATAAAGAAAGGAATTTATAACTTAAAACATGGTAATTATGAGTATCCAATCACTTATCAGTTAATAAAAGATGGTAGAAAAAATAAAATCTTGAATAAAAACATTAAATCCAAAATCAATGTAACTATGATTCATGGAAGTAAAGATGAAGTTGTTCCAACAAGTTATTCTAGAAAAGTTCTTAAGTTATTTACTAAAGCTAATAAAAAATTAGTGATAATAAAAAATGGTGATCACAGCTTATCAAGTAAACGAGGTTTAAAAAAAATACTCTTAGAGCTAAATAAAATTACAACTAATATGGTTTAATCCTTCGATATAGCTTGGAAATTTTAAATTATAATCAAAATAACTTTTCATCTTTTTGTTGCTAACTTTTTTAGACTCATTATAAAAATTTTTCAACATCTCACTTTTAATTTGGTCAACTTCAATTTTTTCGATATTTTCAATATTTAATATCTTTGCTCCAAATAAAGTAACCTCTTCAGATGTAGAGGGTTTATCATCAGATAGATTGTATATTTCTCCTGACTTAAATTTTGATAAAGATTTAAATAATATATTTGAAATATCATCTACATGAATTCTAGAAAAAAAATGATTTTTTTTGTTGATCAATTTCACGCCTCCTGATTTTAGACGTATTAAAATATTTTTTTCATTAGAATAAATTCCAGATAACCTAAATATCTGAATTGGTATTTTCTTATTTTTTTCTAGAGAAAACCATGCATTTTCAGCTTTCAATCTTGCAATACCATTATTTGAAATTGGGTTTGTTTTGCTATTTTCATTAACCCACTCTCCCTTATGATCACCATAAATACTAGTCGCTGATAAGTATGTTATCCATTTTACTTTGGAATTTTCTATAAATTTAGAAAAATTTTTTATAACTAAATCTTCTTGATTTTCTGGTGGTATAGAAACTAAGATATGATCTGCTTCTTTTAATTTTACAACTAAATTTTGATCAAATTTTTCGCTATTAAATAGATAGCTATTATAATTAATACCATTGAATGTTTTTTTTGAAGACTCACTTCTAGAGGTTGCTGACAAATTGATATTATACTGCTCAACACTAAGCTTCTTTATAAAATTTTTTGCTACTTGGCCAAAACCAAAACAAAAAATATTTATATCCTTCATTTTAACTAACTTCTTTTATAATAGATTTTAAACTTATTGGGTTTTTTAGCTTATCAATCATTTCTTTTGGACAAACTTGAATAAAATTAGAAATTTCTCTATCAAAATTTTCTAT
>Ga0222719_10000829_pt1 | contig 30802 bp, 40 predicted proteins | sample C33_34DmetaG_FD_165039 | JGI IMG/M metagenome (GOLD analysis project Ga0222719, IMG submission 165039) | Estuarine water microbial communities from San Francisco Bay, California, United States - C33_34D | ecosystem: Environmental > Aquatic > Marine > Unclassified | place: USA: California... | reverse complement strand
CGTGCCGCTAGTGCCTCGGGTCTAGGATCTAGTGAAACTGAATATGTTCGCACAACATTTGCGACAGCGTACTCGTCTGGTCTGAATGACTACAGTTTTACGTTGTGGAAAAACGCAGGCCAGTCTTTAAATTTGGAGGCTGTGATGCCTCCGAAACGTTTGTTTACTGCTAGGCCGTACGCTATTAGAAGGTAGTGATGGAATTAAACGAGTTGTTGTGGGAACGTGAATGGCGTTCCTGTAAAGGTGGCGACACGCCAGATGAACAAATCCAAGGGTTCTTTTATTTTTGTGAGAACTATTGGTTTATCCGTCACCCTGAACGGGGACGGATTCTGTTCGAGTTGCGTGAAGCCCAGCAACAAACCATTGAAGCATGGCACACTGAACGCTATAACATTGTGTTGAAGGCACGTCAGATCGGGTTCTCTACATTGGCGGCGGCATACTGTTTTTGGCTGGTTTTCTTTTGGCCTGACAGGTTTATCGTCATGCTGTCACGTACTGAACGTGAAGCGGCTAAGTTGCTACAGAAATCCAAGTATGGTTATCGTTGGATGCCGCAGTGGATGAAGGAGCGAGGGCCGCGTCAGATCACAGACCACCAGTTGAAGATGGTGTTTGATAACGAGTCCGCCATAGAGTCACTACCTTCCAGTAATGATCCTGCTCGTGGTGAGTCGGTGTATCTGGTTGTGGTAGACGAGATGGCGTTCTTGCCTAACTCTGAGGAAGCGTGGGCTTCGATTGAACCTATTGCTGACGTGGGTGGACGCATCATCACTCTCAGCACCGCTAATGGTTCTGGTAACTTCTTTCATCAGATGTGGGTTGGTTCCCAGACGGGAACCAACTTGTTTAAGGGTTTGTTTTTCCCTTGGTCTGCTGGTGATCGTGACGAAGCGTGGTACGAAGTTAAAGCACGCAACACTCCGTTGTGGCAGTTGCATCAAGAGTACCCTAGGTCACCTGAAGAAGCGTTCATCAAATCAGGTAACCCCGTATTTGATGTAGATATTTTGGAGGGATTTATCACAGTTGATCCTGTGGTGGGCGATCTAGTGTTTGATACTGAAAGTCCTACTTATTTGAAACCGCACAGGGACGGCTCTTTTAAAGTTTGGGTTGAACCAGAACATGAGGGCGTGTATGTGATTGGTGCTGACGTTGCCGAAGGTTTATCGTACGGTGACTACAGTTCTGCCCATGTGATTGATGCTACAACTGGGAATGTGGTTGCTCATTGGCATGGACACATTGCTCCAGATTTGTTTGGCATACTATTAGGATATATGGGCTGGTGGTACAATAACGCTCTTGTGGGTGTAGAGAATAACAACCATGGTCTTACAACGCTGAAGGCGTTGCAAGGTACTGGTTACCATAATATCTATAAACAGCGCAGGCTCGCACAGGTGCGTGCCAAGCAGACAGATATTTTAGGTTGGAGAACTACAGCGTCCACAAAGCCGTTGATGATTGACGAGTTGGCGGCTGTCATTAGGACAGAAAATATTGGTTTGTTTTGTTCTAATACTATTGGTGAGTTGCGAACGTTTGTTCGCAAGTCGAACGGGAAGATGGCTGGTTCCCCACACGATGACCGTGTGATTTCGTTGGCTATTGCTAATCAGATGTTAAAGTTTGTGTGGCTTCCCGAGTATGATGCGGGTACTCCTGTTCCTACGAATAGTTTGGTTTGGTGGGAACAGTTTCTTATGCGAGAGGAATCTCCTGCAAAAACTCCGTTAGGTGCGTACAATACGCGCAATAGTGCACATTTAGGTTAGAACGGGAACGTTTATAGTATGGGTAGTCTCAAATGTGAACAATGTGGAAAAGTTTTTACGTTCGATGTGATTCCACGTCGGGGTGCTATTTGTTTTGGTTGCCATGTTAAGGGCATCAGGTTCGGTTTCACTCATGGTCAGGAAACGTTTCATGGTGCTACGTTTAAGGAACGTGAGCGTGAAATCATTGGCGATGCCATAGCGCAGGGTCGCGACATAGAATATGTGGGGAACAAGTGATCTGATATGTCTAATGTTGTTGCGGTTATCCTAGCGATCCTAGCACCTAGCGGTGTTATCGTTACTTTGCTAGAGCGAACTAGGAAAGAAAATAATCGCGACCATAACAGTAACAGGGAGTTGTTGGAACAGATTGATGTTAAGGTTGATGGCATCGACAATAGGCTAGATCATCACATTGAGTGGCATCTAGATAAGGAGACAAAATGAATTATCGTGAAGCGTTTAACAAGGCGGTAGCAACGTTTTTGGCTGGTGCTACTGCGGCACCGATCACTGCGGCTGTAGCCGACATCTCGTTCTTTAAAGCGGCTGGTATTGCTGGTTTGGTTGCGGTGTGGAACTGGTTGGGTCGTGTTGCTCAGGTGTGGGTGAAGTCCTGATATGGCTCGCCCATCTAATAATGACCTGCTTGCGAAGTATCGTAAGAAGATGACAACCTCCCGTCGTTGGCGACGGGAGGAACATTACGACGACACTTGGAAACGTCTAGTTGACTTGTATCGTGGCCGTCACTACGAGTATTTTACGGACGAAGATCGTGTGCTTGTGAACCTTGCGTTCTCCACAATTAACGTTATTGCACCTTCGATTGCTGTGAACTATCCCAAGATTGCTGTTAATGCTGTCAATCCTGAGAATGCGGCTAACGCCGTAATCGCTGAAGCAGTAACAAACTATTGGTGGCGGCATCGTGACTTTAAAGATCAGTTCCGTCGTGCAGTAAAAGACTTCCTTATTGTTGGTCACGGATGGCTGAAGGTTGGCTACCGTTACGTTGAAGAAGAACGTGTTGGAGAACACGAAGATATTTCTGACCCGAACGTTGAAGATAATGTAACATCCACAACTCTGATTGTGTTGCAGGACGAACCGTTCGTCGAACGTGTTTCACCGTTCGACGTGTTCGTTGACCCAGACGCTACGTCAATGCACGACGCTAAGTGGATTGCTCATCGTGTACGCCGTACAGTAAACGATGTCAAGACAGACAAGCGTTATGCGGCTAGCGTACGCAAGGACGTAGGTGCGGTTACTTACGCCAAGTATACCGACGATCCATCGTCACGTAAAATCCACGACAAAGACGAAGGCTACGCTGATGTCTACGAGTTTTATGATCTGAAGAACAACACGGTTAGCGTGTTCTGCGATTCAGGTGATGGCTTCCTGATTAAACCGAAGAAGCAACCGTACTCATTTGGTCATCCGTTTGTGATGTTACGCAACTATGATGTTCCAGACCAGTTCTACCCTATTGGCGAGTTGGAGGCCATTGAGCCGCTACAGCGAGAGTTGAACGAAACTCGTACCCAGATGATGAATCACCGTAAACGGTACGCACGTAAGTATCTGTACCGTGAAACAAACTTTGATTCTAATGGTAGGTCTGCGTTGGAATCTGATGATGACAACGTGATGGTTCCTGTGCAGGGCGACAACCCTCTCGGTGATGTGGTTGCTCCATTCCCTGCTTTGATTAACCCTCCAGAGTTTTACAATCAATCTGAACTCATTCGTACAGATATTGAACTTGTGTCAGGTGTCACAGAGTTTATGCGTGGCGGCGTATCAGAGATTCGCCGCACCGCAACAGAAGCCGCACTTATTCAAGATGCACAGAATGCACGTACAGCAGACAAACTTGCTGTCATTGAAAAGTCTGTTGCAGAAGTTGGACGCAGAGTTCTTATGCTTGCACGCCAATACATGAGCGGTGAACAGGTGGCACGTGTTCTGGCTAAAGACGGTGAACCAATGTGGGTAACGTTTGACCGCGAATATTTGAACGGTGACTTTGACTTTGAGGTGGCGGCTGGATCTACTCAGCCGTCTAACGAAGCGTTCCGTCGCCAGTCTGCCATGCAAATGGTTGATGCTATGGCACCGTTTGTTTCCGCTGGTGTTGTGGATGTTCAGAAACTGGGTGCATATGTTCTTCAGTATGGTTTTGGGGTTAAGAATCCTGAAATGTTTATGACTGAGCCTCCACAAGCAGAGATGCAACCACAAGGTCAACAACCTCCGATGCCGCCGATCCCTATGGATCAGGCGGCTCCCATGATGGCTCAACCTCAGATGGCTCCCGCAGGGAATATTCCACCTGAGTTGCAGGCTATGTTAGCGGCGGGTATCCCGCCGTCGCCAACAATGTAATTAGAACGGGATAAACATATATATAAGAGCAACCTTTTGGACTCTAGATTGGAGACATTCGTGTCTGAAGAAAATATTAATGTTGATGTTGAAAGTCCAGCAGTGGACACCGAAGCACCAGCAGTGGCGGAAGATACTACATCTTACGAATATGTAGACCCTAGTGCTTTCGACGGAAAGTATGTGAAGGTTAAGGTAGACGGGACAGATATTGATGTTCCGTTTGGCGAAGCCATTCAAGGGTATCAGCGTCAGGCTGATTATACACGTAAGACGCAGGAACTTGCGGCACAAAGAGAGCAGTTGGGCTACGCCCAAACTTTACAACAAGCGTTAGAAACAGATCCACAGGGAACCATTGACCTGTTGACACGCCATTATGGTGTGGCTACAGCAAATCAGATGGTTGCCGATGCACAGAACGAACCGCAGGTTCCAGAGTTCGATGATCCTTTGGAGAAACGAATTTGGGAAACTGAACAACGGATTCAACAGTATGAGCAGGAGCGCGCTAACCAACAGTTGCAAAGTGAGATTGGTAGACTGCAATCTACATACGAAGATTTTGACCCGAAAGAAGTTGTCCGTGTGGCGTTGAAAAACAACACTACGGACTTAGAAGGAACATACAAGATGCTGGCTTTTGACAGGCTTAGAGCGGCTAGGGCTAACGCCCCAGAAGTTCTAGCACAACAAGAGCAGACTCTGGTGGATGCAAAACGTGACGCTGGATTTGTTGAAGGCGGCACACGAGCAAACAGTCCTTCTGCTACTAACGAGTTTAAACCTTCTAGCATTGCTGAAGCGTGGGCGCTCAGCAAGCAACAACTCGGCATGTAATTTATTCAATTTAGTTAGGAGACTAAAATGGCTGGAAACTCAAGTTTCGATTCATTGCTGTCCACAACCCTTGCGAATTATCGCGATCAGTTGACGGACAACATTTTCACTGCACGTCCGCTCACGAACCATCTCATGGAGAATGGTCGTGTGCGTATGCTTGATGGCGGCACAAAGATTGTGGAACCATTGATCTACGGGCAGAACTCAACCGTCGGTTCATACGCTGGATACGACACTATTTCACTTACCGCACAAGAAGGCATCTCCGCCGCAGAGTACGACTGGAAGCAGTACGCCGCTTCTATCGCAATCAGCGGTATCGAAGAAGCCAAGAACAACGGTGAAGCCGCAATCATTAACCTTCTCGAAGCAAAAATTATGCAGGCAGAAGAGTCAATGCGTGAAAGTTTCAACCAGATGTTCTTCTCAGATGGCACTGGTAACAGTGGCAAAGACTGGAACGGTCTTGGCAACCTTGTTGATGCAACGACCGCTGTTGGCGGTATTGATCCTGCTGGGGCTGGCAACAGTTGGTGGGGTTCATACGAGGAAGGCACCGCTGGTGCCCTTTCGCTTGCTGACATGGCAACCGCATACAACTCAGTGTCGGTCGGCAACGACCATCCTGACATGGTGCTAACCACACAGACATTGTTTGAGAAGTACGAGTCACTTCTTCAGCCACAACTCCGTTACACGGATGCAAAGACGGCTGATGCAGGTTTCCAAAACCTTCTCTTCAAGTCGGCACCTGTTGTTTATGATGTGCACGCTCCAGCAGGAACGATGTTCTTCATTAACTCCAAGTACCTGACCCTCGTTGGTCACTCAGGTAAGTGGTTCTCGCAGACAGAATTTGTCCGCCCAGAGAACCTTGATGCGCAGTATGCACTCATCATGTGCTACGGCAACTTGACCGTTCGCAACCGTGCGAAGCAGGGCAAGTTGACGGGTCGCACCGCCTGATAGCATTGTTGTGTGGTGGGGGTATGCCTCGCCCCCACCACACACTTTACTTTGTATTTGGAAATTAGATAGGAGTAACAATGCCTAAAGGTGGAAAGAAATCTGCAATCGAACTAGGTAATGGCAGTTCGGCTAGTCGCAATACTAGGGCTACTACTGGTGATCCTAATACGACTCGTCCTGCTCGTCGCAATCGTCCTCGTCGTCCTGTCAGCAATGCTGGCAATACTGCTATGGCTAAGAATGCAGCGAATGATTGGTGGGATAACCAAACCCAGTTCTATTTGTACCCATCTAGCGATGGGTACGGCATGGGTTCTTCTCGTGGTAGCGCACACAACGACGGACTAGATCCTAGGGCGTTGACGCAAACTGGTGTTGGACGTTACTATCCGCAGGGTGTTACTCCGATTCCTTCTCCTGTGGTTAATATGCCTTACACTCCGAAGTGGACTATGCCTGAACCTCAGGGTACTTCTCCTCGTCGCCCTCGTCCTCGTACTCCTATTCGTGGAGGCAGTGGCCCTGTTGTTGGAGAACACTTCAGGTTCTTGCCACCCACTCGCTGATGGCACCTTCGATCCCTCCAACCAGTTATGTTACTGGTGAAAACATGTATGAAAACATGTTGGATTTGTTGGTGCAAGCAAAGATAAATCGAAACAATCCTGCTCGTGGAGAATCAATGCGGTTCTTCAATCAGGCTTACGATTCTGGTGCAATGAAAGATTTTGTTAAACCAGAACATCCTTTAAACGCTAGTGCTAGAGAAATAGATAGTTCTGTTTTCGCTCAGACAAGAAATGATCCAGCGATTCAGAATCTTGGCAATGATGACATTCTGTTTACTTTGTCTCGAAATTCTCCTGATGCACACCCTATTGGTTATGCTTCGTATTATCCTGTTGATGGGTGGGCTTTGCACCAAGTGGATTTACCACCAGATCCGTTTTTGCGTGCGATGGCGGCGGCTTCCAGCACTTACAACATTCCTGCTGTAGATTTAAATATGGAACGTTTGTTGGAAGATTTTGGTGGCGGTAACCCGAACCCTACTTATGATGTGTCTGCGACTGTTGCCAACTTGCCTGAGTCGATTCGTCCTGATGTGTTGAACTTTTATTATCCTGATAGATTTGGCGGAGAATATGCGGCTTATGTAAATGCTACTGATGGTGCTGGCAGATTTGCGTTTGACTCCGATCAAGCAATGTTCTTCAATCAGGAAGCACTGATGAACGCTGGCAATTACTGGCCTTCTACTACGATGCACGAATCAGGACACATTTTGGACAGAGGTCTTGCAGGCGTAATGTCTGGTGCAGGATCCACAGATCCTTACGGTGTTCCTTTTACTAATAACACTAACAGAAATTTTGTTTCTGAACAGGACTCGTATAGGGAAAACGTTGATAAAGATTTGGCTATGGGTAGCATCAGAGAAAGATTAAATATTCCTGAAAATATGCCTCTTTATTTCTCCACCAGAGACACAGCCGTAAATCTTGATGAAGATTTTTTTACTGATTATTCTTTGGATTCTTCAGCAGAAGATGTGGAAGATTTTGCAGAAAGATTTACATTGTATTTGATGGACAGGGACGTAGGTTGGGCAATGGAGGATGTTACTGGAACGAAAAAGTGGAGATTCGCTGAATTGTTTCCTTGGTTAACTAGATATTTTGATGGCCTGTTGAGGCAGAATGCGGTTATGGACGCTTTGATTCCGTCTAGATCGTAGAACGAGAAAGCATATTATATGAGTGGAGTACCAGCATATTCTTTTTATGGCAGACCAGCGAACGATGCACGTCTAGCCCACATGGACGGAGCGCGCCTAGCGGCTCCGTCTGCACCGTATCTGGGTAGGGGCAATCTGTGTGCCGCTAATGAAGATACGTGCACAGGCCGCAAGGCCAAGGGCACGGATTATTGTTTCGGCCATGCTAGGTCTATGGGTTTAATTAAGAAAGGCAAGGAGACTGATGGCACGACTGACGTTGAGTGACATTCGTTCACGGGCACGTGAAGTCGCAGAAGTTTCTTCTGCCGACGTTTCTGATGCTTTAATGGATTTGTTTATCCGTGACGGCTACAACAGGATTATTGATTTGGAACGGCGTTGGCCGTTCCTTGAAGTATCGTTCACTATGAACACTGTTGCCAATCAGACAGCGTACACAATAGATGACTACACGGATCACACTATCCGTGAGGTTGTCAGCATCGTTGACCCCGACCATGTGCGTCTAGATTTTGTTTCGTATGAGATTGCTGAGGAAACATTTGTAACTAACGATGCTCCTAGTGGTCGCCCAATGTTTGCTTCACATTGGGCTGACCAGATACATTTGTTCCCCACACCTAAAGAGGTGTATACGTTGAATGTGCGTGCCTATCGTGAACCTACCGATTGGATCACGGCTGGCACTGCTCCTGACGGGGTGGAAGCGTTTGATCTGGCGTTGATTGATTATGCTGTGTCTAGGTCGTACAAGATGCAGGAAGCGTTTCAACCTGCACAAGAGTTTGAACGTTCGTTTAATGACACGGTGGCGTTCGCTAGACGTGATGTGATGAAGGCTGATTCGTATGCGCCTGTGCAGTTATCTAGTGGCGGTCATGTGAAGTCTTGGGGTCGTCATCCGAGGTTCAGATGACCAGCGTTTTTGCTGTTGAGGATTTTACTGGCGGGTTAAATTTGCGTGCCGATGTGTTTAACATCGGCAAGAATGAGACACCTGATTTGTTGAATGTGGACATTGACCCTAGGGGTGGGGTTCAACAGCGTGCTGGCACAGAGTATATGAATGATACTGCTATTGGTGGTTTTGCTGATGGTGCGTTTGCTCCGCATCGCCTGTTTCACTGGCGGCGAGCAAACCAACAGTTGATCTTGGCCGCTAACAATAAAGTATTTTACGGTACGGAAAACAATTTTACTGATACTGGGATTGTTACGACACAGCAGTATGGTGCAGAGTTTGCTGAGTGGATTGGTTCAGACGACTATCTGTATGTTTCTTGTGGTGCTGGTACTAACTCTGTGAAGTGGGATGATGCGCTGGTTACTTCGTTGACTCCTAGTGGTAGTGGTGCTTGGCAGGGTGATTTGCTTTCCCCTAGCGGTACACATATGCCGACTGCCGATCATGTTGCTACTCATATTGATCGTTTGTGGGTTGCTTCTACGCAGGAAGATAGTGTTGATTATCCTGACAGGGTGCGTTGGTCGCATCCGTTGTTCCCTGAGTCTTGGCGTGAGAACGACTATATTGATGTTGTTGGTGGCGGTGTCGGTATCCGTGCGCTGATTCCGTTCTCTAATCATATTCTTGTGTTTAAGGATCGTGCCGTGTTTGCGATCCATGGTTACAATGAGAACACGTTCCAGTTGGTTCCTTTAACACAGGAGTTGGGTACGTATTCGTCGCAGACTGTTGCGGCTAGCGAACAGGCTGTGTATTTCTTCTCGTGGCCTGACGGTTTGTTTCGCTATAACGGTTCAACTATTGAAGATGTTTTCACTCAGTTACGTCCTATGATTGACCGTAACGAAATTAACCGTAACGCTTTGGATGCTGTGCATGTTGACTGGTCAGGTCGCCGTATTTTCTTGAGTTTGCCTGTAGGTACCAGCCCTGACGATTTTGAAAACTATGATGACACTGATTCTAGCGGATCTGTGTATGACGACTATCTAGTTAAGTATGACGGATACGAACGTCCACCTATTTCTACCGCCAGTTTCGTGTACGATCCTAGTGTTGGTAGGAATGGTGCGTGGACTAGATACCGTCATGCTGACGGGTATGGAATGGTTTGTGGCACCGATTACACCACTCCTTCTGGTGTGTCTAGCGGATATTTTTGTTCTCCGTATGAGGCTAGAGTGTTGCGGTTTAATTCCGAGTTGCACACCGATCCTGTGGACGCTGTGGCAACAGATTTTAATGGCTACTATACGATGGGTTGGCAGGATTTAGGTCAGCCACAAGCCCGTAAGTTTTGGCGTTCACCAGAGTTCATTGTATCTAGAGTGTCATCTAGTTACACGTTGGATGTTGATGTGTTCCATGACTGGAACACATTCAACTATGACCGCACGTTCACTGTTCCTTTTGTGGCGAACACAGAAGGGACACCTGATGACATCGAACAGTGGACAGATTTCTATGGGTCTGACACGGTGCGTGGCGACACGTTAGGTTCGGCACGTTCCGTGCAGGTCAGGTTCGGGTCGTCTGGTGCTAAGTGGGGTGTGAATGGTGTAGTGTTCCGCTATTCGTTCCGCAAGGTGCGTGTCTGATGGATAAGGCTGGGCGTAGATGGATGTCTCCTGTTCTTCCTAGTTACACGGATCAGAACTCTAAGGCGATGACTGATACTACTTTATCGTTGACCGAGTTTTTCAATCAGACTGTGGGTGTTTGGGGCGAGTTTCATGGTACGACTGATGGTGTTGGGGAGTTTACGGTGGCGCATGGCGCACCGTTTACTCCTAGTTGTATTCTGATTACTGAACATTTTGAGGGTATATCGACCCACAGTCAGGGTGGTTTCCATATTGATTCTTGGGATAAGGATAATGTGACAATACATTTTCTTACGTCAACTAGTGGCAATAATAGGGCTAGTACGCCTGTTGGGTTTTTCATGTTATGTTTACCGTGACTAGAACGAGATAGGGTATAGTAATGGCAGATATTTCTTTTGCAGAGACAGACTTTAATCTGGGTCGTAGGCGTGCGCAAAGTGCGTTTGATTTGGGCATGGCTGATTTGACTCGGAAGCGTGAGAATCTGGGTCGTCAAACAACACGCAACTATGAGAATCTAGCAAGACAATATAGGCAGGCGGCTCCGCAACAGATCACACAGTTCACTGGCCGTGGTTTAGGTAGGTCTGGTTTGTTTAAGAAGTCGATGACAGATTTTGCTTTACAGCAGGAACGTGATCGTGCAGATGTTTTACGTCAAATGTCAGAACAGCAGGCTATGTACGACGTACAGCAAGCAGGTTACGATCAGGCTTTGAATGACGAGATTGCTAGGTTAGAGCAGGCCAAGTTGAAGCAGATTGCGGCGGATGCGGCGGCATTAAAGAATGCCGCCCCACTTATCTAGGAGTTATTATGGCTATTCAATACAGTCAATTCAGTAGTCCTCTATCTAGGAACGCTAGAAAACCTAGTGTAAAACCTAGTGTTGTTATCAACGATGGAAGTTGGAACCCCAACGACACTGTGGATTATGCTACTGGACAAAATTTGATTCCTACTTGGAACATGCCTGATTTTGGTGGTTACACTGCGCCCGCTCAACCCGCCAGCCAAACAATAGATTTCACTAGCGGTTTGCCTAGTTGGACGATGCCCAATATTACGCCTACATCTACGTCTACGGATACATTTAATGTTCCTGCTGTTGATAGTTCTTACGCTGATGCAGACCGAGGTTCAGTTGGGACGACGATGAATAGGGTTGAACCTGTCTATCCTTTTGAAACGTGGTTTGGAAAAGAAGTCGGGCGACAAATGGGGTACATTGACAAAAATATTTGGAACTCTATGACCCCAGAGCAAAGAGATCAATGGCGGGCTACAGCCTACAACAAATATCTTGCTAGTTTAAACAATGACGAGACTGTACCTGACACTGGTACTGGTGGTAGCAGTGTCAATGCTGAATATGCAACAGCGTTGCGTGATTATATTGCTGGGATACAGGGATCTGGTCTTGACTATGGGAAACTGATTGAAGAAGCACAAGCACGCTACGGCGGTTACGGTGACACGTTGACTACCGATGTTGCCGCCGCTACTGCGAAACAGCAGGCGGCGGCACAGCAAGCAAGACAGGCTCTTCTAGGTTTGATGCCTACCACTGTTTCTAATGTTACGCCTGCCAACCTTGGGGCTGGCACCGCAACAGGATATCTGCAAAACATTGGAGCGTCCACAAGAGATGTAGATGCTGTGCGCGCTATGGAACAACAGATGTTGAATCAATCGTTGGCTAGCACGCAGGCTTACACTCAGCGTCTAGCCGCTGTGGATGAGGCGAACCGTATGGCTCAGCAGGCGGCTGTTGAAACCATTCTTCAGGAGGCTTCTAGCGGTTTGGCTACTAATGAGCAGGCGCAACGCCGTCAGTATGCTGAGGCGTTGGCCGCTGAGGTTGAACGTTTGCGTGCCGCAGAGCAGGCACAGCAAAACAATTTGGCTAACATGTTGTTGGAAGCCCGCTTAATGGCGGCGCAGTCAGGAGTAGCAGTCTGATGGATGAGCAAGCATTACTGTTGTATCTGCTTTCTGGCGGGCAATCAATGATGAACCCGATGTTGCAGACACCACTTCAGGCTGGTGTCGGTCGTACCGACATTGCTCCTTTGTTGGATGACACAGGTTTGGGTGCTGTTACTGGCGGTATTAATCCTGCCGCTATTGAGCAGGCCATGTTGGAAGAGGTTGAGCGTCAGCGACGTTTGTATGAGGCTGAAGAGAATTACAAGCGTGCCCAGATTGTTGGTGATATTCCGCAGGCACCTGTTTATGAACAATATTTTGGTGGTTTAATCGATCAGGGAATGGACATCTTAGGGGCTTTTCAAAACGATAATGCTCAAGCCAAATTTAGTAGTCTTGCCACTTTGGTTGAGAACGGTACTTTAGATCCGCTGGAGGCAAGTGCGCAGATGTCCGCAGTTGTTAACGATGAAGGCATATCAGATAGATATGATATGGCTTTGGTTAACAATTATTTTGAGGGTGTGAAAAAAACGGGTGAAGATTTCCGCAAGGCTGAATCAGATTATACCGCGAAGTTTACTGCGGCTGTTCCGTTGCTGGAAACGTTAGGTTCCCAGTACGATACTGATACTGGGCAGTGGACTCATAGTTGGGAGCCGTTTAGCCAGCAGGAAGCGATGCGTCAATACTATGATGAGGCTGGTGTTCCTAACATGGCGTACATGCCTAGCCCGTCAGAACGTTTCACCCCCATGTACGAATCGTCACGCACTTTGGAAGATATGCGTGGAGAGTTGGAACGCTTCCTGCCCGAAGAACAACCTGCTCCTTTGAACCCTGCTTTTACTGGGACTGAATCGGCGGCGACGATGGCAAGGCGTTTACAGCAAGAACACATCAACAAAAAGTTACGCAGAGAAGAGTCTAATAGGAAAAGAGATAGTGAGGAAATGGCAAACTTTTTTGCTTCAATGGGTGCGACACCTTACAATGCTAGTTTGCAATCTATGTTGAACTTTGCTGTAGGCGGAGCATAAAATAATGGCAGTAATTCGTAGCCCGTTCTCTTCTGATAATAGCGACTGGACATTAGAAGATTATTTGAAATCGGGGCAAGGGCAAAACCCTACCCCAGTCAATACTGGTAATGTTCTTCCGACGCAAGAGAACGTACAGAACCGTTCCCCTATAGAGTTGGCTTTGTTCGATGCGTTACTGGAACGCAACGAAGTTGATCCAGACAAATGGGAAGAAGTAATCAGCAACGTTTACGGTTTGGCTGAGCAACGCAAAGATACCCCTTGGTATCTGAAACCTTTAACTTTGGGTTTGGAAGGTTTGTCGGCGGCATCAAAAAGTGTTGCCGCTACTGTCGCTACGGGTGCTGGAGGTTTAGAACAAGGAATACGTGCCATCGCTGGTCAGGGAATGACACCGCAACAAGCGTTAGATGCCGCTGGAGCAACAGCAAGAACAGGTCGTACTGTTTACGAAGGAACACCGACCCCTATTGCCGCCAAATTTGTTAGTGTTTCTAATCCAGATTTACAAGACAAAATTCAACAAGGGTACATGCCTAGTTGGACTGAACTGTACGGTGACCCAACGTTCCATGTGACTGTGCCCAACATTCGTGACAAGGTTGACACCCCAGATATCCCTGTGTTGGGTTGGCTTTCACGCGCAGGGTTGTGGACGCTAGATGCAAGCATTGAACTTGCCGCACAGTCCGCTGTTGATCCTTTAAGTTACGTGTCGTTTGGTGCAGGTAAGTGGGCAGGTCAGGCTGGACGTGCCGCTCTTGCGTCACGTCTACTGCAGAAAGATGCGGTTCAAGTTTTAGAGAACGCAGTTACGCGAGGTGCTATCAAGGCACTAGATTATGGCAAGATTTATCGTTTGGGAGAGTTCGGTTTGGACAAGGCGCAACGTCGCCTGTTGGCGAACGCTGGCATCATTGAACATGCTGGTATCTCTTTGAACTTTGGTCAGCGTTCCACAATCCGTGGCACAGGTTTCTTGTCTAACTCGATTGGTCGTGGAGCATCTTACGCTAGGTATGGTGGTAGTCGTCTGCTGAGGCAGAACGACAAGATTAACGAGTTCTTTACCACTAAGAGTTTGCGTAGTTTGCGTTCGCTTGCCAGCAACAAGGCAACTGGCGGCGAAGCAAAGTCGATGATCGCACACTATAATGCGAGTCTTGCCGCTAAAGCGGAGTACGGCAAGATGCAACAGATGATTGGTTCACGTTACTACGATTTGATTAGCCGTCTGTCTAAGTCAGAGTTTGATGATGCTTTACATTTGGCGATTGAGGGTGGTACTGTTGCAAACATTTTTGATCCTACGGCTAGGGCGTTGGCTGAGGAAACACAGTTGGCGTTTGGTGAGATCCGCCAAATGTATAACGATGCGATGGATCGGATCACCAAGGAGTATGGTTTAACTCCAGAGTTTGTTAACAACATCAACGATATTGAGAACTATTTTTCTCACACGATTACTCGTGATGCGGCTGACTGGTTGAAGAAGAATGGTGATGACAGCCCGTTCAAGTCGATGTTTAACGAAATGTTTGAGGAGTCTGTTGCTGATATGAAGCGTGGCGTGGGAGCGTTGCGTGCACGTAAAGTTGTTAAGGGTGAAAAGTTTTTTGGTGTTGAACTGAAGGAAGGCACGATTGAGGAAATCAACCGTGTGTTCCGTGAGCAGGCTGAGGTGGATTACGATTGGTTCAACACGAGTGCTTCAACTGTGTTGTCTAGTTACATTGATTCTGCGGCTAGGAACTTTCGTCGTATCAGATATATGGACAAGTTGTTTGAGCATGGCGACGATGTGATCCGTGTTGTTCTACCTAAGTATGTGAACAACAAGCAGGCTATGAACAGTGTCCAATCTACGTTGAGGGGTTTGAACAGTCAACGTAACAAACTTGTTCGCATGATTCAGAACTCTGCACGTACCACTGTTAAGGGTAATCAAAGAACTTTAGCCAATGAAATGCAGGGAACTGGGAATCGTTTGGCTAAGGCTGTGTCTAATGGGACTGCAATGTTGGAGGACACTGAGCAGTCTATTGCTCAGATGACTAAAGACTTGGATGCTTTGAAGAAGCATATTGACACAACTAAGAAGCAGTTGGCGAAGAATGCTGACGCTTCCAAGTTGGAGTATGAGACTGCTATCGCTCCGTTAGAGATGCGACTAGAAGCGTTGAAGAAATCTATTGATAGTGGTACTGCGAAGCGTGAAGCGGCACGTCAGGCGTTGGTTGAACAGCATGTTCAAATGTTCCCCAGTAGGGCTAAGCGTCCGACTGACATGAAGGTGTTGGCTGATGAGATCGTTGGCGCAAAACGTAAACGTTTTGAGCAACGATTGAAGTCGTTGGAAACTAAACAGGCTAAGGCTGAAGGCAAGAAGGCTGGAGCGTCCACACGTCGGGCTACTGCTGAGGCAGAGATGGCTGTGGTTGAGGAGTCGCTTGTTGCGACGAATGAAACGAAGGCTTTGTTGCGGGAAATGGTTGACGTTAACTATGACCCTGAGGTGTTCCCTGATGGGATGATGTATACATCTAAGGCGCATTTGGAAAGTCAACCTACTAACGACACGGTGTTTTTTTACGATACTTTCGATGAGATCCCTGACCCTGTGGCGTTGCCTGCTCCAGACATTCAGCAAACCTACGATCTAGGGTTGCGTCTGGAGGATGTGCAGGAAATCATTGTTGGTTTGCCTTCCAGTATTGCTGACAATGTTGTGGCCGCTACTGGTGATGATGCGCTGGGTGAATACATTGTGCGGGAAACTTCACGTCTGTTGCGTTCCCCGCTAGGAACGGACGTTGATCCTAGGGTGCCTGAAGATTTGCATGGTCTGATCGCTACGATCGAAGGTTGGGGGCGTTCTGCTGAGACAAGCCCTGAAGTGGTAGAGGTTTACTTGAATGAGTTGGCGGATCAGATCAACACGGTTCTGTCCGCTAGGTCGTTGGAACCGTTTGATCCTGAGGATGCTTACGCCATTGTTGATGACTCTATCAGGGCGGCGGCTCAGGCCGCCAACCCTGAGGGTGCCCGTGTCACTGTTGTTCTGCCTGACGTAGATTACGGCATGGGTAACAAGTTGCTGGTTTCTAGCACGGAAGCACAGAATCTTTTCAGGGGCACCACTGACGATGTGTTCGCTGGCATTGAGATGGGTTCTTCTAAGTGGAGTGCTGTTGTTCCTGAGAGCGGCATTGAGCCTGCTGATCCTTTTGTTCGTGAAGCGCAGGTGATGCAGGAGTTTGATAATCTGTTGAAGGAGCGTCAGCGGGTTCAGACCCGTATGGATGTGGCTGATACAGATATTATGGCCGCTGAAGAGGCGATCGCTCAGGTTGGCCGTGACGTTGGGGGTGCTAGGTCGGGGCTTACTAGGTCTGAACGGGGCGTACAACGCAATCTAGAGGCATCTGAGACCACTCCAGAGTTGAAGGCGCAATACAAAGAGCGTTCTGTTTTGAACAAGAAGGTTGCGGCAGAGAAACGCAAGTTCGATGCCGCTGTGGAGAATGATCCGTTAATAAAATATATTGATGACACGGAGAAGCAGGTGACCAGTATTGCTACCGATATGGACACCGCTAATGCGTTGTCCGTAGATCAGAACACTTGGGTCACGACTGTTGGTGCAGAGTATGACGACAAGATTAAACGCCTAGATGATTTGTTGAAGAGTCAGCCGACTAAGGGTACTAGCGAGCAGGCCACAAAAGACTGGTTCGATCAGGTTGAAAGCATCATTCAGCAGATTAACGATCCTAGTATTTTGGATAACCGTCAGCGTGCGGCGTACGACAGGGTGTTCAAACAGTTGCATGGCATGGAGGCAGACCTAGCGTTCCTTGATGGTGAGATAACAATGAACGAGGGGATTTTTGCCCAGTTGTCTGCCTCCCATCTACAGAAGATGGAGAAAGATATTCTTGACGGATGGTCTGAACTGCAAGGTTTAGGTGTTCAGGTTCCTAAAGAAATCATGGACGAATGGATGTCTGGTATCCGCAAGGTGGTAGATCCTGACGGCTGGAAGGATTTGTTGAAATACTATCGTGCTTACACTAGGTTCTTTAAGGCGTGGGCTATCGCAACCCCAGGATTTACGGTGCGTAACGCTATGACTGCGGCGTTCAACAACGCTGTGGCAGACGTAGGTTTTAAGAACACTCAGATCGGCATTGAGTTCGCTAGCAAACTGGCAAGGATCAGAACTAGCAACACCGAGAAGGGTGGTTTGACGTACGCTTTGGATTGGGCTGAACGCAAGTACGGCAAGCAGATGCGTGACGATCTAGAGAAAGCGTATGAAGCGGTGCTGATTTCTGGTGGCGGTCAAGCCATTGACGAAGTGTTGCCTTTGATTAAGCGCATCAAGCCGCAACCTGTGGTTGGCGGCAAGGCTAAACGGAACTGGGATTGGACTTACAACAATGCGCTCACACGTGGACAGCAACGTGTCAACGAAACAGTGGAGATTGCGGCACGTATGGGCATGGCTCTAGATGCTGTGCAAAAAGGTTGGGACATGAACGCTAATGCGGCACGTATCCGACGCTACCATTTCGATTACTCTGACCTTAGCGGGTTCGACAGGACGATGAAGCAGATCATTCCGTTCTGGACTTTTGCTAGCCGCAACGTCCAGTTGCAGATGGTGAACATGATTACACGGCCAGCAATGTACCGTGCCTATGAACGTGTTGTTGATGGCGGCGGAGACTTCGACACCATTCTTCCAGAATGGATGTCGAACCGCAACCCGATCATGCTGGGGGCAGACAAGGTGCTGATGCCAGACCTACCGATGGTTGGTTTGCAGGAACAAATCAACCAGTTAGGTGGCGGCGGTCTGTCTAGGATTGCCGCCCAATCGAACCCTCTGATTCGTGCAGGTGTTGAACTTGCTATGGGTGAGTCCGCGATGTTTGGTAGCAACTTGCGGCGACCTGTTGAAGATCCTGTCGGCATCACTGATCGTCCAGCGCAAGCGTTACAGAACATCACTAGGTTGTGGCGAGGTGAAGAACCCGAGTTCAACAAATACTGGCAGGAACTTCTACCTAGTTTGCTACCTCCGTTGTCACAGTTGCAACGCTACTTGCAACCTACGTTGGGTGCTGTCGGGCTGGAAGGTGCACAAGATTTTGTCGGTGGCCCCGAGCGTTACAAGTCGCGTGACTTCCTGACAACGTTCGCCAACTATCTAGGTATTCCGTACCGTGATCTAACCGATGAAGAACTAAGGAAAGCGGTAGACTCTACGGTGTACGGGATCGAAAAGATTATGCGTGAAGCAAAGTCGGAGTATCAAACTCCAGAAGAAATCATTAAAGCCGCAAGAGAAGAAATGAAAGAAGAGTTAGGGTTATGAGAAAGTATGTAGGGTTCGACGGGTACGCAACGAAGAAGCGTGCAGGAACCGAACAGTTCATCCGAGAGTTTGTGAAAGCCACAGGCGGAGCGTTCTTTAATAACGGTTCCTATGGGCGCAGATCGATCCGTGGCGGCTCGAAGCCTAGTATCCACGGGACAGGCAGGGCGGTTGACTTCAGTTACCGTGGGTCACCACACTCAGGGTGTGGCGACCGCAAGGTGGCAGAGAAGTGGATCAACTGGCTGGCCGATAACGGTGACCGTCTGATGTTGACGATGGTGGTGGACTATCAGCCCAAGCCTTTCGGCAGGGCATGGCGTTGTGACCGTGGCTGGAAGAAGTATCTACGTAAGACGGTGACTGGTGGCGGTGCATCATGGGCAGACTGGTGCCACGTGGAGGTTGATCCTTCGGTTGCTGATGATGCAGATTTCTTTAAGCAGGCGTTTGCCGAACTGCTAGGAGCGGACACAACTCCGCCTAAGAGGAACTTTGTTCCGTTCCGTGGCAAGCCGATTCGTCGTGGCGAGAAAGACAAGGAACTTGTCAAGCAGATCCAGAAAGTTGTGGGTGCTAAGGTTGATGGGATCTTCGGTCGCAAGACCGAGGCGGCGTTGATGCGTTGGCAAGGCAAGCATGGCTTGCAGGCTGACGGTTGGATTGGTTCACAAACGTGGCCTGTGATCTCTAGATACTTCTAGTCGATGTAACCTACTTCTTCTTTCAGGACATCTACTAGTTTTTTCATTTCTCCCATGAGGCTGTAGATGGCGGTGGTATCACCGCTCGTCGCATCCTCCCAACATTCGATTAGTATTTCTGCGTCATACTGGGAGATGTCAAACACAACCTCGAACACGGTTTGCATTTTCTCTTCAGCCACGTCCATTCTCCATGTCATTTCTTCCATGTCTGGGTGTTCATCGGACATTGCCTTTCTCAACTTTCTCTCGAAGTTTGACAACGGCTTGCCGTGTTGACCTTATGTCTAGCAAATATTTTTTGGCTAGACCGTTGCGTATGACTGAGGCTTCTAACTTGTCTAGTGCTTCTGCTATCTGGTTGACTTCATAAAGTTTCATCCGAGTTCCAATCTGAAAGTGTTGTTCAATAACATTCCTGCAATAACAGCATACCCCACGATGTCCTCGTAGGTGTCTCGCAATGGTTCGTTAGCGGCATTGGTGCCACGTGCAGTCAGGTTCTTCAGTCGTGCAATCTTGTCGGACATGCGTACCGCTACACCTAGCAGTCCGAACGATGTGATGTTGCCATGCCCATAGTCGTGTTGCTTGCGTGCTAAGAGCATCGCCATGTGTTTGCTGTTCCATGTGCCGTCGTCGTGCATTTTGCGTGCGGCGATGTTGCCGCACGCCATCAGCATGTACGCTAGGTGACGTTGCCACTGTTCGGTAACGCCCTCAAACATTTCGTGCACTAGGTCAGCAATCCATTCAGACCTGATGGATAGTTCGTTCACTAGGTCTGCACTCTTATCGTAGTCTAGGACGGGGATCTTACTTTCGATAGCGTCCAGTTCGTTGCGTGCGGCTTCTTGCCATGTGGTTGGATCAGTTTTTATCATCATATTTTTTCCTTATGGTGGGATCTATTCTTAGTATTTCTTCTAGCATTTTCAAAGCCTTTTGAACATGATACCATGTGTGCGACTTGCCCGAGTAGCCCATTATTTCTGTCATTTTGTTGTACGAATACTTGTCGAAGAACCTGAGTTTCAGCAGAGTGCGGTGGGGTTCTGGCACTTGATCTAGGCAGGACTCCACGATGTCAATGATGTCCCAATCTGCTTCCTGTGGAGTGGGGTATTCACCCCACTCCATCATCTTTTCTATGTCGGATGTCGGCTTGTACGGATGCAGTTCTCCCGTGTGTCGCGCACGCTCTTGAGCGTCGTTGGCTATTTTTTTTCCCACGGTTAAACTAGAAGGGGTCATTGTTCGGGAAGTTTTCTATCGGTAGTGACCAGTAAGGTTTGTTGTTATCCTCGAACCTAGACACTGTTCCATGAGCGTGACACAAAGCACCCCACACTGCGACGCGCTCACATGTGTGCCGCTTCTTGGCGGAGTCCCATACCCACAGGTATGTGTCTCCGAACGTGTCCCACAAATTCAGGATCTCTAGTTTCTCAAACTTCAGTTTCAACGTAGGGTTCTTAGCCCTAGATGAAACACCCATCACCTCATAGGCTCCGTTGGGTAGCAGGAAGTCTGGTGCTTGTCTGAAGAACACAGGTAGTTTAGCGACAGAGAAATCTGGTCTGTCTATGCCTAGTCGGTGTGCGTGCGGATAACTTTCTAGGAACGCTGTCTCTGCTGTGCTACCCATCTTTTGATAGCGTGCACCCCACGATTGTTGATGGAACTCTGTCACTGTTTTTCTCCTCGGATCACCATGACCGCCTTGTCATCAGGGTATGCGACACCGTTCAGCGCGTCGCATACCAGTTTCAAATAGTTGTCGGTATCGCCACGCAACTTGGATGCGTGGCTAGGATCTAAAGGTGTGATAGTTATTTCTGTGGAGGTTGGTGTGAACGTTGCTTCCAGCATCACGGGTGTCTCGTAGTATGGTGCATTATCTTTGCGCCACTGGTCAGCAATAATTGCCTCTGCGATCAAGGTTCGTTCAGGTGTGAACACACGCCCCTTGCGCCCTAGGCGTGGCCTACCTTTCACCACTGGTCGTTGCTCCACTTTGATGGTGAAAGGTTTTTTAGGGGATTTGCGTCTAGGCATAACTGTTATCGTATCATAGACCCCAAGGATCTAGACCTGCTCTGTTAACTAGGTGGCTAGCGAAACAGATGTTTCGCCAACCGACCAGCAAGTCACCTGTCGTTGTGACTCGACATCTCTCTACACCAACCCATTTATCTGGATGCAACTGGACATCTTCTAGGTGGATGGAGTTGATCTGTAGTAACCCGAACGACCCGTCATACGGGTCATCCTCGTTTACCTGCCATGCTTCGCATCGTGATTCACGCCACATGATAGGCGAGAACACTTCGGCATCTAGGCCGTGCACTTGCATCGTTGCGTTCCAATTATCGCATTTGCCTTCTTCAGAGTTAGACCACGTGGATACAACACCTAGGTAAATCATCATAAATATTTTCAGTATCATCATCATTGGTATGCCCTCATAATCATCTTGTCGATCTGTTCGTCACCGTCAGGTCTGTCATAGAACTTGCCCCAACGTCGGTCAGCATCACGCACCACCATCGTTGCCGCTGATGGTGGCATACCTGACTCGGCACAGATGTGTGCCAGTCGTGCCAACGTGGTGGATCTGTCACGTCCCTCTAGTGCGCCGTCACGCCAGATGACATAACCCAAGGGGGACACAGTACGTAACCCTTCGGCTAGGTCTGTTGACGGATCGACAACATCCCATGATGCTACTTGTCTGGTGGTTGGAGGTTGATACATGGAGGCCAGCCTATCTATGAGTTCAGGATTAGCAAACTGTACGGTGTCTAAGAATGTTTGTAGTGGTACTGGTGTGTCGGTGTCATCTATGATGACACGACGCTCAGGTGTGGTGTCTATGCCACCCACATACGGCAACCGTACATAGTTGCCGTACTTGTGTGCGCTGACATCGGTCTGCTTAGGGTTGACTTCGATGGGTCGCATGTCTGCCACTTGGTGTGCGGCTAGTTGCATGTCACGCATTGACTGAGCGGACACAGGTTTGTCTGCGAACACCCAGATGTGGTAGCCCTTGGAACGTGACCGTTCCACGTAGGCGGGAATGCCAGCAACCTGCAAGGTTGATTGCAGTAGACGTGTTGCATCTAGGTCATTCGTGTCGATGTCGGTACATCCCCAAGCGCAAACTACACTTCGGGCAGGTGTGGGAACGGCAGGGTAAATCCCGATACCCGACCTGCCTGCTAGATGATCTGCCCAATGGTCGTCGGTCAGTTTCTCTTTGACGCATCGCCCTTCGTCGTGACCCCATACGTCGCCACGTCCTCTGAAGATACGCTTGAATTGTTCTAATGTTTGGTGCATTGTTTCTCCTCACCAGTCGTCACCCAATACGGTTTGGGCATCATAGTCGTCGTTAGTGTCGTCGGTCGTTGACATGCCGAAACCGTTCAGTCTCAGCAGTCTACCTGTGCCCTGCTCAATCTCGAAGTCAATGTCGTCAAGCAGGTGTGCATCTTGACGTTTGCACTTCACAAGGTTCACAGTCACAGTGTTCTCATGCAGTTGTTGTTCGTAACGCAACTGATCCAGCCGTTCCAACATACGTTCGTTAGCGGTAGACTTGTTGAGTTTCTCCACGATGTCACGCATCTGTCGGTCGATCTCAAACTTCTTACGTCGTACACCGATGATGTGTGACGCTTGTTGTTCTCCACCGTAAGCACCTGACGAGATCGTCTGCTTCTGCCCATCCGAACCTGCGGTTCGTGATGACTGGTGCAACACGATCAACGGAATGTTGTGACGCTTACCGAACGCTTTGATTGTGTTCGCTTTAGCAGGCACAGTTTCGTCACCTGTCAGCAACTCTAGATAGTCGAACACCATTAACGCTGGTGTACCTAGGTGCCTGTCTACTTCAATCATTGCTTTCTCCATGTCACTAAGGGACATGAACTGGTCGAACACTGCAAGGTTAGGGAACCACTCACGTGCTGTAGATTCCAAAAGTTCAATCCCTTCGGGATCACCGTCAGAGATCATCTGCTCTAGCCTGCGCCCCTCCACCTTGTGAACTAGGCACGCCAACTTGATTAGCGTCAGCGTACGTGGCTCATCAGGACAGAAGTAGACGACGTTCTTGTCACGATTAGTGACAAGGATCTGTAGCAAGAACAGTGTCTTACCTGAGTGGGAGAACCCGTTGACTAGACACATCTCTGATGGTGCAATACCGCGCACCTGTTCGTCTAGGTCAGGGAACCCGAAGTAGATACGTTCGTTAGGATGTTGCGCCCAATGCACATAGTCGTCAATCGAATCTGATAACGGTTTGTAAAGTGCAGGTCTGCTAAGTGTGGCCGTAGACGAATCAGGCGGGGAGATGTTCTCTCCCCGCCCCAACTTCGCCCACCGCTCTTCTAGAGTGGCGGTGTCCATCTATGTCACCGACCTCGTGGAGGCCAGAACGCCATGTCGTCACCACGTGCGTTCTTCGTGCCGTCAGCCGCCTTGAACCAAGGCCGCTTCGGGTTCTGTGCTAGTCCGTCACGGTTGTCCCACACTTGTGTGACACCTGCGGCGGCACACTGTGCCGTCAACCAGTCAGGCAACTCGCCATGCTGTGTGCCCTTGACCTGAACACCCATGTTGGTGGGCGCTGGCTGTGCATACTGCTGTGGTGCAGATGCCATCGTTGCGGTTGGAAATACATCCTGAACCTGTTGCATCGAGATGTCCGCAATGTGGCTAGGTACTGGACTAGGTACTTGACTAGGTGCTGGTGCACTGCCAACTGCGTTGAAGATGCTGTCACGAACGATCTCGAACGCGACCGCCCAATCAGCAGTGGCTAACTCAATGTTGTCAGGCTTCACTGACGTTGCTAGTTCTGCCGCAATTTTTGCGGCAACTTGTGTGATGATTGACTCATCTTTATTCATGTGTATTGCTCCTTTGTTGGTTGTGTTTGGAGAAGTTTCTTGGGGGGCGGTTTGCAGACCACCCTAGGGTGAAAGAAATGTGGCATGACTTCTTTCTATGTTAGTTGTTTATGTTGTTAGGGTTACCCCCCAAGATTTTCGGGAAGGCGGCGGAGAAACATTTGCAGGGACACCACTCCTGCGTCACCGCCTTCCCTTGAGTTCATGTCAACATCATATCAGATGTGTCAACGAGGGAATCAGCAAGCCCCTTTGCAGATCGACCAGTAGTTACACCAAGTCGCTGAGCAGAGAGCACCTTGGTCGTTCATCGGCCAAGCACTAGTGATGCCAGACTGGAGAGCGTTGTTCACGATGACCTGTGTCTGACGATTCAACCAGCGGTAATCTGACTCGGTGCGTGCGATGTCCACCACCTGACCCTCTGGCTTTTCTTTCCGCATCATCACACCGTACTTGAAAGTTTGTGTGTCGCTAGTGGAGTGACCGTTACGCTTAGCGAACTGACAGTAGACCGTAGGCTGGTACGCCTTGTTCTGTTTCTCGTTGGCATAGTATTTTCTGCCAGCAGTTTTCCAATCCCAGATAGTACCATTAGGATCTATGTAATCCATAGTACCTTCGTACCATATTTCGTAACCATTACTAGCCAATAGACCTGAGGGATAACGGAACCCTAGTTCCGTTGTCCCACCCCATTCTACATCTATTGCTATTTCTGTTATCCAACTATGAACCATAGCGTCCACAGTCGGTTCAATAGGACTATCAGATATCTTAGTCAGTTTGATATTAGGTTCCGATAGTTCTTTCTTCACTTCGTTCTGTGCATATTCTTTCATCTCTTCATATGCAATAGAACCAGCATCGTCAAAACTATTTAGTGCCCATTCAATAGCGGAGTGTAGTCCTGTTCCGATAGCGGTAGCGTCGGAACCTGTTCGGAACTGTGGCATGGCCACACCAAGACGTGAACGCTCAGGGCAAATAAGGTAGTCGCCAATCCACGATTGGCGTACATAGATTCTTTGTTCTTGCGGATCTAATCTCATGCTTCTATCCTATCATAAGGGTCGATGAAAGTGCGACACAACCACCCATTCACCCCTGTTTTTCTGTTGAAATTTGTGAAACCAGTAGCAACAGACGAAGCCCTGTGATTCAAACCAGTCCTACGTAAATCTAGATACGATTGCATCCGTTCCATAGTCAACCCTTCCTGTTTCCCGTAGGAAACATACTCTAAAAATTTGTCTGTCTCTAATCCTAGGATGTCACGCAGGTCGCACACTGACAGACTGCCTTGCCTAGATAATATTACAGACTCTGCTTCCTGTCTGACACGCTGGTACAGCATGGCAGGTGCCTCACCGTGATCCTTAGCGTACCACGGATGCCCACCTCTTTTCTTGTAAAGATGTGTGTCAAATACGCCTTTATTTACCTGATATGCTACTAAAAACTCTAGACATTTATCTAAAAGGAACTCAAAATTTTCTGGTGAATTACACAAATCCAACTCAAAATGTTTAGCAACCATAGATAAAAGCCAATGATTATCAGTGCCATAATTGACGGGAGTAGGTTCAGTGATAATCACATCACACAAACAATACTCGTCATGTTCTAGAACTCCGCAACCCATCACGACACCACCAGACATCTAGGGCAACAGTCAGCGTGGCAAACCTGAATGTCGGGATAATATTTTTCCCTAAACAAGTCCACCTCATGTCTGTCAAGCCACTCCTCTCCAGTGAAAGACTCCTTACATCTGTAACAAATCTCATCTTCGTAGCCCTCAATCATTTCTTCTCCTTCACAATCATCACTTCCACCTTGCGGTGCTTAGGGTTGGCGCAGATGGGGGGAACCCGAAGGTTCACCCCCACCTTGATCGTGTTGCCACACACAGGACACTTGTACTCAGTCATCTGTTTCTCCTAACAGTTGCTCGAACCCCTCGATAATCGGGGTGGATGTTTCTACTTCCGCTAGCATCTCGGCATATTGCATAGCCTGCTTAGCGATCGTAATAAAGTTAGCGTTACCCTCATCGGAATCATCGAACAACGATTCCATGAACGTATCCTCGTCAATCGCATTGTCGTTTAGGGCAGTCACTATTGCTATCATTCCAGTCAACGCACTGTTGTAACGGTCGGCGGCACCCTCAGTAACCTCGTCACCTAGAGTGGTCACCCATTCTGGCAGGTCATAGTTGTTGCCGTCGTACTCACCGCTAGGGCTAAGGGCACCAACCACCAGCACATCACCAACGATAGGGTGTTCCCTATCGAACAGGTACATCGCTAGATGATTCAGGTCACCCATCTGAGGGTTCTTCAACAGTCCTTCGTCATCGACATAGCCGATGATGGTAGTGAGTTTGCCGTCACTGTCACCGATGTCATTACTGATGACATCGAACAGGTCACAGCCCAACAGTTGAACAATGCCTTCGGCGTTGTCAGGAACCAACACAGGTGTCGGCTCCACGTTGATACCCTTAGGTAGCAACCATCCGTTATTGTATTTCATTTCATTCTCCTTTACTAGGTGTTGTTGTTATTTAGTTAGCGTGTGCCCACCAGTCGGACACATCATCATCAGAGTGTAACAGTCGGACAGATTCTAAACGGTGCACCTCAGACCAGTACCCTGAACATTCGTCGCACTGCCACAGTTCACGGATCATGTCATCCATGAACTCATCCTCCATCCTAGAGATGTGATGTGAACCGCAGTCCTCATGTGGGCATCGGGTGCTTATCGGCAACCATTCCATGTCAATCCTCCTCAGTTGGTCGTGTGACCAGCACCGCCAAAGCGATGCCAGCCACAACAACAATAGCAGTGTCAATCAGGTTTGTCCAATCGGCCATGAACATCAGTTCACTCCAGCCAACTTAGCGATAGCCGTCGCAACCTTACGGGAATCACGATCAGTGGACACAACCCGAACGACAAGAACCTTGTCGCCAGACTGGACGATCTTTGATCGTGGAATAACCTGCTGAATCTGGATGGCGTGCTCTAGGCTAGGGCACTCCACCTTGTAGCAAGATGCTACAACTCCATCACCGAAGTCATGGATGCGTTTGTCAATAGTCATTTGTGCAGACATTAGTTTCTCCTTTTAGTTTGCACGGTGCGGGATGCACCGTGCCATGCACCACCCCATCAGGGGAGACAACCACCTACAACAGTAGTTCGGGTGGTGCACAGCACGCTACATCCAGCGTGATGGTGGCGGAGCCGAAGCCCCACCACCACCCAACATCTAGCCTAGAGGATCTCTAGGTTCACCAACGCCCACCGAACCCACTCGACAGGCTGGAAGCCAGCATCAGGCTCCGAAGCAGAGCGATGCTCTGCACGTTGCATCACAAGGTCAATGTCATGCAAACCCAGAGCATCAACATCCAGCCGAACACTAGAACCCATAGCGCCAGAGTGCTGAAGCCGCTCGGTGAAGATCATCCGCCGAAGCATTGCAGGATGACCACAAGCGAACATCAGATTGTCAATGTCCACCAAGGTGCCAGCCTCGTTAGCCTTTATCACTGGAGTGTAAACCTTGCCTCGGATCGTGCCCTTGACAGGACTAGCAAGCATCACTTCCAGTGAGAAACCTAACAGTTGCAACACTTCCAACAGTGTCGCTACAGCGGCACCTCTGGTGGCAAGTTGCTCACCATCCACATCGGCACAACCACCAGGGTCTAGGACTAGGCGAAGCGAACGCTTCATTGTGGACTGCTCAGTGACAGGAAATGTCACCATGCACTCGGGATTGCCAGTGAGGAACTCGGCAATGTCAACTTCCCCACCAGCAACCTGCCACGTTGGAACAACGTCAACGTTCACGAACTGCCTAACGGCACCCATGATCTCTGACCTAGCCTGATCGACCTTCGGTCGAACTTCCTGCCAGCCACGCTCAGCAATCGCTAGAGCCTCACCAACATCGTTGGTGTAGCCATACCAGTCGCCACTGCCAGCATCGTACTTCCTAGTACGATCTGACACAGTGGACATGAACTCTCGAAGAGAGTTGTGATACTCGGTCACCCATTCCATCATACGCTCACTTTCACGTTGGTGCCTTCCAGCACTTTGTCGATCTGGTGTTGGTCGTGCACTCCTCGAAGGAGTGCCGCCATCGTAGCCACCTCGATGCTCTCACCAAGACCAAGCAAGGTTGCACCTTGAATCGCCGACCTAGGAGTGATCTCGAAGTTGAGACCGTAGGTCTTGACGTTCAGTCGTGCCGTGTGCCAGACACCCATCCACTGCTGAAGCAGTGCATCGTCTTGGCACTTGGTGGCGACAACAGAGTTGACGATGTTCATGTCAATGCCAATCTCAACAAAGTTGAAACGGTCACGGAACGAAGCATCCTGCAACTTACCCTTCGGGTACTTGACCGAAGCACCAAGACCAATGTCGTTGGCCGCTGCCAAAACATAGAACTCATCAGTGAGTTCATATGTTCCACTAGGCAGTTCCACCTTTCGGTTGGCCAACATCATGTTGAGCCATGTCGCTAGGTCTGGCCTAGCGTTGCTTATCTCATCCAAAAACAAGACGACAGTCTTGCCTTCCAGCATGGCCTTGACTGCTCGGCCTATGGCCGATAGAACCTCACGACCTTGAGCATCGTTGTAGCCTCGAAGTTTCACTTCGCTAGTCTCTGGAGAAAGGCTGATCTCGAAGAGTTCAGCACCTAGAGCCTCGGCCACATGTCCTGCAATGGTAGATTTACCATTGCCAGCCTCGCCATGAAGCCAGACGTTCAATCCAGCAGTCATCCATCGAACGATGGATGGCACCATTTGGTGCGCTCCATTGACTGTCACTGTCGGCTTAGAGCCGACGTTGAACTGGTACGACACTGGCAATCTGGCATCTTCGATGGCAGATTGGATCAGAGCGTTCACAGCGTCAACATCTAAAGGATGTTGGAACGACGACATGGCATCGGCCACTGTTGATTTGATGACATCGGAGATGACACCAAGATCCATCGGTGACGACGACACCGAAGGTGTCGGTGCTGGTGTTGTCGAAGTCGAAATCCGACGACGTTGCGAAGCCTTCGGCTTAATGTAATCGTCGGTCGTCAACTCTCCAGCAAAGTGACGATGAATCAGATCGCTGATCTGATCTCTTGTCGTTGTGGCAGTTGTCGCAATCTCTAGATTACGACTAGCCCTACGACACTCTGCCATCGGCAGACCATCGAAATCGACCCAATAACTATCAGTTATTGGCGAATCGCTAACGAAACATTGAATGTTGTCATCTACGATGGCAACTTGGTGGACATATCTCATTTCCAAACCTCCTAGGTTTGTGGTGTTGTAGGTGTACCCTACCATTCGGTAGGGAGTGGCTAGCCGAGGAATCGAACCTCGGTGACGACCACCCTAGCCCGACAGTCTCAGACTGTCAAATTCCAGACGCTACGATGCATCTCGGCAACTGCCTCGGCTTGACTGTCAGAATGACAGACAAGATGGTGGATCACCGAATCGCTAGAATCACCATTCGGTGCCGCATACCAAATTTCCACCGTCTTGCCGACAGCAAAAGCCGCTAAAGCGGCACCCTTGATCCGTGTGTCTGTGCTCATGTTGTTTCTCCTTTTGTAGGTGCCGCCTAGATGCGGCAGTGGCTAGGCAAGAAATCGAATCTTGCCGAAGGCACCAGCCCTAGCCTATCGGATCACTTCATGGAGTGATCTTCACTCCATAAGCATACGAAAAACTTGGCAACCTGTTCACGATCCGAAGGATCGAAACGATGTCCATACTTTTTGGCTCCTTCGGAGACAAAATGACCTAAGCCCTTCACGGCTTTCTTGGTGTCAAAGACACCACGTGCCTCGTGTCTGTCTAGATTCTTCCAGAAGTCTAGACGACGACGCATCCAAAGATCGTAGTCGTTTTGCATAAACGTAGCCAATTCTTTGGCATCGTCCGTCATGTGACCCCAAGGGTCAGCCCAAAACCAATCGAAATTAGGCATGGCGCTCATGTGTTTGCTCCTTTGTATGTGCCGCCCTTGGTGGCGGCAGTGCGTCACCGAGGAATCGAACCTCGGTTATCGCTCCAGCGACGCTAAACCTTACCCATAAATCCCACGTCCACAGTTTCGTGAGGCCGTCAAACCTTACCCTCCCCAATCAAGGTGGCCGAAACATAGGCATTATCGCCCACCTTTCTAAGCCTAAACACTCGGTCGGATGCTCTCTGGTGATTATTGACACATCACTCGGCTGATTCCGTGAGATCATCCCTAGTCCACCTCAGGCCGCTACGTTCCCTCCATCACTGGAGCAACTGCGCTATTCTTAAGCCTTCGCTATCATCTAGGTCGCCTCAAGCATTGGTGCCAAAACACGCTTTTACTTGAGATCGGGAACGGCTGTACCTTTCGGCGTGCTTCTCGTTCCGTCAGATTCGAGGCTGGATGCCCCGATCGACATTCACAGTCTTG
>Ga0222719_10000827_pt1 | contig 30892 bp, 23 predicted proteins | sample C33_34DmetaG_FD_165039 | JGI IMG/M metagenome (GOLD analysis project Ga0222719, IMG submission 165039) | Estuarine water microbial communities from San Francisco Bay, California, United States - C33_34D | ecosystem: Environmental > Aquatic > Marine > Unclassified | place: USA: California... | reverse complement strand
GATGCTCCGAAAAAGTCTATCGTGTCCGATGATGTCTTATAGTAGAGTTTACCATCTGCATAGTTGATCGCCAACTCTCCATAGTCAATATCTGACGTGCCGGGGGCGTTTGACGAAACCGATGACTTCTTGAGGCGTATAGATGTTCCCATAGATAAAAATCTTTCTCTGTGGTCTATAGAGACCGAGTTTTAGGCCATAGCTATGACCTTTCGACTGTATTTATACTAGAACGTTCCGCCGTCGATTACGCTTGAATATGCCGGAGCTCCAGTCGAAAGTTGTACAAGAACCATTCCACTCAAGTCGTCGGCCGGAGATCCATCAGCATTATCGGTCGTCGCAACAAATCCAGTTGTGTTTGCGGCTGTTTGATAAACAAGTTGATTTGTTGCACCACCATCGATGTTCGTTGCTCTACCCGCGAAGATCGTACTAGTAAGTGTTCCGGAGCTTGGATTATATGTAAATCCAGTATCGGTTTCAATTCCCTGTGTGCCAGTTGCACCATCAACAAAGGTAGGAAATACCGTTTCGTCCGTAGAATTGTTTGCGGTAGCAGTTATGCTTGTTCCGACTGTTGCGGTATCGGCATTACCTGTTACATCACCTGTGACATTACCCGTAAGGGCGCCTTCAAATGTTCCGGCAACAAAGGTTTCCGATCCAACAGTCCACTTATCATCTGTTTCATTCCAGACAAGAGTCTTATTGCTTGAAGTTCCTCGTTCGATTTCAATACCACCGTTCTGTGAAGGTGTACCAGCTTCATCACTGTTCAAGGTGATGATCGAGTCTCCAACATTGACAACATTTGAATTGACTGTTGTGGTCGATCCATTTACAATTAAATTACCAGAGACATATACATTACCTGATGCTTCCGGACTTGAATCTGTATGGGTGGATTCAAACGGAGAAGGATCTAAGATGAGATCACCGTTACCACGAATAGTTGCAACCTCTGGTGAAGCAGAAGAGTTGATCGTAATTGTACCAGCTCCATCGTCACTAATCGATCCATTTGTCAACTGAGTGTTACCGTCATCCCATCTTGGAACGTATGTGTCAGTAAGATTACTTGCGTTTTTCAGTGAAAGAGTATGATCAATATCTTCACCAGATGTCGCACCCGAAGATGCAATACCTTCTCCGGCAGTAATTGTTCCAACAAAGTCTCCGCTGGTTTGCGTTCCAAGTGTTACATCACTGATCGTAACATCTCCACTCGTAACAGTGAAGTCCGCCGAGTTAAATGTAGCAATACCTTTGTTTGTGTCCGAAGCATCTTCACCGGCAACCGTAATCGTAGTTCCGGTGTGTGTTACATCCATTCCCTCTCCACCGAGAATTGAGAATGCATTTCCGGTTGGAGTAAGCGCTCCGGAGTCTGTTGTTACCGACTTGACTGCCGAGGCAATCAATGAGATTGCTCCGCTTGTATTGATTGTCGCGTCCCCACTCATTGACACGTTGTCAAATGAATCACTTCCATCGTGAACCAATATCTGTGCAGAGGAAGCAGATGAGATCGTTACATCAGTAAGATCGTTAAGAGTCTGGGCTCCTGATCCACTTGGTGAAATATAACTCTTCAGATTCGCACCTGTGACCTTCTTAATACGATTGTCTGTATCATCGTAGAAGGTAAATAAATCGGCATCGGCCGGAGTTGCGGCAGTCGCACCAGCGGGATACGCGGCGACTGGTCGTGCGACCACATCCGATCCTACTGTTTCACCGACAAAAAGATTGTGACTGGTGAAAGAATATGCTAACTCACTTTTTGCGAGATCATTGTTCGCTGGAGCATTGTTGCTATCGCTATGTTTTATTCGAATTACTGTTCCTGGCATCTCTTAAAATCCTCCACCTAGTATAGATAAGTTCTGGTTGTTCATTGAATTTGTTGCTTCAAATTTGTTTGTTGTTCCGTTGTATTGTAACACTGAACCATCACTTGCACTTGACGTATCAACATCGTTCATGTTCGCCAACGAATTGACCGAACCGATATCAATGACCTGAGCTCGAACAGGAATACTCGAAGTCATCTTTGACTTCGTTGCAGTAGAACTTATTCTTCCCTTTAGTGCCATAATTATCCGTAGCCTGGGCTATAATCGTCTGGTTGTGTTACTCTTGGATTGACCGTTATTTGACCTTCAACGACTCTTGTTACTGCTCCAGCTGGACTTATAACTTCAACATCATAAACATACCTTCCGGCTTTCAATGCACCTGTTTGCGTTCTTGATAAAGCAATGGTGAATTCACCATTCGTTGCATCTGTGATTGTCGTAGTGAAATTAGTCGCAGTAGTAGAAGTATAGGATTTACGTATTTGACCCCGAGTTGTATAACTTGTGATGTTTACCAAATTATCGTTGGCATCTTCAACTGTCACTGTCGAGGTAAATGTAGATCCTTGATCAATATATAAATTTGCAAATACGGCCATACTTCTCTATTTATAATAATACTATCTTCAATCAATTTTTTTCAACAATTCTAATACAAGATCTTTGAGTTCTTTTACTTCTCCTTTGAGATCATCCATTTCCGCCATCTTCTGTCTTCGAATCCTTGCGGCGTGATACGCATCGGAGCTCACATTAATGATTGCTCCGGATGCGGTATCTCGTCTTAGATTGTGTTTCCCCTGAACCTTTTCCAACATTAGATCGTTGCGATTGCTCTGAGATCCGTGACTGATGGAACTTGAGCCGCATCACCTGAAGTCATAACAATTTTCAATTGAAACTGAGTGAAGTCGTTTGTCGGATCGATTTCGTATTCAACCTCTTGAAAAGGTGTATTATCACCTAGCGAAGAAAGATCGGAGATTCGACTGGATGAGAGTTCCGTCCAAGTCGCGTCTCTTAGATCCAATACTTGAGGACTTGCGATCTCGTCATCGAATCGAGCGTAAAGACGAACTCTTGAGCCTTCGGGTTGACTTACTCCAAGATAGACATTCAGTTTATCAGCAGGATCGTTCAAGAAGATTTTCTTTGAGATGTAACGAGCAGTAGCGTTTCCACTGGCCGCGTTAGTCTCATTTGTAACATCATCGTTGATAACATATCCGTTACACACAATAGAAATCTTATCAAGATCTACAACAGGTGTCGCATACTGATTTTTGGTTGTCAGATCAGCGGCAAGCGTGATATCACTTGCAGACGAAACTGTTACTGCGGTTGGTAAATGCAGACTTGCTCCGTCTGGAGTGAGAGAATAGTTGTTTCCTCCAACACCAAGAGTATAGGATATTTCTGTATTAGCAGGAAGGAACTGAGAAGGTCCAAACTGAACTGAACTTACCGTGAATGGTGTGTTCTGAGGTATTGTTTGGAAAGCACCTGTAAGCGTTCCGGCCGGACCAACCGTCTTTGTTCGAGTGGTTTCACCTGCCGCAAGGAATGTGTGTGCATTCAAAGTAAACTTAATATCTCTTGTCTGAACCGGAGTCCAAGTAGAGGCATTCGCACTTCGGAATGCAACACCGAGATAAGGATCTTTATCAATTCTTTCTCCACTACTTACATCTTCATTTCCAAGTTCTGACATCCAAACTCTGTAATCCGAAGATGTCGATCTTACGATAAAGGCGTACTCTTTATTTGATTCCAACATTACCGCACTTGGGAATGTAAATGTTGTTGCGGAAGATGCATCATCACTGATGTTTACAGAACTAGGTTCTAACATCGCCGCACCGTTCTTTACAATTTTTGCGGAATAAGGATACCCGTTGATAGTCTCTACAATTTGTACAGTAACAGGAAGAGTTGAGTGTTTTGCTTTGAAGTACAAATCAAGAGATTTGATGAAAACATTATCAACGCTCTCCGGAAGTTGTGGACTGTCATCAATACCAAAGAGTCCAACACTGAAAGATTGAGCTAACGGATCGAAGTATGTACACCCAAATGGAGTCCAATTGGTTATAACATATCCATTATCCGTAGGAGCGTGTTGACTGTTTTCCAATTCTACATATATCGGATCAACATCATCATACTTTGATATAGCGGTTGTATCGTACAAACTCAATTTAAATGTTTGAGGATCAGTAGTAGTCTGAGTAAAAGTATCCGAAGTAGCAGTATTGTTATTGATAGTAAAACTACCTATCAGTTGATCTGCTCCCGGCGACTGTGAAAAATCGTCGGTTGTGACTCCTTGAATTCGATACGGTACTACTGTTCCATTCACCACATTTTGAGTTGTAAGTGTGAATTGGAAAGTTTCTCCGTTCTGTACAAAATCATTATCAACGCTTAAAGTATATACTGGAACTGGATTTGGAGTTACAGGAGGATCGGATGGTTTATCAACCGGATCGATAATAACCGGAGGATTTACTATTGGATCTGATACTGGTGGAGTTGGGTTTGGAATATGTGGATCTCCATCACTTGGATCATAGTATTCATATCTTGAACCATTTGCTCGATAGACCGCCTTGGCTTGAGACAATATCTTTTTGTCATCAATTCCATCGTTAGTGTCCGTCAAAGTGAAATATGTCGAACCAGCAGGAAATTTCAGTGTGCTGTTATTGGGAATAACAAAGTATCCTTCTAATATACCAGCATTATTCGATCTCAAATCTCGACGAGCATCCGAAGCGGCAGTAAATACCTGTGCATCCGTTTTATCGAAGAAGTCGATTCTATTTGCACTACTCAATTTACGATACCTAAAATCTTCAAAACTAGATGCACTTGGAGAATCATCTCCGTTCAAATCTGTTGCATATGCAGTGATGTTATGATCATCGAAATATGCATAGTGGCGAGTGTTTGGTCTTAGACCAACCGCCTTGAAATATATTCTTCGAGATCTCATGAATGGAACAATTTCCACACGTTTGACTGCCTCGGATGGTGTTTTTGCCATGGCGCCAGGTTCAACAACACTTCCATCTACATAAGAACCCGTGTTTCCATAACTCGGAGTTGAAGCTGGAGGTGTTGCCCTGTCAATGACCGGAAACAGAGTATTATACAACATCGCCGACATCATCTGTCGCTGCGTCATCGAATCATCAATTTCGAATGGAACACCTATAATATCATCTCGATTGTGTACCGATTCAGTAGCAAGGGTTGTTGTTCCCCTTGAAGAGAATTCGTAGTTGTCATAAGACCCGTCGGCGTTGTCGGTGTTCAGGAGTGGTCTATTTCTGTCTTCGATCCAATCATCACCGGCCGGAGACAATTCTATAAGACCCCGATAGGTTGTTGCTTCGTATGGAATGACCGATTCGTGAACTGCGGCAAATCTCTGTTTTACAATTTCTTTAGTTCCGAGAGAAGGAAGTCTTACCAAGTTATCTTCTTCTTGAGGACTATTATCAGCCAATGAAACTTCAACCAAGTTTCTATCGATACTAGGAAATAGTTGACCCAAACTTCTATCTATTGAACAAACGTGTTTTGGATCGTCCACTTCTGCTCTGCTGTGTCCATTGAAGTTATCAACAAAGATTCCATTCTTGAATCTCTCTCCAACCGAGTCGAATATTTTCTTATCGGATGTTCTTTTTTCGAGAAGAGATAGAGAAGTGTAGTATTCAAGATTCTCAATTCTCTTTTCAAGACCACCGATGTCACCCATCGTGTATCTCTCTTGAGAAACAGAAATCTTTCGAATCTTCGTTGCATCGTAGGTGTATGGATTTACATATAGATTGTAAAGAGCCATACTTCCAGTTTCCTGTTTTGGAGGTTCTGGAGTTTCGTTTGAAATACCCTTCTTTAAAATATATTCACCCCTCTTTGTGACTGCGATCTGATCGATACGAGGTAGGTAGTATCCAATAACAGTTTTGATCTTTGTATTCGGAGTCAATGAAAGAGCTCCTGATCCTCTGAAGTCAAACACATCAGAAAGGTGAGTTCCTTTATAGACAGGAAATTTGTCATAGGAATCCGCCGCATCCTTGAAGGCAGAAGGATAAGAATCTATTGAAAAGTAATCTCCGGCACCATGACTGAAATAATTCAAAGTAATATCAATATCACCTAGAATAGTGGTTGATCCGGTGTATGTTAAAGTGGCGTTTTGGTATGAACTGTCTCTTTGTCCGTTGTCTAAAATGAAATCTTCAAGATTAATTACAGAATCTTGAAGAGGACTATTGTTCGAGGCAATCGCGGTGATTTCGACAACATCTGTTACACCGAGATTTATTACTTCACCTGTAGTGATTCCTCCAGGCGAAGGAACGGCACTTACGGTGTGTCCAGTGTTAAGAGTTTTTGTTGCAAGAGAAAGAGCTTTTGTGAGAGTTGCAATCGCGGCAATGTTTTTTCCGCCCGGAATAACCGTAATGTTACTCATGGTAACGGTTGCCTCAGTCTTTGCTCCGTTCAAACTAACAGAAGTTACTGTACCGAATGATCTCGACTCCGGAGAATCTACGCCGGGGATAGTAACGAGATAATCGTTTGGAGTTGTACTTTCAAAAGTTTCACCGGCACCAAGAGTTTTGAGAACTATGATTCCGGATGCGATACTCGTAACATCAACTCCATAACTGCCAGATCCAGCAAATTCTCTTCTAAACTCGAAGGTTGTGGATGCACTCGTAACTGCCGATATGGCTTTTCTAGGAAGTCCTATCAGTTTATTTGCAAACTTATTTCCGTGTACCTTGAAGGTTGGTTCGATAGAATTGAATTGTACGTTTGGAGATTCAACAGTGTCTTTGATGTATGTAGCAGAATTCACATTTTTGTGTGATGCTGTTCCGAGATTATAGTAGAATCTGAAAACAGTATCTAATCCAGTTCCTCGAACCTTTTCAATATTTGTTACAGAAATGCTAAGTCCGGTCGTTCCTACTTCGTATGTTCCGGTGAGAGGACTTGCATTATCTCCATCAATGTCGGGTAAGTATGCTTCGGAGAATTTACCCTCAATAAAAGTCCCGAGACCTGTAGAAACCGTAACTGTTTGACCAGTTCTCGTATCACGAGCTTTATCTGCAATGAGGCTAAATCTGTTGGCGGTTTCGACTCTTTCACCCGAAACGTATGCAACGCCAGGTCCAACTTCTGCGACATAATCTGCCTTCAATCTTGTTGCATCTGCTCCACTTCCGGAGAACTTACCATTGTTTCCGTTTCCGTCATTGAATGCTTCTCTTACGTGACACTGAAATCCGGAAACAGTGTAGTTACCACTTTCTTCGAAAGTTCTTTTGTTGATCGCATTTCCAAGTAGTCCTTGTCCGGTTGCGTACTTTGTAGAGACTGGTCTAATTTCTTTACCATCTTTCAGAGATACAATAGTGACGAACTCTGTTGAGGATGCCCCCGTGAGTTGAAAAACCTTGTCTGTGTTGTACGAAATCGCCGCAGGTAAAAGAGCGGTTTGATCGGTGAGAGCAACGAGTCCAAGTGAAATTGTGTATCGATCAGCACCAGGCTCAGAAGTGTTAGGAACTCCGGTTGCATTATCGAATAAAGAAGAGTCATCGGCAGTAGTTTTGATCGCCTCAGTTACCTTGAAAGCCAATCTACCAGTTAGTCGTGTATCTGCGTCTGGTCTCTCAATGATTACATCTGTCGCTTCTACATTTACAAAGTGACCCGCAACGAAAAAGATTCCCTTATCAACATGCAACTTAGTTGCAAATCCCGCAGCTGCAACTGTTCCGATTGAAGTTCCGGATGTAACAGAAGTACCAGAGATTGTGTTCTTTGCACGAATTGTAACATCCGTTCCAAACAAGGCCTTGGTTTGAGTTTTTTTGGTGTATCTTAGGAAAAGTCTGTACTTGGTTGTACTCGTAGTGGTCGTTATTGCCTCAACACTGACAACATCAGCAGTAAGAGATATTGATTCCGGAGATTCTAAAGTTACGGAGTCTACATTTGTTAGTAGTGCTAATCTTGTCGCAACATCTGCGGCGGTTGGACTACTACTACCGATTTTGAGATCGGCATGAGTGAGTGTAACATCTGCCCAGAAAAGATTTCCGTCAATCGTAACGTCACCATTGATAACCTTACTTCCCTCTTCGAAGACGTGTGATCCAAAACGATCTACCTGAGACTGTATAAGAGTCTGGAGTTGATTGAGCTCGCGAGTCTGTACCGGAAGGCCGGGTTTGAAAAGTATTTTGAGGTGTCCCTTTGCTTCGTTGCCCGACGATACATAGTCGTCAAAATATGGTGAAGATTGGTAGAGTGTAGTGTTGATAGCCATAGGTCTTTAGAATTGTAAAACTATTCTTACTTTATCATTTTGTGAACTGGATCTTGTTATAGATGTTCTGTTATCGAGCATAAGGACTTCTCCGGTGAGATCCAATTGCGAAAGGGTTATTGGTGAGTTAAGTGGAGATACATCAAGAGCGTCATCGTAGTGTTCAGAGTCAACAATTGAAGTATACGCAAATGTGGTTGATGCATCGGGTTGTTGAACATCACTTGCATTGTACAGTTTGATTGTTCCACTGTTTGGAAGAAGGTCTTGTGTTACGGTAGTTGAACTGTTTTGATGAAAGTAGATTTTATCGGGTGTTCCACTAGCATCTATGTAATCAATCCAAGCCTTCTCTCCGGTAGTTGTGTTTTGAAGATACCATCCACTGGCAGGTGTGATAGAAGATAAATTAACAGATCCATCCATTACAATATGAGAGAGTGAATCAATCGTTCCGTAATCTATAGGAGAGTCGTTTACTGAATCAAATTTTGGACTCTTAACAATCGAGACTTGACGGAACGTAAGATCAACCGGAGTTTCTCCACTATCCGTTCCGTTAAAATCAGAAGATACTCCAAGATAGAATGCCGGAAAAACATCAAGGTTGTTTGCACCAAATCCATCCGAAGGAGCGATCAAGGGTTGGATCTCTGCTTCAACGTATGGTGAATCGGTAGTCGCAGCAGAAGTAAAATCAATACTTGCCTTGAGGATTCCGTTTCTACTTCCAACGCCAAATCCAACAAAATCTGATAAAATCAAAGAATCCACTGGTGATGACATAGGAGAATCACCACTTATAACTTCAGTTACCTTTTTTCCAGCAACAAGAATGTTAAGAGCAGTAGTTCCGGTTGAACCATCTATCTGTGTGTATCGAAGAGTTGCTGGATAAATTCCATTGGTGTATCCACTTCCAGCCGAAACGATCTTAAACCCATAGAGCAAACCCTGTGTTGAGTTTGCGGGTGGTGTGATATTGGTAGGAATCTCAAAGAATGTAGAGGAGTTCGCGAAATCACTTCCGGTCGGAACCTGTCCTATTCGAACCCACATATATCCATCACTTCCCTGTGAGACTTCACCATTTGCAGTTGCGGAAGGACTGTCATAAGAACTTTGAGGAGCGACTGTACTATTGGCTCCACTGTTATTATCAAGACAAAGATAAAGGTATCCATCAGTACCAATTGCGTAACATCCGCGAGAGGTTACTGTACTACCATCATAGGCAATGTTGAAACATGTGCGATCAGTACGATCATATCTTTTCCAAACATTACCGGAAGACCACGACTGATTTGTCTTGGGTAGAAGTCTTTCGATGTTAGTCGAAGAAAGAAGCTTCATTGAGATGAGATTCTGAATCGCATCCTGTCTTTCAAGTTCACTTCCGGTTGGAGTAGGAGGTGTTGTCTCATCAGACCACGGATCACTCTTACCAATACCGATGTAATATCCGCTTGCTTGTGTGAGAGGTGAATCAAGTGCTAAAGTGTTTACGTCTGTAACGAATGCATTTGCATTGTTCTTCCGATGATCATCTGTAATTATCGCGGGCATATTCTTTTATTTATATTACTTCTATCCACCCAGGCTGATTTGTCGGTGTATGATTTGATAAACCAGTATAAAGATCTTGTACCCAGTTAGATTCTGTAGTTGTGAAAGAAGGAACGGTTGTCCTATCTGTTCTTAGGGCTCTGGACTCGACGATCAAATCAGGAAAGAGTTTCAAACCAGCAGGATGTATGAGTTTGAAATACGCTTGTTTCCATCGATCAAATGATATCCCACTATTGATTACATAGGAATAGTTTTGCCACCTATCACTATTGAGCAATCGATTATCATGGGAAGTCCAACTTTGTCCACCATAAGATGTTCTAAAAAGTTTTTCTGAAGGATATTCTATATTTACTTCATCGTCAAAGAAGAGACGAAAGAAGATGCGAATACTGTCTTGCGATCCTCTGGCCTTATAGAGTTCAACGATGTTTCGAAAGAGTTGACGATTGTTCAGAACATCAGAGTTTGGTATCTCTCTCGCAATCTCTTTCTTGAGTTCGTCTAAATATGTTTCGTCGGTAAAATCAATATCATGTTCGAGAGCAATACGATCTATGATATTCGTTGGTTGATCTTTTTGGTTTTGATACTCGTAATAATCTTCAAGAAACGAGATGAGAGTAGTCGCGGCTGCTCGAAGTTGTATAGGAAAGATAGAGTTTACACTCTCCTTTTCCCGATTATGGGTACTGATCTCTCCTATTGTTTTTTGTGTATGAGCCATACGAATTATCCGTCACGGGATACTGTTGTGTAGTCTGAGAGAAGAGCGGCAGTTCCGCTTGTGCTGGAATCAATATCTCCGTTTACTTGTGTCTCTCCAAGATCAAAGGAAAGAACTTCTCTTCTCTTTGCTACAATGTCATCCGCCGCAGGTCGAACCTTCACCTTTATTGTATTTGTAGAGGATGCAGGTAGATTATTCAGTTGAAGAACACCAGTTGCAGGAAAGAGGAATCCGGCACTTTGTACGATCTTTTCAAGTGTTCCATTTGTTCTTCTCTTAAATACAAATATTTTTCTTCTTTCGGTTTCACCAACAATCTTTTCATCACCGAGTTGTACATTATCTCCAAGATAAGTCCAGCTAGTTGAGGATATCATTGAGTCTGTTTGATCGACTTCTCCATCAAGGGCAAATCCAAAATCAACATTGTCGTTTTCGCTTTCACTTCCGGTAACTGTGATCGTAAGATTTTTGTAGGCGTATATTCGAGCAACCGAATTAAGAATCGCTGGGTTGGTTTGATCAATCGCCTTAAGGAAAGTAGAGAAACGAAATACACCATTGAAATTGTTCAAATTGTCCGAGTCAAAGGTGGTGATTGTGTTTCTTACATTTGTGTTAAGTTCCTCCTTTGTCTTGTTCGTAAGTGTCAAGTTAAATTTGAAGAAAACTTCTGCATAGAGGAAAGTGTAAAGAGGATCTCTCAATCGTGGCTTAATTGCTATAACCTTTCGATCATCAAGTAGAGCCTCGACTGTCAATTTCTCACTGTCTGTAAGAGTAGTTTGTGTCAAGTCCAAAGGACGAATTGAGATATTGACCTCACCGAAGTTTGGTACATCGTTGTCTTGTCCACCCCAAACCGCAACGTCCTTTACGTTACTGATATTTTGTTTGATAAGAGTCTTATAGTCTTCGGCAGTGACCGCACGATTTTGTGAAACAAATGTCAAAGGAGCATTGTACTTTATGCTTGAAAGTGTTTCTCTTTCTTCTCCACCCTGAGATTTTACAACAAGAACTGGAGCACCATTTCCATCAATGACGCTATCTGCACCACTTGCGTATGTGAAACTTGTTGCGCCGTTTGCAGGAGCTCCCGCAGTTGTAAGATAGTCTAAACGAACCGTATCTAAAGGACTTAAACTTTTTCCAAGAACACCATTACCAAAGGTTACATCAAAAAACCCTCCTCCGTTTTCATTCAGAAAGTATATCTTGCTTGTATCGTCTATTCCACTAAATGTTGTAAATTTTGTGTAAGTATCTGGAGTAGCAGTTGTGAGTGTTGGAAAAACCTGAACCTGTAAGGTAGAAGTATCTGCATTATCGTGATTGATTAGAAATTTTTGAAAAGAACTATTATCAACGACGAAATCAGTTGTGCGTCGAATCCCCTGATAGATCTTCAGGTTGGTAAAGGCAAACTTATTCGTGTCACTCAATCCAACTGTTGTATCAGAAATTGTCTGGAAGGTATATGTTACGTTATCTATAGTCGATGTGAACTTTGTTCCTCTCGGAAGTGTATATTCTTCGGCCGTGCTTGTACCCTTTCTAGTAAATGTCATATTGATCGTCGCGACCGAGGCGCTTCGACTGGTAGGTGTGTATCCCAGAAGTTTTGCTCGTGAAACAACGTTTGCTCTTAACTGTGCGGAATCCAAAAAGGATTCGTTCATCGCCATATGAGCATTGACCGCATTGTAGTGTGTGTTGTACGCAAGAACGTCAAGAAGAGAACTGAGGCCAGACCCTTCAAAATCCCAATCGGCAAACGCACTTCCGGTTCGTTTGAAATGGTTCTTGAGGTTTGTCTTTATCTGATCAAAGTCAAGTTCGGTTGTATTAAATTGGGCCATATTATCTCAGTCTCTGTAAGTTAAATGATACTTCGGTTTCCTCTTGCAAGTATATAACGTTAAATGCAATATTGACTAGAAATGCATTTGCATCTAAATTGTCAAACACTTCCACATTCACACCATTCACTCTTGGTTCAAAATTTTTAAGGACTTCCTTAATTTCATCACGTATTTCGATTGCGGTGAATTTGTCAGCTGGTTCAAAAAGTTTTGCGGTTACGTTTCCACCAATCTCGGGATGGAAGGGTCTTTCAAAAAAGTTAGTAAGAACAAGATTCTTTACAGATTGTTTAACAGCTTCAACATCTTTAAGAGGTGTGATATCATCAAGATTGGGATGAATGGAAAACAATAGATCTAAATCCGAATAAACAGAAGACGTAGCAATATTCGATGATTTGACGAAAACACCGTTGTCATTCCTATTCTTATCTATAATCGCCATGATATCTATTTATATGTTTTACCTCTAAGAATTCCAAGGTAAACTCCCAAGTGTGTAACTCTTTTTTGTCGTTCTCTTTTTTAGAATAGTTGCATTAATGGCATTCTGGATTTCTGTTCTCCATGTCGCATCATTGTCGAATTTTCTTCTAGCAATTGCAATAACCTGATCTTCTGTAAGATCACTATTGCACACCAATTCATCCGATGGACACGTTACTGACCAATCGTAGGATGCGGTTTCCTCTGGACTACTATCAGTAGTTCCTATTATTGTATAATAAATCCTCTCGACTATTTCATCTGACGAGCCGGGATCTTTTTTAGATATAATTTTATTGATTTTAAATGTATAGTTCACTTTTTAAGAATTCCAAGGTAAATCTTCTGATAACATAACTCTTGTTATTGGTTGAGATGCAACAATAGAAGCAGCAATAGAATCGTTTACGGTTGTTCTAAAATCTGCATCGTTGTCGTACTTTGTTCGAACAATTGCAACGGCGTCTGATTCGCTCATAGAATCACTCCAAAGAACTTGAGGTGAAGAATCTTGCAACTTCAAAATATCCAGATGAGAAGCGGTTTGCGCTGGACTTGCGTCATTGGTTCCATGTATGGAGTATTTAATGTTCTGAACTACTTCATCACTTTCGGCTGTTTGTTTTTCTGTTACTATACGTAGTATTTCGAATGTGTATGTCATTGTTTATAATGTTTGTCCCGAAGTGTTCTGCCATAGAGTGACATCTTCGGAATAGTGGTTAAGTATTTTGTCCTTTATGTCGGAGTAAGGTTCAATCCAATTTTCTACAGAAGGTTTTGGATCCGATAGTGAAAGCGTATTCATTAGACCTGATTTGAACTTAGGGTATTCTGATAAACATGTTCCTCCCAAAGTTGTGATGAGATTATTCATTTCGGTTTCATAGTTTTCGAAAAGAAGAGGTGTAACTATCAATTCATTGTTATACTTGAAGTAGTCAATCTGTTTTCGAAACACCAATCCTTTCGCGAAATCATCTGAATTAACAAAATTGTGAAAATTTGAAATGGTAAGAGGAATGATTCGACTCCAAGAAAATAAGTAACCACTGATAATTCTCTTAAGTGGATTTCTTATGAAAGCATAATGGTTGAAACTTTGTATCTGTTCTGTAGTCAAATAATTTAAAAATCCCCAACTATTCTCATCCGTAAGATTATCAAGTGTAGCGTGAGGCAGTGGTGTTTGAGTGAATGTATTATTACTTGCTCTTTCGGTTCGCAGATCAATCAGAGCCTGTTCATCGTCAGTAAAAATCGCATCAGTACCATTTGCTCGAGCATCAATTTTTTTATTTCTAATGCTTTGACTCAATGACAATCTTTGATTAAAAAAAGAAACATAATCATCGATATTAATAGGTGAAAGATTTGCGTCATCAACACCCGTGGAACGATCTCCTTCACCAAAACATCCGGCCGAAAATCGAATGGATGACTGTAGAGTTGTACTTCCAGTTTTTGGAACACGAAGAATTGTGCTGTTCTTAGAATATAATATGATCATGGTGTTATCCAAACTAGGCAGGTTGATGTGGATGCTGGATCCTCGAACGGTCCAAATTCTTCGCCCGCATCCGTCGTGGTCCAATTGTAATAACGATAGATAGGATCACCACCCCTTCTGGTTGTACCTTGATTTGCTGATGCGTAAGAGTAAGCATTACCATTGACAGTAATTGAACGAAAGGTAGGAGCATTCGTATTTGTCAGAGTCATCCAAAGTTTAGGTGCTTCGCCGGGCGCTCCACTAATATCACTTCCAGCTTTCCAAAACAGTCCACTGATTGTAGCAGAAACGGAATTGTTTCCTGTAAAGGTAACGTCAGTCATGGAACCAAAAGAATTATCGGCATCCACTAAATTGTAATTATAAACAGTTCTTGGTATTCCGGTTGGAGCTGGAGAAGGATAAGTTGTTATATCAAAATATGAAGTATCATAAAATCCAAGGATTGGAGTGTTGTATGCTGTACCGTAATTTGGTGTGTATGCTCCAGTATATTGTAAAGATTGTGTTTCAATATAAGTTTCCTCAACAGTCATTGTCGAGTTCAATAGAGGTGATGCGTTTCCATAATAAAAATCCGAAAAAGCAAGACTATTATCATTACCAATTGTTTTAAAACCAGTGACTCTTTTATCAACATACTCATTGATAGAGATTGGATTAGATCCTCCAAACTCTGTTTGAATATCACTTAAATCTATCTGTCCACTGCCTTGAAGTGCCATTACTTACTCATCTCCTCCAATTTTTTCTGAAGATTCTCAATCTGTTCCTGTTGTTCCTTTATTGCTTCGACAAGAAGTGGTACGATCTTTGCGTAGTCCAATGTCTTATATTTATCATCGACTGGAGCAGGTTTGATGACTTCAGGTAACACCTTCTCAACCTCCTGTGCGGAAAGACCGACCTGTCGTTTCTCGGTATCAAAACCAAGATCCTTTGCGGTATCATTAAACTTGTAAATAAATCCATTTAAACTGCAAACCTTTTCAACCGCATTGTCTATCGTATCAACACGAGTCTTCAGTCTTTCATCCGAAACAAAGGCTGTTACATCACCAGTCGTTTCTATATCACCAGTTCCCTTAACGGAGAACTTTGTAGTGCCGCCATGATTGAATTTGCAAAAGAATCCACCTGTAGGTGTTCCAGATCCTGCATGAGTAACTTCTATCATGCCAGTGTCAGATTCAAAATTGGTTCCAGTGCTGTTTATTTCCAGACCTGTACTACTGTTTGAAGTACCAGCTACGGTTATATCTAATTTCTGAATAAGTTGTGGCATATCGTAGATTTGACCACTCAGATTCATTGCAAAGTCTGTAAGACCCGTTCGACCTATTCTAAAGTTACCGCCTCCATCACTATCAACTCGCCAGTAGTCATATGTAGAATCATCATCGGCATTGTTGAAGATTCTTATCTCTCCACCTTCACCACCCGTAGCGCCTCCGTAGATATTGATAACTCCCTGAGTTGTGTCAGAAATACCAAAAGTTCCAACACCGCCCTGAACAACTATATCTCCCGCAGCGGTAGCATCACCCGAAGAGTTGATTTCAAACTTGGATGTTCCATTGAGAGCACTTCCGTCAACGATTTCAAATACGTTACCTTCAACACCGATAGACCAGTCAACTCCCGAGGATTCGGTGAACCTAATTTGAGGATCACCACTGCTGCAAGTTATGTCAATGAAACATCCTGATGATCCGACATCACGCTCGAACCTAGCAAGCGGGGCCCCGGCGCCTCCACCTTGTACTCTCAGTCCAGCTCCGGTTGCCGCATCGTCGTTGATGTCGAGCTTGTAGTCAGGTGTCGTAGTGCCGATGCCGACTCGTGCTTCATGTACAATTCGCATAACCTCACTATCGCCGTAGGATAGATTATAGGTGTAAGCTCGACCAGTTGATCCAGTTCTAAAGACCAAATCGGTGGCCATGTTATTCGCGTCAGAGAAAGTTTCATCTGCCTCAGCACAAATACTTGCAGTTAAGAGAATGTCTGCTTCGGGCGCAGAACTCGCCCCATGTCCCGCACCGAAGTAAATCGATCCAATGTCATTGGCGTCAACTATTTGAACACCTGTCGCAAACCGAGTAAGAGCTATACCACCAGCGCAAACTGAAGAGTTGTTTGTATCAGATCTTTGTCCTCTAACTTCTATGAATGGACTTGGGGTGCTTGAGGTGTCATTTCTCAGTAAAATACCTGCTCCATTAGTGTGATCAACTTGCAATGGAACAGAAGGCGACGTAGTGCCTATGCCTAAATTGCCACTCGTGTCAAAGCGAGCCATCTCCCCTTCCTCATTATTAAAAAGGAGAACATCGGTAGACGCAGCCATAACGATTGGATAGTGTACTGTTCCAGCCGTATTAGTTACGCCCAAGCTTAAAGTTTGATCAGCAATGCGATGACGCAAGTAACCAGCTCCGCTTCGGTAAATGTCGTATGCTCCGTTGTAGTTTTGAGTTTGTCCGTCAAACCGTACAGTGGAAGTGAAACGTCCCGTGCCATTGACATCCAAAGAATAAGAAGGAGTTGAATCATTGATTCCAACTCGATCAGCAGATACATCTACAAAGAGTGTGTCCGTATCAAACGCCGCATCGCCACTAATATCTAATGTTCCGGCTATGAGTCCAGCATCCGCGTAAGTAATATTTCCGGTTGAACTAGCAGTTGCGGTAGTTGTTCCAAGAGCGAACTTATCCGCAGACTCATCCCAGATAAACAATGCGTTGTCACCAGTTGATCCTCTTTCGATAATGATACCAGTATCATTTGCATTACTTGCAACACCCGAATTGAGCTCTAAAAGATTATCGGTTACGGTTGTGTTGGTTGTATTAACGGTTGTGGTTGTTCCGTTGACCGTAAGATTACCGGCAACTGTGACTGTTGTTCCATCATCAGTAATAAGACTATCAGTCAATGCAGTTGAACCAGACCATTTAGAAATCTTATTTGCAGTTCCAGAACCAGTCAGAGTTCCGCCACTACCACCATAGATTGAACCATTTTGTGTTAAATTTCCGGTGAAATTGATATCACCAACTACATCCAGTTCGTATGATCCGGTTGGAGAACGACCTATACCTACTCTATTGTAAAAATATGCATCACCATCCGCCTCAAAATGTACGAATCTGAGAGTGTTAGTATCATCAGCCCTGAGTATAATTTGATCAAAGGTTAGATATGCTCCTCCGGTCATTTCGCCAGGATCTCTGGCTATTGATGTATCCTTTATTTCATAACGACCATCGGTATTACCTGCCCCAGCACCTCCATCCGCAGTTCGAGTAACAATATGTGCAACTCTGGTATTATTCGTTGGCGAGTCAAGCGTACCGGCATACATTCTCACCGAAACATTAGTCTCATTGGCTGTAGTAGTACCTTCATTGGCGAAATCGTAGATTACAGTATCTGGTAGTGTTGAATTACCCTTTACTTCAAATGTTCCAGCAACACCAAGATTATTTACACCCTTTAAGTCCAATCTCCCCTTTGATCCATCAAATCTAAGTTGATGTTCATCATCACCTATGATAAGATCGTAACTGGTAGGAGATCTGTCATCGGGCCCAACGTAAAAACCCGTATGAACTAGCTTCGGTGGACTATCAATTCCATCTGCATCAAACGGAGCAGGACTATCATCATTAGGAGACTGAAACGCAAGGTAATCTTTAGGCCCAGTCTTACCACCCTTCAAGGATCCTCTAGCAGTTACATTATTAAACTCGGCGTCTCCACTATCTCTTTGAATTTGCCAACCCTCTAAACCTGCTTGGAAATTATCTGATTGAATGTTTACTCCAAATCGAATAGAAGGAACAGGAGTTCCAAATGTTACGGGGCCAGATCCAGTTCCCACACCCGATGATAGAGTTTCAACGGAGCTAAACGCGACTTCCCAATATCTTTCGTAGGATTTATTTACCTGAACTTCGGGTGGTTCTGTACTCCATCGAGCATCTAAATCATTGAATGCAGCATCGCCAGGAGAATCAACTGAGGTGAAATCGTAAGTAGCGGCTGTTCCAATGTCTGTTTTGGGCCGAATTAGATATCCATCTCCAGAAGTAAAATTGAGTCCTGTTATACTTAATTCGTCAGCAGCAGGTGAGCCAGTTACGGTATAAAAAGTCGTAGCATCAACAGTAGTATTCGCTACTTCAAAAGTTCCGCTTATTGCATCATGATAGGTAGATAATGTTTTGGTAGTATCTTTAAGACCATCGGTTATTGATTGTGAAGCAGTACCAACAATTGTTTCATCAGCCCAAAAAAGAATACCATTTACTTTTCGTGCTCCATCATTTCCATCATCGCCTGGATCACCACCTGTACCTTCAATCGACTTAGATATAGAATAATCGGATGTAATAGTAACATCGCTTGAAGCTCCAGCGGTTGCGGCTGGTATAACTGCTTGAAATGTTGCAGTACCTTGATTGGCACTCATCGATGAAACAGTATATACACCAGTTGATGCTCCAATCGAAACATCAACACCCGTTTCAGAACTCACCGAAAATGTACAACTCGTGGTAACATCAGTGTTACCAACAAATACTTTGTAAGTTCCACCAGCACCTGTAAATGAGGACACCGTTCCGGAACTATCCGCTACTACGACGTGTGCGGCATTTGTCAGAAATCCAATGACCGCATCTGATCCACTCTGTACGGCGTAAATTGATACGGAATCAATTGCAACTGGTCCTTCGGCGATTGGTGAATTTCCTTCGTATACTTTTACCTTTACAGTAACAGATTTACCAATAGCAGGTTCGTCACCATCCGCCAGTGTAAACGTAGACGTTGTGCTGATTGCCTGCTTTTCAACGTCGCCGGATCCATCAAGTTTATTTACGTAAAATTCGTAATAAGGATTTGTGATACTCTGAATTTCGGTAGTAAATCCAACCGAAGTTTCGGGTGATTCGTCTCCAGCTGTCGCATAAGGAATAACATGTGTGTCTGCAATCAATTTGACCGCAGCAGCGTCGGTGCCATCTGTACCATTTATACCACTTTTGGATTTACTAAAAGTTTGATTCTTTGTGACTGAAAAGGCATCACCGTTTCCTCTTGTTCCGGAAATTGTATATACGATTGTGCTATTATCAATTCCATCGTTTACTCCACTATGATCTCCAATCAAAGCTTTATATCCCTGCGGTGAATTAAACGGAGGAGAATCGTATTCAGTAACGCTGCCGGGAGTTATGTTTATACCGGATGTTGATACAGTAAATGTTCCAGCCGAAGTTCCTACTCCATCATAATCAAGTTCAACTGCACCTTCGTAAACTTCAATCCTTGTTCCACTTCCGGAATAAGACGATACTGCTCCACTTGAACTCGCTGGAAAAACATGTGAATCATTAGAAAGAAAAGCCGCAATGTTGCCTGATCCTTCTTTAACGGATGCGATTGTGGTTGAATCAAATGCGATTTCAACAGTATCTGCACTTGCCTCTGCAACACCGACTCGAATTGTTTTAGGTGTAGACGAGTAATCAGCCGGAACAGAAAAACTAAAAGTGTCACTGTCTCCAGTTCCATCCGTATATACGGTTTCATCCGTAATTCCATCGCCCGTAAATTTGAAATACGGATCAACAAAATTCTGAGAAGTTGCGGTAAGAGTTATTGTTGATGAAGGATCAGGATTCTTTCCACTTTGATCGTACTCAATCACATAGTCGTCAGCCGTGAGTCTTACAGTTTTTGCATCATCTCCGGTCTCTCCCTTTTCGGACTTGTTTAAGGTCTGAGTTCTCGTAAAGGTTGTTTCGGTGCCATCAGCTCTTTTAACAGTAACTTCATAAACGATTTGGTCATCACCATTGACCATATTACTGTGATCACCAATGATTCGAGTTTTTCCGTTTGCAGCCGTTGATGCAGTACCAATTGTAATATCACTAGTCGGACTAGTATCAGCACTTATTCGATATGTGCTAACATCATACGGAACAGTATCATCATAATCCAACTGAACATTTCCCTCAAATACGTCAAAGGTTGTACCAGAGTCGGGATAACTAGCGGATGGAGAATCTCCAAGAGGACCAGTTCTTATACTATGGGCCTCATTGCTCATTGCAATAGTGATCGCACTTGAACCCGGCTGTAATCCAAAGATCGTGAATTGATCTCTTGCAACAACAGATTGAGGACTGTTGTTGCCTTCACGAAGCTCAACTTCAATCTTATCAGGCATGTCTGCGATATCAGCCTGAGCAGTGTAAGTGTAAGTGTCACTTGAGCCGAGCTGTACCGAAGAGTCGTCTACAAAGAACTCATAGTATAGTGTTCCGGTGGTATTACGAGCTTCAGCGGTAATGACGGTCGTGTTGTTACTAGAGTTTTTTCCGGTTGGATTTGCACCATTCGTATCGTAGTCGAATAACTGATCTCCGGCACTCAAAGTTACAGTTCTACCATCTGTACCATCTGCACCCTCTCCACCCTGAATCGATTTTGCCAAGGATTGTTTCTTTGTGAAAACGGTTTCTTTCCCCTCATCATTCTTAACTGTGATAGTATACTCAATTGAAGCACTATCGGCCGTCATATTACTATGATCACCGTACCTTCTTATGTTACCGACTGTGGATGCCGTACCTACAGTTATGTTTGTTGCACTTGTGCTAACTCGAAAAGTTGAGTTATCGTATGGAGCGCTATCGTCATAACTTAATTGATTTGTTCCCTCATAAACCTCAATATCTGTTCCGGAATCGGTGTAAGTAACTGTTCCACTATTTGTTGTTGGAAGAGTGTGAGCTTCATTGCTCAGAATAATCGTAATGGCGTCGGATCCTTGTTTCAAAGGAAAGATGACGATTTGATCGCGAGCAAGAATTGGGTTTGACGCTCCACCTTCTCTTATCTGACATTCAACCTTCTTTGGAGATCCGATTGTTGTTGGAGATGTAATAGTAATCTGTGCGGCAAACGGAGAATCATTTCCGGCAGCAGTAGGAGCACCCTGTGACACATCATCAATAAAGAACTCAAAGTAAACATCTGAGGATTCAGATGCATTTACAGCTTCTGCAAAAACTGTTACGCTTGTGGGATCTGGTGTTGTTCCATCCTTATTATATTCAATGGACTGATCGGATGCGGTTAGTATAACACCTCTCGCCGCAGTTCCGGCAGCACCATCTGAACCTGCCGCACCTTCTTGTATCAACAACCAGTCAATACGAAAAGAAAATGTATTGTCCGTACCACCTGCATCGGTATATATAAAATTTCCAGTTACGTTTGGATTTGTGTTTCCGTCAGTATGTGTCGCAAAACCTAGTGCTGGGCGTGATACTCCGGTGTCTTCAGTACCACCAGAAAAAGTAAGACCAGTGGATTCGTCATATCGCCAAGTATTATTTGCTTTGGTTGCCGAATATGAAACTTGACTTAAATTGAAATACAATTCGGGTGTTATGGTTTTACCCGAGGGATCCCAATCATCTGCGGCTGCATTGACATTATCAAAGTAGGGAAGAGCCCTAAACTCAATCGAACCAAGTGATCCAATTGCTCCAACACTTTGAAAGTTACAATCACCATTAGCGTCAATTGTAATTACTTGACCACTTGAACCGGCAACTCTCGGTAAAGTGTATGCCGGAGTATTCGGTGAGTTCAACTCATCGAAATAACCAACTCTTTGTGGTGAATCGTCTGTTACTTTTAAATCAGGCATAATTTATTAAATAGGTTTCGTAGTGATACCAGCCTTAACACCAGCACTATCACGGTGTTTGTGACCGACAAGACTGACTCCCTTTGCAACCACATCAACTGTGGCTGTGAGAGTTCCGGTTACATCAACGTTGTTATTGATTTTGGTCCCTTCGGTGGCAGTTATATCTTGAATTCCGGTGATGCTCATTGTTTGACCATCACCAACGGTAATTGTCTGTGATCCTCCAACATTAACTTTCATTTTTTCTCCCACATCTAAAGTGTAATTTTTACACTTTGTGTTTATGTTTCCATCAACATTTAAGTTTAGGTCTCCTGTAATATATATATTCTTATTTTGAATGACCACCTCGTAAGAATCTCCTACTATCACAACAGATCGATCTCCACCAAACTCTCCTCCGGCGACTTCATCGTATGATCCGGACTTGTGAAAGATCGAGATTCTTTCCTTTCCGCTTGTATCATCAAATTCTAAGACATGACCAGACTCGCTCTGATATACATGATTGTTTGGATAGATTGGAACAACGTTATCTGTCAAAGAAGGAAGCGACCAAGACGTTGGTGTTTCATCTTCGGGAGCCGTCGGAGTTACCGAAATACTAGATCGAGATTTTTTACTCGTATAAACTGCGGAATCCTTGTAATCCTTTCGAGCAGGTTGAGGAGTATCTGGTTTACTGAGAGTATCCTCTAGCGGATAAACCTGATCCGGATCGGAAAATCCCTGAGAATATTCCGGTCGTGCTTCAAACATGGATGGAATAGATCCCATAATAACTGGATCCTGTAAGTTCGAACCATCACGAAAGAAACCAATAATCCAAGAACCTTGAACGAGACCAGTTGCGGAATGACCAATACCAGATGTCGAAGCCGACGTAACAGGCATCATCACGTTCGCCCAAGGAAGATCTTCGGTAGGAATGTCTCCTTTATTGTCAGTGTGATAACCAAAACAACGAACACGATAACGACCCATTTCTTCGGGATCGTTTACATCTTCTACTACTCCGGTGAACCAAAGGAAATTGCCACCGACAAAACTGTCTCCGTACTCATTCATTATAGATCAACTGAAAACGAATCTCTCTTGACTCGAAGGTTCACGTAATATTCATCATCTGAAAATTCGTGAATAGCTGAGGTGATCAGATACTTACCCGAGAGAAACTCATTTCTATGATCAGGTTTTGGATTGTCAGAGGCCTCTCGGTATGCAACAGGATCGATTGCTTTTGGAAATTCTAGTTGTATTTTTCTTCCGGCATTGAGTTTAAAGTTACCATGTAATCTTATATCGTGTGTAAATGTATTGAACAGAGCATTGTATGCATTAATAAAGTGACGAGATATTTTGCTCATATTGTTGTAATTACTGTTATCCTCAAACGATTTTGAGTTTACTGAAATGTATTCGCAGTGAGCTCGAGTGAAGTCTGTCAATTTGTCATCGCCAATCAGAAATTTATCTGATAAGACTGTCTTTCCTTCCAAAGAAGGTTTGTCTGAAAAATCAGTTGAATAGTTATACTCATACTTAGTATAAGTTTTGTTTGAATAATCAAGGTAATTATTCTGTGATGCAAATGCACCTCTTCTCGATTGAATACTTTTATTCAGTTTCAAGTCAGAAGTAACTTTTAAAATTCTCTGTTCTCTTTGTCGATAGTCTTCTTCTGTTCCCGGCTCGGTAGTAAAGTCTCTTGAATCAAAATACTTATCAAAAACTTTATTATCTTCACTTACCAAAGAAGATAGAGAGAAGAGTTTATACTTACCATTAAGAGTCTGAAAAAAGAAGAAAGGAGAGAAGCTGTCTTCTGCATAGGTTTGTCTTCGAAACCACTCTATCACATCCATCGGTCTCTGGTTTGAAATGATTCCCTTTGAAGAACTAATCGAATCACCGGAATGTTTAAACTTTTTTTCTGGTAGATTTAAATCCTCGGTTAATATCTTTTCTATAACGTTGGCGCTATTGTCCACATAAGATCGTGAAATCTTCTTTTGATTTGAGATGTAAGACTGCTCAGATATACCAACTAGAGTGATGACTTGAACATAAACCTGTTTATCACTTGTTCCATAGGTTGGATATTCACTGATGAAAAATTTCAATTTGAGATTCTTAGGATCTCCATTTCTTTTCTTATAATTGATGATGACTTCAATCTTTTCTTGACCAATCACCGGAAACTCTTCGATAAAATTTGTACTATCTTTCAACGTGAGTTTCATCATCAAAGATTGTGAATAGAGACTCTCACTTATCTCCATCTTGACGGCAAGGAATTTGATATCCTGTCTATCACCTTTATAATTTGTGATGAAGATATGGTCTAACTTATAGGCGGAGGGAATAATCGCCTTAGTCGAACCAATTTCAAGATTCTTTCCAATGATTGCCATTACGAATTGATTAAATTTTGATACTCTTCAACGAAATCTTGAATGAATTCTGGTCGAACATATCTTATCTTTTTTCTAGTCTCGTTCTTTTCGTTCTCATATTCGAACCAAGTCTGAATGTTAGTAATACTTCCAAGGGCTCGATTTGGGTGAATCGCATCGTAGGCACCGATGTCCACAATTGGAGAATCGGCCGAGAGGAATCGATAAGGAGCATTGAGTAACTCATCATAAGCTCGATGGGGTCGGTACGTGTAGGTGGATAGATCACTTTCCACTAGAGTATCAACATCGGCTGCGATTGCATTGATCGATTTCAGATAACTTGTATATATGTCTAACCATGCATCCTTCTGCGTTTGCGTTGCGGTAGATGAAAACGCAAATCGATATATCCCATTTGTGTCATAGAAATCTGTTGCGGTTGCATCGTGAGTTATGAGTTGCAACATAAAATTGTCGTATCGCTCAATCTTTGCAGTCTCTTCTGGTGAACTATCAACTCTAAGAAGTCGAAGATAATCGTAATTCAGATCCAGTCCGTTCATCATGTTTCTTGTGTAATCATTCTCAGGACTGTTGAGCGGACTATCAACCGCAGATGCTATATCTGTTGCGGATGTCGGTAAGTTGGGCAAGAAGATGAAAGCACCATGATCTCCGTACTCCTGCTCCAAACCACGATGAAAGTCTATGTATGACTTATACCATTCATTGAATCCATCTTGAAGAAAATCATTGATGATAAAGAATGTCCAATAGTAATCGGGTGTTCTATATAACTTTTGTGAAACGATGTCGGGCCTTTCTCCATCCTGTATCTCGTAGAAAATATAAGTGGAGAAATCGTCTGACCTTAAGGTGTCTACGTCTACATGACGATAGACATCGACCCTCTCAGTAAAGTCTTTTGTTTCCTGAAGATCGTATTGTATTTTTGGAAATTGTTGAAAGAAAGCCATTAGTCATTTTCTCCTACGTTTGTTTCTTTGGGTGTGGTAATGTTTCCACCACTGATTTTGGCCACACCATTTTCATCAATTCCTCTATTCGATCCCAAACTACCTTCTTCGAGATCATTAATATCTGTTCTTGTAAGTGTTCGTGTTTCTTGATAAGATACACTGATATCTACTTCAAGTGGAGCTCCATCTCGATGAAACATATTTGTGGTCGAGTTAAAACTTGATTCAATTGATACCAAGTAACAAGAGAAAATTTTTGGAATAAACTTATTTTCGTTTCCGTTTCCGTCAAGGAATCTAATAGTCCATGTTGGAGGAAACGCCAGAAGTAAACTCTGTGCATCGGATCGAGAATCAGCGTATGTGAATGCCCTAAATTTTGAATGGATTTTTCGAACTATTTCCGCCTCTTCTGCGGATTGTGCAATCATCTTAAATGCAAAAGTAAAGGATCGTATTGCATTTCCACTAAATGTAGTGTTAGTGTTTGGATTTAGAAGAGTTCTACTTCGAAGATTGGACGCAGCCTTTAAACTATCTGGAAGAACTAATTTTTGAGCAACTGCATTTGCGATTTCTCCTCGCTTAAAACTGTCGGTTGCCGCACCCATCTGTCCTCTAAGACTATCGGTTATACCACTTAAAGATCCATCACTGTCCTGTAGGGCTTTTCCAACCGCTCCACCAATAGTTCCAAGATCTACGGTGTTGTATGTTGCGGAATCATTGATCGATATGTTTGCGGGACAAGGGAAAAAGATGTGGTGTTGTTTTACTCCACTTGCGTCTTCTTTTTGATGAGCAGTAAATTCGATTATGTTTACATTTGACTGCCCTCGAAGATCTATGGGATAAACTAACCCACTCGTTTGACCAGATGTAAGAAACGATGGTAGGTTGAAATTACTCCCCAACAAGTTTTTTCCAATCGCTCCAACACTTGAGGATAGCTGAGATTGAGCGTTTCTTACTAACGCATTTGCTTGTTTTCCGACACCTGAAAGATTGAATAGATTCGCCATAGATAAATAGATTCTGTTCTTATTTATAAGAAAAAATGGCGTATAGTGGGAGATATAAAGTAAAGAATCCGGACAAGTATAAAGGCAATCCAACTCAGGTTATCTTTAGATCCTTGTGGGAGAGACAGGTTTTTCGTTGGTGTGATGAAAATCCAAGTGTTCTTCAATGGTCGAGCGAAGAGATTATCATTCCATATCGATGTAATACGGATAGAAAACGACATAGATACTTTCCAGATGTTTACATCAAGACAAAAGACAAAGAATATCTGATTGAAATCAAACCAAAGAAAGAAACAAAACCACCTAAAACACGTAAGAAAACAAAACGTTACCTCAACGAAGTAATGACCTACATTAAGAACACCTCGAAATGGGAGGCTGCCGAAGAATATTGTGCAGATCGAGGTATCATCTTTCAGATATGGACAGAAGAAACTTTGAAGGGAATGGGTATAAAATTGTTGACCTAATCATATAAATAGATGCATGGCCGTATCTCATTTTGACAAACTTCAAGCAGATGCTTTTCGTTCAGGTGTTCAACCTCGTACCGAAGAGTCGTTGAAGTGGTTTAAAAAGCGTCTTAGTAGTATCACAACAATCAATCGAAATAAGATACTGAAAGACGAGAATTTGATCAAAGTGAACAGACCTCTTACTGGTCGTATGTTCATGTACTTCTACGATCCAAAGACCAAAGAAACTCTTCCATATTACGATAAGTTTCCCCTAATCCTTATGGTTGATAAAGCACCAAAGGGTTTCTATGGATTGAATCTTCACTATCTTGATCCAAAGAGACGTGCGATCTTCTTTGACAAGTTGAGAGATTATATGACCAACAAGAAATACAATCGAAGTACCAAATTTAAACTATCCTATGGTCTTTTGTCCGGAGCTCAGAAACTCAAAGAGTTTGAGCCGTGTTTCAAAAGATATCTCACCTCACAAATCAAATCAAGAGTATCAGAAGTTCCGGCAACCGAATGGGAAGCCGCACTCTTCATGCCAACCGATCAGTTTGTGAAGAACAAGAGGCAAACCGTCTGGAACAAATCACGTAAACTCATAGCATAATGTCTTTAGTCAACAAAGTTCAAGGTCTCATAAGTCCAACCACAATAGACGACTTCAAGTCGGTTATCAGTCGAAGAAGTGGATTGGCTCCGGCAAATCGTTTCGCGATATTCATGTCGCCACCTTCTCAAACACTATTGAACTTAGACTTGCAAAACATTGCGAGCAATCTTTTGAGTGGCAACTTCGGCCCGTCACAACTCGTAAACGATCCAAGAGACATCGCTATTTTATGTGAGAGTTGTTCTTTGCCTGGGCGACAGATACAAACTCTGGATCATCAAAACAGAAACTATCGTCAGTCTGTAAAGGAACCACAAGGATACTTCAATGAAGATGTCAGCTTTGTTTTTCACTTGACCAATGACTACCACATGAAAAAGGTATTTGATCGTTGGTTAGATCTTATCATTAACCCTGAAACTTATCAGGTAGCATATAAAAACGAATTTGTAAGTGATGTAACTATACAACAGTTAAATCAACAGAATGTTCCGGTGTACGGCGTGAAGTTAAAGAACGCCTTTCCGGTAACAATGAATGCGATTGAACTAAATAATTCTTCAACAGAAACACAAAAACTGAATGTCACACTGACATATGAAGATTATGAAACCGAAGGATCCATTGCCTCCTCCATCGGTGGTGTTAAAAATATAATTGGAGGCGTGCTTAATAGATTATTATAGATTATGCCATTACCAGTATTAGAAGCTCCGACGTACAATTTAAATGTACCATCGACGAAAAAGAAACTCAAGTATCGACCCTTTCTTGTAAAAGAAGAGAAGATACTTATGATTGCTCAAGAATCCGAAAACGAAACTCAGATACTTCAAGCAGTAAAGGAAATTATCAAATCTTGTACCTTTTCGAAGATCGATGTTAATAACATACCAATGTATGATATTGAATACATCTTTCTTAAGATAAGAGCAAAGAGTGTGGGTGAAGTTGTTTCCTTTCAGCTGAAGTGTGAAGAGTGTGGAGAATATAATAAAGTAGAAGTAAATCTTGAAGACGTTCAAGTTCAGTTTCCTGAAAATGAGATCGATCCTAATATCCAGTTGAATGACTCTATCGGTGTTACATTAAAACCGTTGCGTATGTCAGACATCAAAAAAGGAGACGATCAAATAACAGATGCTATTATTGCAACCATTGATAGTATTTACGACAACGACAATGTATACAACGCATCTACTTGTTCACGAAAGGAAATGCAAAAGTTTGTAGATTCTCTTTCACATCAACATTTAGAAAAAATACAAGAATTCATTTTAAACCAACCAACCCTCAAACACACTATTGAATATACCTGTGAAAAATGTGGCCATAAAAATTCTTACGAATTGAATGGTTTGCAATCTTTTTTTACCTAAGCCTTTCTCACGACTCCTTAGCGAACCACTATCAAACTAACTTTTCGATGATGCAACATCACAAATATAGTTTGACTGAACTCGACAATATGATTCCTTGGGAAAGGCAAATATATGTTTCAATGTTGTTAGATTACATCCGAGAAGAAAACGAAAGAATAAAGAAAAATGGCTGAAGAATCATCATTTTTAGGAGTCATAGAAAGACTTAAAGCAGAAGGACAATTGGATCGCAATAGCGGATCAAATTCAATTAAGACCCTCAAACAGATAAATGTTGAAGGGTTTAATAGTTTGTTCAATTCTATGAATGAGTTAGTTGACTTCTTTAAAGGCAATGCTCTTCAAGACGAAGAAAATCGACGAGAGTTGTTGAAAGCTCTGGAAGGTGGTAAAAAGGAGGAGAAGAAAGAGGAGAAGGCCAAATCTGATGGTTTTGAAATACCAGGCCTCGTCGGGTTATTGGCCGTAGTTTCAGCGGGAATAACCGGAATTTTGACAGGATTTGTTGCAGGCCTTGGGGAAAACTTTGTTAATGTTCTGAAGTTTTTGGGTAAAAGTCTTAACAACGCTTTACTTAAACCAATACTAAACTTTATAAAGAGAACAAGAACATTTCGAAAACTTAGAATTGGTTTAATCAGATTCACAAGAAGCATAGAACGCATCGTTGGGATTTTACGTAACCTATCAAAAGGAACCAGCGGAATTTTCAATTCAATTAAAAAAACCAAGATATTTCGAATTCTTAGTACAACTGCAAGGGGATTTGGAAAAGAATCATCCAAGGCTTTGAAACCTGTATTGAATATTTTTAAGGCGATACCAAAAGTGTTTAGTGGTATTAGTAGACTTATAACTTCTACCATACCGGGCGGTGGCGGTGGATTGATGAAAATATTCAATCCATTCAAAACGTTTTTGGGTACTTTTGGAAATGTGTTTCCAAAATTCTTTTCACTTGGAAAGGTTCTTGGTAAACTTTTTCTTCCACTCACAATCATAACCAGTTTAATAGATTTCGTAAAAGGAGCCTTCGCTGGATTTGAAAAGTACAAGGATGAAGGATTTGTTGAGGGATTGATCGGAGGTCTTCTTGGAGGAATCAGTGGTTTGGCACAAGGTTTGATCGGTCTGCCTTTAGATCTTCTAAAATCGGCAATATCTTGGATCGCCGGAAAACTTGGATTTGAGAACTTCTCGGAGATACTTGACTCATTTAGTTTCAAAGAATTGATCGGTGGACTCTACGATAAAATTACGGATGGTGTAATCGCAATAGTAGATTTCTTTAAGGAACTCTTTTCGAATCCAAAGGAAGCTCTTTCGGGATTAGCAGCAAAGGTAATGGATATCACGAAATCAATATTGAGATTCATTCTACCTACACCCGACTCAGATGCCCCTTGGTACGATCCAAGAAGTTTAGTTGCAAAGGCAATTCCCGACTCCGTTTACGAATATGCTGGTTTAGATCCAAAAACAGGAGAGATCATTCCCGAATTAGAGGTGACTCAAGTCAATAATACTGGCGCTCAAATGGAAGTTGGAATGTCAAATATCGCTGACGCCCAATCACAACCAGCACCCGTTGTAGTTGCGGGTGGGGGAGGAACTACACAAAACTCAACAGTGAATGCTCCAAGTGTCACCTTCAATGGTTCAAACCATGTAGACGAGTCAACTGTCCTATCAAGACCAGTGACTACTATGGCATACGGTTTCTAATAAAAAAGAGGCGATACCAGATTTCTCCAGTATCGCCCCCTTGTATTTGTTTATCAGTTAGGTTAGTCCTGAGCCAACTTGGCGAAATATGCCAAGGTGTCTTCCTCACCTTCATCATTGCTTGATGAACTAACACTCTGATCCTCGCTCTTGGGTGCGGGTGCGTCCACT
>Ga0222719_10000826_pt1 | contig 30892 bp, 50 predicted proteins | sample C33_34DmetaG_FD_165039 | JGI IMG/M metagenome (GOLD analysis project Ga0222719, IMG submission 165039) | Estuarine water microbial communities from San Francisco Bay, California, United States - C33_34D | ecosystem: Environmental > Aquatic > Marine > Unclassified | place: USA: California... | reverse complement strand
AACTTCCGGGAATCTACAACAAAACAAACCCTTTTGATGCACAGAAGCACAGTAGAAGCAGTAGCAGATGCAGTCTAGAACTACTACAGAAGCATAGTAGTAGTACACTAAGAGAGTAGTAGCTACGCGTTAAGTGACGTCTGTTGCTGTCAGTTCGCTGCTACCTGTCTGTCAGTCTGTCTGTCCGGCTAGTCTACTGTCAGCTGCTGTCTGTCAGTCTGTCTGTCCTGCTGCTGTCTGGCTAGTGGTAGGTATCACTGATGTCAGTCAGACCAGTTCTAGTCTAGCTCCTATAGAGTGTGATGATGATGCTGCTGATCCTTCACTTTGAATAGCGCGTTAACCTGAGGATGGTCTTTGGATACCGGCGTGGGCCCATGAAATTCCGGGATGCTTGTGGATCTGAAACTTTGGTGAATCGAGGCTAATTACCTTATGAGGCTTTTTGAAAAATTCTAGGCCAGATTTTGTGGAAGGTGAAACTTTGGTGATGGTCCATAAAACATTTCTTCGATACGACCGAATAGGTATTCTACTAACAGCGCATATATCTCGTGATTGTTTGCATCGAACTCCTGTCCTACGTCATCTAGTAGATGTACAGCTGCATGATAGGCTTCGTGTACTATTATCTTATTAGTAAGCAGTTCGCTATTAAAGATGATATGACACACTCCGTCGTCATCTACTATGAATATACCTCCTAGTTGATGATCGTATTCTTCCCATTCCAGTTGTAGACGGCTGCCCAGTTGGTTTATATCTTCCGTATTATCTCTTAGGTGTATGTACAGATCTCTTTCTAATAGATCTAATGTTATCTTCTGTATAGGATATGGTTTTCTACTGTTTTTCATAGTTAGTTATTCTAGTTTTGTGCCAATTGGTGCAGATAGTTATTAAAGTCGTCTGTAATGTCTTGACCCTTTAGATTCATTAATCTTCGATTTGATATTCTTCCACGTTGATCCAGTTCGGTTTGAACTTCTGGTGTGGGTATTATAGTAGCTCTTCGTACTGTATCACTCAGATATCCCCATTGTATGAAGGCAACATAGTCTGCGTCCTTATCGATCAGACCGCCATAATTGAAATGGCTTTTACTCGTATGGGTATGCTTTACCTCATAGGTAATACCATTATCGTCGACGATATCGTATCCACGTTGATTTCCTCCCAGATGTTGAAAACCGACTCCGGTACTCCAAGCTAAATAGCCGGATATCAGTATTTCAGTAGCCGTTGCTCGCACATTGACGTTGGTAGTACCGAATAGTTCCGTCGCTTGACGTTCTAGGCGATTTGTTTCTTTTAGTAGATGTAGTATTTCGCTCATGAGTATTATATGATGCTACTTGGTTTTTGTTTCTTCGATAAATAAAGAAAAACAACTATGTATCATTATCATTGTACCATCGCTCGAATAGTTGACGGAGATACCGTTGACGTAGACATAGATCTAGGATTTAACATCATATTAAGAAAACAACGTATTCGATTATATCGAGTAGATACTCCAGAAAAACGTACTCGTGATCTAAGAGAAAAACGTTTCGGCAAGCTTGCTAGTAAAACGGTAGAAGACCTTCTTCCGATTGGAAGTGGTTGTGAAATACATACTCGGTTAGATGGCCGTGGTAAATATGGTAGGCTTCTAGGTGTCATCATTAACCCTGAAGGTATTGATGTTAATCAATATTTAATAGATCATCGTCTTGCTGTAGAATATACCGGTCAATCCAAGGATGATGTTCGTGCTATTCACGAAGCTAATTGGGATTGGTTAGAGGATCACGGATTAGCAGGTTGATGTTTTAGGATAATACATAGCCTTACAAAGCTATCTTGTGTTAGCCAGCCGTCTTTATATTGCTCTCGGACATAATCCAATGCATCAACTATGTCCATCGCGATTGCTTTAGGACCGATTGTATCAAAACGATCTTCCTTACACTCCGGAATTGTGATATTAACGCGTCTTTCGCTTACAATTTCGCCAGTACGATCAATAGTACTTTTCTTAGGACCATCGGTATTAGGTTTTCTATAGCGTGACCAATTACCGGTGATGCCGTTCATAACACCGAACGATTTTCGATTAGCCATTTGATTTATATTGTAGGCTACTTCAGGATCTTTAATAATTTCAATTGTATTGCCGGTTTTGTGATATGTTAATGCCGAACAGGACCATGCTGGTTCACTTGAACATTCTACACAAACACTATAGCCTAATTTTTGACGAGCTGGTGGAATATTTGACCCACATTTGCACCTTTTATGTTTTTGTTGTTCAATATTGTGTTGCATACGGAATGTGTTTGAGTATTATATGATAAAAGCACTTAATAGTTTACCCTACTAGTATTTCTTCGATCGTATCGGCAATCCAGACGTTATCAGCACCATGTATTTTACGTAATTTGTCTTCGAGCGAAATCGCTTCGGCAAAATTATTGGTATGATGTAAATTTTGAACGTTACCGTGACCGGTATGTATTTTAACAGTGTACCTTTTCATTATTTAGATAGATTTTTTAATGCATCGGATGCAAGGTTATACAATGTAACGAATTTTTCGTTGTTAGTGATGGGGCAATCATCATTACCTACAAAATGATGGTAATCTATTTGATCGCTCAAAGCTTGTTTAAGAATTTGATTATCTCGTTTTAGCTTTTCGTAAATTTTGATGTCTATTGTTTTTTCCATGTTGATAATTTTGATGTGTTTAAATTTGTTATATGTAAATATAATAAAAAAACTTGGTAAAAAAAAATTTTTGAACAACTATTTTCGGAAAGTTATTAACAATTTAAACTTTACCGTAATATTACTTTAAAAATCATCTAGCGAGGCCTAATTTCTGATACATATAATAAAATATTTCCTATGAAAACTCTATTTTTATGCTTATTTGTATTTTTATCATCCATTTCCTTTGCACAATCTCCTGACACATCAGAAAGAGTGTTCGTTGAAGCAGGAATTAACCTAACTCAAAAATCTTCACTATCAATTAGTATAGAAAAGGAATTTACATACAATCGTTGGAAGTTTGGACCTCGTATAGAGTTAGCAAATTTGTTTGATACTCTTCAATATCAAGGAGATAATATCACATACACACAAAAGGCGCAAGTTAGAATAAGGCTAGCTCAAATAGAATATCAGTTAAATGATTATCTAAGAATAGGAATTGCACCTATTTGGATGTTAGGACCACTACCACGAAAAGGATTTTACCGAACACCATCTTCGGTATGGGCACACTTCGATCTAGATACACCAAAGACTCTTAGCATGGAAGTTACTTTAACTAATTCACGAGATCAACTGTTACAACTAAGTCTTCGGAAGCGTTTCTAAGCCAATTGGCCCACCAAATTGTAACCCATGGCGAGGGCAGGGCCGGTATTCAGTCGATTCTCAGTAATAGAAATCATTGGATAATAGTAAAGAGTCTATAAACGGACAATGTGAACCTCATCGCTGTAATATGCTATCCATATCACATGTATCCGAACCTCCGTGTGCGAAACGCGATAATAAATGAGATGCGTCGAGTGCCTGCGAGAGAAGTTCTGAGCCAACAGTCCCTAGAAGTCCTCCAGCGCGGCTAACGATCTGAATGGCTTGAAACTACCGTATACATTTATCATATAAACAAATATAACTATAAACAACATTCATTATGAACGTACATCTATTTAAAATGCTTCAATCTCAGGCAGAAGCAGACAAACAAAAAGCATTATTAACTTTAGAATTACTAGGAAATCATCCAGCTGGAATTGGCGATCATTCAACTGGTGATTTTTACAATAATGCAAATGAAGCCTTAGAAATGCTAGTCGATGCAAACGATAAATTAGAAATGCTTGACAAACTGAATTCAAGTAAAGGTATATAAAGTATCATTTTATTATTGCTAACAATATTGTGGATATCTTCTATGTACACGAAATACTACATTTAATATAATCTATTAATATTGTTAGCAATTCCCTAGCACAACCTATTTAATCCGAGAGGTTTGTGCAACTATCCTTCTCAAGATTGTTAACATTTGATTGTTAATAAGTTTTTTAACTTTTTTGAAAAAAAAGTGTCCAAAAATTTTTTTTTTCCAATAAAAAGTATTATATTTAACTATAATTAAAAAACAAATAAAAAACAACAAATTATGGCAAAATCATCAAGAGGCGGAAAAACAGTTTATGAAAAACAACAATCAATTATCGATTCATTCGAGCGACTTAACCGCCAAGCTCGTTGGGAGGAGAAACACGGTAAACAAAACCTATCAGTATCCGAACAATTAATTCTCGAATCTCAACAACGCAAAGCTAAGGAAGCTAACAAACCGAAAGTTGAGGAACGAGTATTCTCACCACTCTATGCTTACAATTATGTTTATGGAAACAAACCAAACAAATAATCATATAATAACTATGAGCGAACAATTAAAATACGTAAGCGAAGAAAAGTACCTTGCGTTCATCGAAAACATATATAAAATCGAAGAACCGGTAAATAACATCAAGGATCAAAAACCTTTAATGGATTTACTTACCAACCGTACATTTCCTAAAGGTTGGGACACTGATAAATCATTATCCATCGTAGAAACATTACTTCATTTCTTTGTAAAGGAAGAGGAATATGAACTATGCCATTCAATTACACAAGTTTGGCCAGAAATATTATTAACAGCAAAATAACAAAATACATGAAATCATTAATTTGGGTAACTCACTCATTTCGTTTAGATTCACGATTAACTAACAACTTAAAAGGCGATTGTACATTCGTATACTATTCACCATACTACTTTGCAGGTGAACGTGAAAAACAAATACTATCGAATTGTTCAGATAAAAACATCGAACTATTCCATTCATCTATAACTCAATTTACTGAGGACCTACACTCTAAAGGTTACCCATTTTATGTTTTCAAAGAATCTGATCCTATTTCACACATCAATAAGCTTTGTGAAAAATACAAGTTCGATCAATTAATTATCGATCAACCATTATTTGCAATGTGGCAAACAATAAACCTCGATAAACTTAATGTACCTCATCAACTTATTGATTCAGATCTAGTAGACGATAAAGTATTCAAAATGACTGCTAAAAGTCGCTGGATGCAACACACCAAACTTTTACAAGATCCTTACGTATTTTCAAGCGAGGCTAATCCATATTCTATTAACGAACAATCTAAGCCATATCCAAAAGGTCCTAGAATTAATACACAAGCAATTATTGATCGAGCATTACATATATCTAAAAACTATAAACATACCCGTGATAAACATAATGGTCAAACTGAATTATCAACATGGGTTCAAAATGGTTTAATTGATAGTCACAATATATTCTTTGCAATTGCAAAACAATTCAAGGATAATGGTGCAAACTTTACAATTAACGATCACGAACATGCAGCAATGTTACGTCAATTCGGTTTTCGTGAAATAACAATATTAAATACACGTAAACGAGACTTAACTATGGAAATGGATCCTAGTGTATGGGCATCTAAACTTATTACCGAAAAGTCTTATATCAATCTTACTGAACAAACTAATCCGGATTCAACTTTAACATTTAATCAAATCCGCAATGCAAATACACCAAGCGAAGATATTAATCAAATCTTACGAGAATCATTTAAAAAGGGCGTAATGCCAAATCGTGCTAGAATGTATTTTGCAGGTTGGATGTTCTATAATTCACCAACCGGTATTGATGCATTAAACTGGATCATACTTACATTTGATCTACTATTAAATGATGGTCAATGTCCTACTAACTATACTCAATCATGCTCTTCTATGAATTTGCAATATGGGAAGGTCATGCTACTTAATAAAAATCGAGTAATGGATCTTCTAGCTTATTAACATTATATTGTTAATAACTTTTGAAAAATAATTGTCCGAAAATTTTTTTTTTCCAATTATTTTTATTATATTTACATATAACAAATTAAAACAATATCAAAATGCAAAAAACCAAAAAAGCACGCTTAAAGCTTACGAAAATGGCCGATGTGAAATTCGATCCAAAGATTTTCAAACCAATGCTTACAAAAACTCCTATTGATTACATGTTTTCGAGCGATGGAGGTTTCTTCCCTGCCACAAATTATATGCTCATAGGAGATCCCGGAATAGGAAAATCTACATTCGGCCTCGATATTCTTGCCGAAATACAATCTAACGATCCTACTAAAAAAGTACTATTCATATCTGGCGAAATGAATCAAATTGATATGTTTGGTTATGTACAACGTTACCCAAAATTCAAAAACATACAAACACTATTCCTTTGCGATTACCTCGATTCTAATCCAAAAGAAATCATCGAGAGAACTTTCAAACTAGGTTGGGATATTATCCTAATCGATTCTTTCATCGAAGTTCAAGAAGCAGTACAATCATCTAATCGCATGCCAAGGACTCACGCTGAAAAATGGTTTATCGATCTTATGGTTACTCATAATAAAGGCGCTAATCGCGGTAAACATTATACTTCATTCCTTGCTATTCAACAAGTAACTAAAGGAGGTAATTTCGTCGGTTCCAATAAACTAAAGCACAATACAACAGGAATGTGTGAACTTCGATATTCTAACGAGTTCGCTGGTGATAGATACATTAAATTTACTAAAAACCGTCGAGGTTACAAATACGAAAAACTATTCTTCGATCTTGAAAATTCAACAGGTTCCGTAAATTACGATATCAAACGTTTAGAAAGAGACGAAGAAATAAAGCAAAGAATCGCTAAAGAAAAAGATAATATGCTTAAAGAGGAAGAACTATTCAATATGATGTTTTCTCGTCAAGAGCAAATTAACGAAGAAAATAACAGCGAACAATAAATCGAAACTTTTATCAAGCAACAACATATAATTAATAATTCAAAACACAAATTCAAAAATATGAACTTATCAAAACAAATCTCTCAAGAGCATTGGAATTCGTTTAAAAACGCAACTTCAACTAAACAACCAATGCGTAAGGAAATCAACCTTAACGAGCTTAAATTTATTACTCTCGATACCGTTGATTATCATGGTCTTCGTTTAGTAATGAGTAAACGAGCAGTAAAAGATATTATGTCGGTGCTAGGGTTAGCGCAAACATTCGGTGGTAAACTTAACTCGGTATTTGGTGAACAATTCACTAATACACTTCTTAATACTATGAAGGACGCTATCTCATCGAAAAAAGGTTTAAACGTAACTCTTCTAGTTTCACCCGATCGAGTAATCCAAAGAATCCATAAAACTGGAAGTTCATGGGTGTCTACCGATAATTTCTTCGATATTGTCGAGAGAACTATCGATAAAAACGGTCTTATCGTTTCTAACGTTGAAAATGATAATAATGGAAACATCATTGTAAAAACAACTAATCCAAATTCTGAGTTCGGAATTACCGGAAGTGGTTTAGATTCTAAACAAGAGGTATTTCAAGGAGGATTAAACTTTCAACGAACATATAATGGTTTAGAAGTCGATCCATATATGTACCGACTATGGTGTACTAATGGCCTTGTAACTAAGGAATTCGAAGAGAGTATTAGAATGACTAACATTACACCACAAGCATTCGAACAATTTCACAAAAACCTTGAACGAATCGAAAACAATAACTTCGTTCCTCAAGGATTTGTTGATAAAGTAAAAATTGCAGCGAACACACCAGCTTCATTAAACGAAATGGAACGAGCAATTCAAACAATTCAACGAAATTCAAATTGTGAAGATACTTCAATACTACCATTCGTTAATTATGGTGAAACATACAATGCATTTAAGAAAATGGGTATTCAACCAAACGAATTAACACATGGGCAAAAGAAAAACGCTCGAACTAAAGAATCTGTATGGGATATCGTTAATGGAATTACCGATTTTGCATCTCACGATTATGGCTTCGAAGTAAAAGATTCAGAAAACACTAGAAATCAAATGATGGTGGAAGCAGGAGCGCTTTTAACTAAATCATATGATACACAAAACTTGCTAGTATCTCAACCTTTCTAAGATTTAATTTTTAATTTGTTGTTAAGCGATTAAGGCCACCTTCGGGTGGTCTTTTCGTGATTGTAGAGAATGTGCAAAAATGATATTAGTATTATTAGATATCAAGTATATAATGATATCTACCATATCCTAATTAACCACTGCCAATAATATTTGAATCAATTATACCTCTTGAATAAAAAGTACTAGGTCTGTACTGCCTTTTATTGATCGATGCCAAAGGTCTTTTGTGATTTGAATTTTTTCATTGATCGGTAGTTTAATAGGTAACTCATTATCAAACTGAAATTGCCAGTCATTTTCGTTTATTGCAAAAATGATACGATCGCTTTCGTCACAATGCCATTTCAAATCAGTTGGATCTAAGTCTTTTGAAAACTTCCTAATCCAAGTATGTGTTGTGATTTTAAAATCTTCGAATACCTTTTCACCGACTGTTGCAGGTGATGATACGAATTCTGTAATAAGTTTTTGAAAAGCTTCTCGTTTTTCTTCGCAAGTTTTACACTTTGCCATATTGTTGTTGTTTACCAAGGATCGTTAGTAGCAAGGCCTAGTTGTGATGCAAATAAATGAATGTTACAAGACCACCATCTTGCAGTGTTCTGATCTTTTTGTTGTTTACATTTGTGTCTAGCTAAGAAAGATTTTCTACGACCTTCGTCTTCATGTTTTTTCCTAACGTCTGGTTTTCCAGCAGCAGGAGCTTCACCAAATCCTAATGCAACCGCTTTGACTAATCCAGTATCAGGATCTTTATCTCCATTTTTATTTGGACGATACACGATGAATAGGTTTTCGGTAGGTTCGCTTTTCTTTCTTAAATGTGGATCGTCTAAAGATACTGTTGTTTTCTTTCCAGTTTTTCTATCTAAATAAGTTCCTTTCTTACCGGTCTGTAAACGTTCAACTATATAAGCATCATCTTCACTTAGATTAATTTTACCTTCATTATGTAAAGATCTTACTTCGTTGACTAGATCATGATATGCATCAGATCCTAATCTAAAGATCGATTCAGTGATAGAAAGCTTGTTATCAATATGATATTTAAGACTTTCACTAACTTTACTGTATTCGTTTCTTGTTAATAGTTTCATAGTTTATATATTTAAGTCTTTCGGTTATCCTCAATCCATTTCTTAAAGACTGGTATTGAATCACGCATTCCTTGTGTTTGATTAGCAGAATGCTTTGCTCGATTCATCATGGTCGTTGCGATTGCCATGGCATGCATATGATCCTTTTTCTTTAATTTGTCTATTATCTTTATAGTATCTAATGCCTTTTCTTTAGATCCATATCCAGTGCCTTTTACTGCATCCTTCTTACCAGGACTATATAAGGTAGTTCCTTTCTTCTCGTTTAAGAATTGATTAAATGATTTAATATCCATTAGTTATCTTCCTAATTTTTTAACAAGGTCTGACATATTTAATTTGATTGCATATCCAGCACCTTCATAATCTTCAAACGGAATAAAATTCATTTTAGTCTTTTTCATAGCATGTATTGCTAATTGTTTACAAATATCGCTTTTGCTAGTATTACCAAGTGAATCTATTTTATCTAAGTCTTTAGATGTTGATGCTATAAACGCAATAATATTTGAATCTCGTACTGGTTTAATTATAGTAAATTCGGGATAAGCACTAGGTAAGTCTGAATTTTTATCTTCGCTTTTTAGTAACAATTGCCTACCTTCATTTATTTTAAATTCTTCAAACGATTCTAAATTCATTTTTTCTTTTTGTTTTTGTCTATCCATGTTCTGAAAATTTTCATAGCATCTCGCATTCCCTGTGTTTGATTTCTATGTTTCTTAGCTCGAGTTTCCATTGTGGTTGCAATTGACATTGCCCAAGTTCTCTCACCATCTTTCATTAATTTATCAAGTTCACCAATAGTATAATTTGCTTTTTCCTTATTAGCATAACCGGTTCCTTTGATAGCATCTCTTCCGCCTTTAGAATATAGTCCAATATCTGGTGGATCTTCTTTGTAATATCCACGTTTTCTTGTATGTCCAACTAGAGGTTTTTTGCGATCTTTATTTTTAATCTCATTTAAGGATTCATCCTTCCCTAATTGCTTTTTGACCTCATCTCGAGTCTTTTCCATTTTCTCTGCATATTTAGGATCTTCATTTCTTCTAAATACTATTTGCTGAGTTAATGAAGCTTGTATTCTTGTAAGATTACCTTTACGAGTTTTGATTAACCAGGCTGCTAGATCTTTAGGATTTAATTCTTTAAATTTTCCATTAGCATCTGGTGCGTCTGAATCTTTCCATTCTAATTTTTCGGCTTCACTTAATGATGGATCGTTATCATATCCACATTCATGACATACATACATATCGTCACCACCGTCTTGTAAGTTCCAACTCCAATCGCAATTATCACAGTCAACTATGTTAACTGATACACGTTCATTTAAAAATTGATTGAATGATTTAAGTTTCATTATATAAGTTTTGCCATTTTACCAAGTCTACCATCAGGTCCTGGATTAGCTTTTGTTCCAATTGTTTTACCTCCAGTTAAGAATGAATTTACTCTTGCATAACCCCATTGTTCTTGTGTAGCACCAGGTCTGTGACCGGCTTTCCAAGCAGCCATACCTTTTCGCATTACTGCTCGTAATATTTTAATATCAACTCCGGTATCTTCTTGTTTTTTCTTTAAAGCCTTTTCAATATCAGGATTTTTAATCTTTCCTGCACTAAGAAGTTTTTCATCGGCTTTACCATCATCGTCTTTAGCCGCTTCATTAATAGATAATCCTTCATTCATGTATAATCCTTTTACCCATTCTTCAGAATCTTTATCTCTCGGAACTTTATCACCATACGCATCAAAGAATTTTTTAACAAAGTCCTTGATGTTTTTTGCTTCTTTAGACAATAAATGAATATCACTCATTACACTTTCAGATAATCCCATTTCCTTCATTGTATAATCAATGATCTTATCTAATTCACCTTGTTTAAGTCTGTTAGCTATTGGCATTGAGTTTAAACGATTCATTAACGTATCTTTATCAGCAGACTGACCTTTAAGTTGTGAAGCTAAATTTCTAGCAGCAGATTGCAAAAATCTATCAGAAGCAGCTTCAAGAACCGATTCGTTTTTCTTACCGTATTTCTTATTGTAAGCATCAGTATACTTAGACGTTTTTACTTTACCTTGCTGTTGAGCTTTTTTATCTCCAGGCAATTCTTTGTATGCTGCCGGATCATCGGAATCCATATCAGCTTGTTTTGTAATTTGTGCCTTTTTCTTTTGAGCTGTAGATTTAGGAAGGTCTTTGTAATATGCTTGTTGTGCCTTTGTTACATCAACCTCAACATCATCATCCTTTTTCTTTGCTTCAAATAGAAATTCCTTAAATGAATGTAGCTTCATATTGTATTATTGTTTTGTTATTAGTTATATATTTAATGATAATCACGTAATAATTCAAAAATTTCATCGAGTGCTTCATGTCTATGATTATCCTTTAATATTATTTCGTTAACAAATTTAGATCCTTTAATTTTAGGTACTTCGTGTATTGCACTATCATTTGCAAACTTTAAATCAATTTGATGGCGATCTCCACAGAACATCATAATGCTATTTTTACCTAATCTTCCTAATACCATTGCAAATTGTTGCTTAGTAAGATTTTGAAATTCATCTACAATAACTGCAGCATTGTCAAAGGTTCTACCTCTAAAATGTGCTAACGATACTAATTCAATTGCATCACTTTCGTGCATTTTTTCTAATAGTTCAGGTTTGTTGTATACTTTACGCATGTTTGATTTGATAGGTATCATCCATGGCTCCATCTTAGCCTCTTCAGTACCAGGTAAAAAACCTATATCTTCAGTTGATACGGTAGGACGTGTAATAATTATTTGATTGATGTTTCTTTTAAAATATAAATCTAACGATACTTGAACTGCTAGTAATGTTTTACCAGACCCAGCTTTACCTAATATAAAATTAAACGGCCGTTCAAGAATTAACGCCTTAGCTTGCTTTTGCTCTTGTGATAAGCTTAAAGAAAATCGAATGTTACCTTTCGGTGATTGTCTTTCTGTATTAGTTTTTGGCATATTGTGTAAATTTTTAGTGTGTATTTATATTAGTGAATTTAGTTAAGTCAACAGGCACAAACATATGTGGTGACTTTTTCACTTATTTAGAATTATGAAGGTGTTTGAAAAGATCTTCGGACTTTGCTTCGATTTTATCAATATCTTCTTGTGAAGCATCCGTATCTTTCATGTGTTTAATAAGTTGCTTGTAATTGGAATACATGGCATTAATGTATTCTAATTTTCTTTCACCAGGATGGTGTAGTTTAATGTGACTTGGATGAGCGAGTTCAGTAATTTTAAACTCCTCGAAAGATTCCTGTAATGCCATAGATTTTTTTAATTTTGATTTTATTATATATTTCGATGTCACATGACGAATAAATAAAATTCTTAAAACACTCAAGGCTATGGAAAAACAAAAAATCGTCCGAACCCTAGAATCTCAAAAAAAGGAACTTCAAGATCAAATTGAGGATATCCAAAAAAGCTGCAAACATCCTGAACTAAAAGCAAACTTTATACAAAATCATAAAGGTGGCGATAAAAAAGTTATGATGGTATGTACTGAATGTGATGCCGCTGTTAGATACCCAACATCAGAAGAATTGAAAGATTTTTGTGCTTGAAACTACTGAAACATTTCATCATATAATATTTATTAAAAAATTAAACAACATACATTATGGCAAAAGGCGGTAGACCAGACAAAGAAAACATGATTACCGGAATGTTCTCCAAAATCGCAAGAGAATATGACCGACAAAAAAAGTATGAAATTCGCGAAGCAAAGCGAAGCGGTAAATTCTACAGAATTGATAATCCGGAATTACTTTCAATACCGGATCAAATTAAATATTTTAAAGCATTAGAACAACATGGCGGTGGAGATTCTCAATACAAAAAACAATACCTTAAAAAAGATACTCCAAGTCCATACCATTACATGAATAAAATAAAATAACAACAATGGAAGACGATTTCAATTTCGATGATTTTTTTAATGGCTCTGATAGCGATGGCTATGGAGACCGAGATCCTGATAACGATGGATTATCTGAAAAAATCGAAGCATTTCAAAATAAAGTACGAGATACTGCTATGAGAGAAGCATATGATTTTATCGAAGAAGTTGGAATTTTATTTTGGGTGCGTAGAGATATGTACGTAAAAAACGACCGAAAGAAAAACATTTTAAATTCAATGATTCTTTATTTTCAAGAAATCGAAGAATATGAAAAATGTGCATATTTAGTAAAAGGCCTTAAGGCAATAGAATTATTTAAAAAAGAAACAACAACAAAAACAAAGTAACATGGCAACATTAAGAATGATTAACCTCCAAGACGTGGAGTGTTCAAAACCACTAAAGCAATTAACACTTCGAGATCGAGGTGTAGTAAACAACATTTTAGCAGAGTATGTAGGAAAAGATACTAGCGAATTAAAAACTATTCTTGGAGATTATTTAACACATCGTGATCTTGAATATCAAGGTGCTAGAATCACACAAGATGACGATCAATGGTTAAAGGTTGAAATTTATGTAGGAAATTTCGGAGAACATCGAGGTACTACATATTTCTTTAAACAAAGACATCCTAACAACCCAAGACCGGCTCCACTAACATAACAAATAATGTTATATGAAACTTTTATTAAGGTTTATCATATAACATTACATTAATCAAAAAAAATTTTAAATATGGAAAAATTATCAAACATTATTAACTCTTATTGGTTTAAATCTGCTGCTATCGGGGCAGTGGGAGCATTCATATGGATTAACGGAAATCCACTTTGGGCAGGTGTTGCCTTTGGTTGGGCCGCTAATGAATTTATGGAATACCTAAAGCCTAGTAAATAAGCTTCAGGATCAACTTCGGGAAATTTGTATTGTAATAATATTAGACAAACGTAATATTATCAATACAGTTTAAAGGATTTTTAAAATAATCTATCAACCGAAGATTCGTTAAGAGCGCCCGGATCTGTGAACGAAGGTGCAGGATTATGTAAAAGGAATTACCTGCAATAAAGGAGTACCAATCCATCCAAATCTCCTTTTTTTACTTTCATCTTCTATTGGTAAGATATTAGATTTATTTCTAATGAATGGAGTTCGATTCTCTATGAAAGTACAACTGTTGTCTCCATCAAAAATAAAAAATAAAACTAATAATATGGAAACAACTTTGATTGTATTGAGTGTTATATCAACATTAGCAGTGGTTCTACTCCTTTGGACTTCTGTTAGTTTACGTTCAGTACAAAAAACGTTAAAGGAAACCGAAGCTCATATAAAAGAGATAGACTATAGAATATCTACTGAAAACGAGCACATACATCACAGAATAAGCGATGAGCTTCGTAGTGTTAATGATGATTTAAAAAATAATTCAAAAGAATTATATGATGAAATCAAGAACATATACGAAGATATCGATAAACGCTTTGATAATAGTTATCGAAGTATTTATGAATTTAGAGATTGGGCAAAAGAACAAATCGAACGTCTAATTGAAAACGACTTAAACAAATAAATTTAACGGAGACAACAGTTAACGGGTAGCTTTTTAGTTACCCGTTTTTTGCTTGAAACTACTTTAAAATACGATCATATAATATCTAAACAATTTAATTATGATAGAGTTTCTAGAATTTACATTTCAATCATTTTGGCATTTCATAGGAGTAATATTTCTTATTGCCACTATTGGTTCATTAATCCCGAACATTAACATTAACCGCTACGAAAACAAAAAATCAAAAGATGAATAAAATTATTTTAGTAGGCAAAGCCGCTGCTGGAAAGGATCATATGCGAAAAATACTACAAGGCCGTGGATTCGATTATGGTGTTTCTTATACTACTCGCCCAAGACGTCCAGGTGAAATTGATGGAGAAGATTATTATTTCATGGATGAATCAGAATTTAAGGAAGGTGTCGAAAATAAAATTTGGTATGAGTGGGTAGAATTTAACGGATGGTATTACGGAACTACCAATCAACAATTCTTAAAAACTTGTAATCTATTTATTATGACTCCTAAAGGTATTTCACATATCGATCCTATTGAGAGAAAAAAATGTACAATCATTTATTTAGATATATCCGATACTACAAGATCCGCAAGATTAAACGAACGAGGTGATACTAATGATTCGATCGAAAGGAGAATGTATAACGATGATTTAGATTTTAAAGATTTTACCGATTATGATTTAAAAATAAACAATTCAAACTTTTAACAATAAACAATAAAACAATGATTAATTACAATTACAAAGAAAACAAAAGACCACAAGTAAAAACATGGTCAAACTTAGTTATGCCAAGCTGGAAATTGCCTGGAGGTTGGGAAACTCTTGAAGTTGAAACTTCAGCATACGAACAATCAACATCATATTTTATGTGGGCTAAATTACATCCGGAAGAAGGACCTTATACAGATTTCTGGGGTAATGAATGGCCGTTAGGGCATCGAATAATTTTGCGCATCGTTGAATTTAGAGATTCAACAAAATCTGCATACCGCTTCTCAGTATGCTCTTCACGTCATTGCAATAAATACACTACAAAACGTTTTCATAATTTAGAAGACGCTATGGAGTATGCAACTAAAGAAATGATTGCAACTACTAGAAAATTTGATAAAATTCACAATACAAAAACTCCTTTATGGGATATTGAAAAAATAAAAGCAAATGATCCTAATTTTAACACAGAGCAGTAAAACTGGCCAAAACTATAAATTAGCTAAAGATTGTCAAAAGCTAATTAAACATTTTTCTAATATAGAATCTGATATCCGAAACTTTGACGATGATGATATTGATTTAACTTTATATAACGAAGTTTTGATGATCGTTCCCGAATGGAATAGATCCATTCCGTTTACGTTAAAATCCTTAATTGATAATTCAGGCTGGCCATCATTACTCAAGAATAAATTGGTATGGATGATTGGTACTAGCGGAGGATTTGGTGGTAATCTAATCGGAATAAGCCACTTAAATGATATTCTAGATTATGTAGGAGCTATTGTAAAACGTCCTAAAGTATATATTGAAAACATGGGAGATTTTGACCGAGAAGGTCCTCAGGGTATGGCTACTCAAAAACTAATTATGGATATAATTAAACAAATATGTTCAAACTATCAAAGCGAATAAGTATGATTAAACATAATATAGAAGACCATCAAAAAATGGTGAGCGATGAGTTAGATAGTCTAGATAATTTTTTAGAAGATCTTCCTAGTGATATCAAAGATATTAAAGAATTAAACGATGTAATAGGAAATAATAAAGATATGAACCGAGCCTATGATTTAGGAAGGCAGGAAGCTTTCTTAGAGTTTAAATCTATGTTAACTGAGATTCGTAAAAATTGTTAATAACTTTTTGAAAAATAGTTGTTCAAAAATTTTTTTTTACCAATTATTTTTATTATATTTACATATAACAAATTTAAACATATATCATTATGCAAAAACAAATCGATCAGCTTGAAGCAGTCTATTCATTTCTAGAAGAAATGCGATCAACTACTTCGAACAATCAAAAACTGCAAATTCTTAAGGATAATCACCCTAATGAATTTCTTGCTAAAGTATTCAATTACACGTATAACCCATTCTTTAAATATGGCGTTCATAAACGAAACATTCTCAAAAAACCAGATCTAGAAGCAACATCTTACGAATCCGTAGATTTATTCTTTTTACTAGATTCATTACGCTTAAGAACTGTTACTGGCCATAGAGCAATCGGAGCTATCAATTCATATACTAAGAATTTAACTCCCTATGCTAAGGAAGTTTTCTTTAATATTATCGATAGAGATTTACTTATGCGAGCATCTACCGCTTCAATCAATAAAGTATTTAAAAATTGTATACCAACATTTAGCGTTGCTCTTGCCGCTTCATACAAACCTGATATGGTTAATTTCGAAGATACAAACCAACAATGGTATGGATCAAGAAAACTCGATGGAGTAAGGTGTTTAGCGATTAAACAAGATGGCGATGTTAAATTCGTATCACGAAGCGGTAAAGAATTTAATACTCTCGATAAAGTAAAACAAGAAATACTTGCACTTGATTGCGATAACGATTTTGTTTTAGATGGTGAAATGTGCATGATCGATTCAAACGGTTCCGACGATTTCCAAGGTATTATCAAACAAATACGTAGAAAAAATCATACCATCGATAATCCAAAATTTCTAGTATTCGATTGCCTTACTATCGAAGAATACGAATCTCTAACAGGTACTACAAAATTAAACGATCGTTTACAACGATGTGCAATCAATGCAATCAACAATAATACCTTACATACACTTTCTGTACTCGATCAAATACACCTTACAACCGAAACACAATTCGCCGAAATGGTGAGTGATGCTGAAAAACAAGGTTTTGAAGGTATTATGGTAAGAGCAAATACACCTTACGAAGGTAAGCGATCTAAAAATTTACTCAAAGTAAAGAAAATGCACGATAACGAATATATCGTTAAACGTTGCGATCTAGGTGATATGCGCTTCGTAGAAAATGGCCAAGAAATTATTAAAGATGTACTACGAAATATTATCGTCGAACATAAAGGTTTCGATGTAGCGGTAGGATCCGGATTCTCGAAAGAACAACGTGAATATTATTATTCAAACCCAAACGAACTTCTAGGTAAAACCGTTACCATACAATATTTCGAAGAAACAAAAAATCAAATGGGAGGTCTAAGTCTTAGATTTCCAGTAATCAAACATATATACAAAAATGGAAGAGACTGCTAAATTAAAATACGTAAACCGATATGGTGATGAATATGAATTCGCTAAAGTAAATGAAACTCAATACCTTTGTACAGGACCTTGGAGTTATTGCAGATTTTCGATGGATGAGAAAAAGAATTATACGTTCATCGATCCTAGTGGTGGACCTTTCATAGGTGTATCTCAAAATTTGCAAATCGCGTTGCATCGAGATTTACCGAGTAAAAACATATCAAAAATCGATTGGACCGAAGAAGGAGTACTAATTAGCATTGAAACTAATTGATTAAATCAACATATAATATAAAACATAAAATACAACAAACATGCGAAAAATTAAAACACAAAGAGACAAAGAGCTTTATGGCGAAATGATTAACGTTGAATCTGAACAATATCAAAATATGGTTCGAGGAAATTTCATTCGTGAATTTGAAAAAGCCTTTACGGTATTTAACAAAATTAAATTATCTGATCTAGATCAAACATTTACCGGTCTTCAAGGAGATTTACTCAGGTTAAAGGGTCAATTCGATCAAAAACTTATGCTTGTACAACATGTTGAAACTGGGAGGTGGTTTAAATTACCAACGTCCGAAGTTCAATTAGGATTCATACAAAAACGTGAAGCAGAAAGTTTAGAAAATAATCAATAAGTAAATTAGAGGAGGCGAGTACGCTGTAGTTAATGGTGGTGTTAAAAAATGAAAAAGGGTTTAGAGTAATTTGAACATAAGCAAACCATTAACCAGAAACCCCGAAACACCCAAAGCCTCCTCTCATATATTAATTTCTTTAAACCAAGATATATAAACTATGGATATCAAACTTCCGATAGTTTTACAAAAGAAACGTAGTCCTAGATACGTTGTCATTATGGCAGATGAGTGGATGAACGACAAGGATGATCCGGATTGGTTTATTCGAGTAAGTCATCGAAAGAACAAAACTCACGCTGAAATTCGATATTCTATTATATTAAGAAAGGAAATAGATCGTTGGGTACGAGACTTTAAAAAAGACGGTTACGTTGATTACAAAGACTTTGACTTAGACAATTTAGCAAAAACAAAACTATTAGACTAATGAGTAATATTAAAGATTTCGACAAATTCATAGATGAAAGTCATGGATTGGATAAAGAATTAGAAGATGCAAGAATGATGCAAGGAAGTGCTAAAGGATTAACTTCTTGGGCAGAAAGAAAAATTGCAGAGTCTCATCCAGAAAACTTTAAAGAGGGTGTTGTTAATCCAATTCAAGAAGAATTAACATTACCTATCAACGATGCCATCGACATTAATGATCCGGTTTTGATTGCAGTTAGAGCTATGAAGGATAGATCTGCGAAAGAAAAAGCCATAAAAGCTTTGAATATGAAAAAACGAGTTTACGGTAAACGACGTGACAAAATGGAAAGTGATCTTCGTGAAATTACCATATATATTGGAGATTTGATGAGAGAGCGATCAATACTTTACCGAGATATGGAACTTGAAGCTGGTCAAATTCAATCAAGTGGTGGCCAAATCGACGATGAATTTGGTAATCGTTACGGTGAAGAATTAAATCGTGTAGAATCTGAACTCGAAAAACTTAAAGCTAAGCGAGATAAAATCGAAACATCACTATTATATTAATGAAACTTAAGTCATTCAAAGATTTTATACTAGAAGGTATGCAAACATCTATGGGTAATAATCCATCTGGTGAGAAGTATAACATGACCCCATCCACAAATACGAAATCACAACAATCCACATTAAAACAGGCAAAGTTGAGCGATGATGAAGATGATGAAGATCCATATAATCCATCAATCATAAATAAAGATGCCGCTAAAACTGCCGATGGTAATGTTGCATATCATAAAATGTCTGAAGGCGGTATGGGCGATAATCAAGTCGCCGGTCAACCAGTATTTACTCAGCATGTAGATAAATCTAAACAAGGTTATCAAGATGCTATGTATTATGAAGAAGATCTCGAAGACGAAGAAGAATAATCTGAAACTATATTACCGTTACTGCATATAATAATTAAATTTACATTTATATGCAGAAACATTTAGAATTCGATACTTTTGAACGGGCCTATATTGGTAATATTCAAAATATCGTCGAAAATCCTGAATACGAATTCAAATCACGTATTGGAGATTGTTGGGAAAGGACTAGATACTCATACGAAGTTAAAAATCTAGATTCATACAAATTTGATAATCATAACTTAGGTAAATTAGATTATGATTATATCGAAACATTTTATGATTGGGTAATATCAGGATCTACTGATGCACAAGAAGCATTTAAAGAATATCCTAATGTCGCTAAGTTTTTAGCAAAACCTGAAAATACAAATCTACCTAAAAACTTTAATACCTTTTATGGTCCTAGAATAGTTGGTCAAAAACCTGCAATTATTAAAGAACTTACTAACAATCCAAATTCAAGGCGAGCAGTTATATCTATATTAAAAGATAGTGATTTAGACCTTTTAGGTACTGATGAAAAACTAGAGTTTCCTTGTACAGATTCAGCTACCTTCATAATTCGAGACGGTAAATTAAATTGCCATGTTCATATGAGATCTCAAAACATGGTTACCGTCGTTAAGCTTGATATGTATATGTGGGCTAGATTTACTTGTGAAATGGCTAAAGAACTAAATGTAGAAAACGGAACATTCTCATCTTCTATTGTTTCTGCACATGTATTTGAGCGAGATCAAGAATACTTACAATCAATTAACATAATATCATAATGAAAAAAACAAGAATTTTCTATGCGGTACAAGTTTCAAACTTTACTCAAACAGACTTAGGCCCTATGTGGCTTTTACGAAATGATGCATGTACCAATATAATGGTTGGTATTGTTTCTACATTACTTAAAGATCGTGAAGATTACGAATTTCTAATTAAGCTTCCTTTCGAAGAAGATTGTTTGGATACTGCAAACTTATTTGAATTATTCGATGAAGAATATCATGATAGAATTAGTTTCTTACGAGAACATATACCTATCAGTCCTGTAACAAGCCGATTCAACTTTGATATGAATTTTTATATGAGAGAAAAAATATGGCTAACTGATGTTGATATCATGATTAATGATGAAAATACATTAACAAAAAACTGGAATGTATTCTTTAAATCTATTGGTATGCACGTTCCTATAATGTCAACTAACTATTTCTTAGATTCACCATTAGCTAATAAAGTCGATGAAAAAATTCGATACTACGAACGTCAAATGGAATCCTTTATTAATTCTGATATTGCAGTTTTTCAATGTGAAGCTGGGATGAACGAAGCAATGGAAGCTTACGATCTATTATTTAAATCGCGAGATTTAATTAAACAAACATCGGTATGGGGTGTTGGTTGCCATGCACAAGAAATAATGAATTATCACACTGATGAAGAATACTCTAAACCTGTTATTTACTTTGGTAATAGGATATCAGATACCGCAAATCGATATACAAACTATGATTCATTTGCTGAAGCAATCGGCAAACTATCTAAAATTACGGATATTGAATTTGAAGCAATAATGTTAAATCCTACTCGTAAGGTTACCGACGATCAATTAAAATTGATTAAAGAACTATCAAATGATAATGTCGAAGTAATGTCTAATCGAGATAAATTCACTCGTGAAGATTATTTAAAATTCATTAATCGAGCACATATATCTGTCAATTTATTTGTTACTGAAGTTCATGGTGGTGTCACTCATTGCGAAGCTATGCTCGCTAAAAATGTATTAGTATTACCTAATGTTAATAACTATAAAACTAAATTTAAAAAATTAGATAATAAATATCCATTCTTAGTAGGTGTTGATAAAGATCAAACTCATAAGCCTGACACCGATCAAATAGCTGAAAAATTAAAACAATCGTTAGAATTGTATCAAACTGATCGTAAAGAATTTGATCGATTAGGTGAAGACTGCTTTAAACTAGCATATGAATATGAATCATATGAAAGTGCATCTAATAGAATTCAAAATGATATTGATAATTTAACTTACACAAAAGAAACATTATAGTACTAATGTCATATAATATTTAAATCTTATATTAATGGCAAAACTAATAATTTTAGAAGGTACATCAAGAACAGGCAAAACGACTATAGCTAATTATTTAAAAGATAATGGCTATGGTCGTATTATTTCATTAAAAAATAAAATGCCAGATGATTGTGATTTAACATCTTTTTACAAAGGTACATTCATGTCTTATGATGCTTTCTTCCAAGCCTTTCCTGAAGAAACATTTATTTTAGATAGATCGTTTTTAAGTGAAATGGTTTATTCTGCACACTTCAATCGTAAACGATCAATTACCAATGATTATATCCAAGAATTTATTAAATCACATGACATTAAGTTGTTTCACTTATGGAACAAACACGAAGACTACATTAAACGAAACCCTAAAGAGTCGTTCACGTATTCAAAATCAGACTATAATGAAATTCTACAGTTTTTTGCTAAAGCATTAGATATATGTAAAAAATTAGATTGGACTACAATAAATACTTCAGAATACACAATCAATCAATCAATCAATATAATAAAAGATAACTTATGGAAGAAATAAAAAAACCAATAGCTATTGTCACCGGATCTGGTGGTCTTATTGGATCACAATCAGTTAAGTTTTTACATGACAAAGGCTTCTATGTAGTAGGTATCGATAACGATATGCGATCATACTTTTTTGGCGATGAAGCATCTACTAAAGAAAACAATTCAGCATTACTTAACGATTACGAGGATTATGAATCTCATAATATTGATATACGAGATTATCGAGAAATCTTTAATTTGTTTAATCATTATGGTGATTCTATTGAAATCATAATTCATACTGCTGCACAACCATCACATGATTGGGCTGCTAAGGAACCGTTAACAGATTTTAGTGTTAATGCAACAGGTACGGTTAATTTATTAGAATCAACGAGAGTATGCTGCCCTAAAGCTACATTTATATTCACATCAACTAATAAAGTATATGGTGATACTCCTAATTATTTAACTTTAGCAGAAACTGATACTAGATACGAATATTTGGATGGTGGATTTAATCCAGGAAGTATTGATGAAACAATGTCTATCGATCAATGTAAACATTCGGTATTTGGTGCATCAAAGGTTGCTGCCGATATTATGTGTCAAGAATATGCAAGATATTGGGATATGAATATTGGAATCTTTCGTGGAGGTTGCTTAACAGGCCCTAATCATGCAGGTGCAGAATTACATGGATTCTTATCTTATTTAATTAAGTGTATGGTTAATGATAAACCATATACAATCTTTGGATATAAAGGAAAACAAGTTCGAGATAATATACATTCATGGGATCTTGTTAATATGTTCTGGCATTATCATAAGAATCCTAAACCTGGCGAAGTATACAATGCAGGTGGTGGAAGAAACAATTCAACATCTATACTTGAAGCAATTGATTCGGTAAATGAATTGCGAAAAGGTGATGGTCTTGAACCATGGACTAATTATACATTATCAGATCAAGCTAGAAGCGGTGACCATCAATGGTACATATCTGATCTAAATAAATTTAAAAGTCATTATCCAGAATGGGATATAACAATATCTCTTAACGAAACAATACGCCAAATATATGAAGCAGAAAGAAAAAAAGTACACGATAGGAGTACTTCTTTATAGCAGCGTAGGTACCAAAACTTCAATCTTATTATCTGAATTCTTATTCTTCAATAAATTTGCAGAATTGAATCCGGATACTAAGTTTGTTTTTATACCGGTGACTCGCACTATACATAAAAAGGTATCTAAATATTTGCATTTATTGGGAGATCATGTTGATTATGATATGATGTTAGTAGATAAACCTATTGAATTAAGAAAGTTAGATGATAATTTCTCTGGATTCTTTTCCTATATGCTAAGAAATAATTTCTTTGGTGGTTCTATAGATCCTCGTTGTAAAATGAATTATATTATGTGTTCATATATTACTAATGAGTTGAACAAACCTCTATTTTTTAGATTGCCTGATTCCGAATATAATTATTTAGATTATCGAAAAATGGTGGATACTAGAATTAAACATAATACATCAGGTCCTAAATTCTTAGCCGATAATAAAAAGGCCGTTACTATGCTAATGGCATGGGATCGAATTAATTACAAGAATGTCTATTGGATTGCTAATGGTAGCGATAAAATTTATGATTGGGCTCCGGATGTTTTGATTAATAATATTAAAGCATTACTATTAGAAGACGGTATTACAGAAAGTCTAAAACGTATCTTATATGTTTCTGATGATGTATTATTTGGATACCACGAAAACTTGAATCGATTAAAGCTTGAAGCGAGTGAGCATGATAATAGAATATGTTATGCAGGCTTTCTTAAAGGTAGTGTTGCTGAGAAACGTCCTAAAATATTAAAGCAAATATTTGAGAAGAACCAATATAAAATTCCTACGAGAGTATTTGGACCTGGATCTAAAGATATTCCAGAAATACAACATTCTAATATTGAACTCATTGATGATTCTTTTCAAGGAGACGATTTTTATAGATTCTTAAATCGTCAATTGGCAATTATACATTTTGGTAAAGGTAAAGAAAACTATTCATATATTTCAAAGTCTATATATGATTGTGCAATATCCGGCGTACCATCTTTAATATATCTTCCATGTGACCAAAAGAGAATCATATTCAATGATGATAGATTTTACTTCTCAAACGAGAAAGAATTAAAAAAGATATATGATAAACTCCAAAATCCTGATATCCGTAAGGAATATTTAGATGATCAGAGAGAATGGATTAAAAACACATTGAGTAATAAAATGTATCCAAATTTCAATTTCTCAGATTACTGTGAAGAACAAATATATAATATAACTAAATTATTTTAATATGGCAAACGGAGTATACAAAGTCACAGAAGAATTCGAACAAAAAATTTGTGACTATACTGGAGCACCTTATGCGGTGACAGTAGACAATCAATCAAACGGTCTTTTTCTAGCTTTAATGTATGAAAAAGTAAAAGGTAAAGAAATAACAATACCTGCAAGAACATATCCGTCAGTACCTTGTGAAATTATCCATGCTGGTGCAAAAGTTAAATTCGATCCGGTTAAAGGAAAGACGTTAAAGGGTGCATATCAATTAAAACCAACTAACGTTTGGGATTCTGCACTTTTATTTACTGCTGATATGTATAAACCAGGTACACACATGTGCTGTTCTTTTACAGGACCTTACAAGACATTTAAACTTAGTAAAGGTGGTTGTATATTAACAGATGATTATGATGCGTATCTTTGGTTTAAGAGAGCTAGATACAGTGGACGTAGAGCAGTATCATACCATGAAGATAATTTTGATATGATTGGATGGAACTTTTATATGATGCCTGAATTAGCAGCCAGAGGCTTATTATTAATAGATCAATTCTGGAAACCTGATGGTACTGCTATTAAAAATAAACCACAAGAATTACCATATCCTGATTTAAGTAAATTTGAAATTTATACAAAGTCAAATAGAGAGGATGAAGAAGAATAAAGTAATTTGTATTGGCAGCGAAGGATTGGCTAAGCAAGCTTTAAAACATTTAGATTTAAATCATTATGACTATTGGTTTTTTGATGACGTTAATAAAAATCCTAACGATCATGGTCATAATGTAATTACATCAGTCGATCATTTAGAAGAATTATTTAACAAAGAATTCTTTACTCATTATATTATATTAATCGGACATCCTGATCATAGGAAATGTTTTGATGAATATTTATCTACATACAATATTGAGCCTATAAACATAATATCGCCTATTTCTGAAATATCAGGAAACCATGGCAATGGTTGTATTATACTAGATCAAACTTTAATAGAGCATGATGCTGTTATAGGTAAACAAGTTTTAATGAATGTTGGTGCTAAAGTTTTTCATGATGCTAGTGTCGGAGATTATACTGAATTAATGCCAGGTTGCTTGGTATTAGGTAATGCTACAATAGGATCTCAATGTAGAATTGGTGCAAACGCTACAATATTACCAAACATAACTATATGTGATGATGTGGTAATTGGTGCTGGTGCAGTTGTGACAAAAAACATTTCTTATCAAGGAACTTATGTAGGAGTACCTGCAAAAAATCTTTAATTGATATATAATAAAAATTAGTTTTAAGCATGTTTAAATCTTTCAATTCTTTCGTTAATGAATATTTCACTCATGAAAATATTAAGTTTGATGTTATTAACGAAGCATTAAATGAAGATCTAAGTAAAGATCATAAATTCGGTATATGTATGACAACCTATAAAATAGGTGGTGATGATGGTGGAGTACAAGGAAGAGCTGGAAAAATGACTACCGAAAAGGTTTTGAAAGAATCATTAGAATCTGTTAAAAATCAAACATACGATAATTACAAAGTTTATTTAATGGGAGATGGATATCCAGAAGATGAATGGCCAGATATTAAAAAGTTAGCAGAATCTATTATACCTAAAGGAAAACTTTTTTGTGAGAATAGAAAAGAACCTGGTGAACGAGGAAAATATGAAGGTGAGATTGTTCATCTGACTGGTGGTAACACTGTTGCTAACGAATCTATTAAGCAAATGAAAAAAGATGGAATTAAATTATTTGCTAGATTAGATCACGACGATGCATGGAATAAAGATCATTTAAAAACACATGCTCAAGTATACACACAATTTCCTGAAACCGCTTTAGCATTAACTAGAGCAAAGAAGAAACGAGTTCGAGGAGATAAAGGTACGTATATGTACTTTCCTGAATCTGATAATAATGAAGTTGATTATGATAATTATACATTAGGTCTTGGTGGTCAATGTCATAGTGGTTTAACTTGGGATATGAGTAAAGTTGGATATATGAAATATCGAACATGGAATGAGCAAAAATCTTCTGCACCAAGACGAAAAGAATGCTATCCTGGAGATTGGGATAACACCGAACGTATTAAAAGAATTGTTGAAGACGATAAGAATGGTCATAAAATGGTGTACGTTCCTAAATTAACGGTTAAATACCGTAATAGTGATGGCAAGTTCTAAAAGCCATAAAAATCACCACCAGAAATGATCTTCTCTGATCATAACTATTCTATTCTTATATAATACACACTACAATATTTCAAATTGTTAATAACTTTTTTAAAAAAAGTGTCCAAAAATTTTTTTTTTCCAATTATTTTTATTATATTTACATATAACAAATTTAAACTATGCGAAAAAAGCGAAAAGACCGAAATCACATCATTTACAAACTTACCAACGAGGTTACTAACGAAACCTACATTGGAGTTACAGTGGTAACCGGTAGAGCATACCTTAAATCTTTACGTTCAAGGTGGATTCGTCATATTTACAAAGCTACTAAATGCTTAGCGGAATATCCGATAAGCGAATCCATAAGAACCTATGGAGAGGAATCGTTTCATAGAGAAATCATCGAAATTGTACGAGGCAAATCAAACGCATTCGAACGTGAAGCCGAATTAATAAATGAATACCGTCCTTCACTTAATACCCGAATGCAACAATAGAAACTTTTAACACATTAAATCATATAAATAATACATGGAACACTTACCGACATACGACGAATTCTTAAACGAATCAACAAAATATACAAAAATCAATGTCTTCGACCTGGACGACACGTTAGTGGTAACGGATTCAAAAATTAAAGTTACCGATAATAAAACCGGAAAAGTTTACGAGTTAACACCTAAAGAATTTAACGAATATGAAGCAAAAAAAGATCATGAATTAGATTTTAGTGATTTTTCAAATCTTGACATTCTTAAAGCCGGAAAAATAATTGATTGGGTATTTGATATACTTAAAGCAACTATGAAAAAGGGTAAACGAGTTGGGATCATAACCGCTAGAGGTGATGCTCAACTTATATATGATTTCCTTATACATCATGGTGTAGATGTTAATCCTAAATATATCTTTGCGATTAACGATCCGATTCAAAAATTCAAAGCAAAAAATATTTCAACTCGTAAACAAGAAGCGTTCCAAAGGCTTATCGATATGGGTTTTAGTGATTTTACATTTTTCGATGATGATCGAGAAAATATTAAATTGGCACAGGAGCTAGAAAAAACAAATCCTGAAATCAAAATGAAAACCCGTTTAATAAAGCAGAAATGGATTCCACGAAAATGAAAACCGTAAGAAGATTAGAACAAAAATTAAATATTTACACTAATATTGCTACGCAAATTGCTGAGCTCTCGGCAGCATCAACTAAAAAAGTTGGATGTATGGCAATTAAAAAAGATTTTTCTAAAATCGCATCGTTTGGATATAATGGATCTTATCCAGGTGCAGATGTTTATGAAACCACTGGTACTATCGAAGAATCTTTAGAGCCTGGTAAAAGTGGACTTATTCATGCAGAAGTTAACATGATCGCAAAATTTAAAGAGACTGATCCAGATAATTATATTATTATTCTTACATTAAGTCCCTGTAAAGACTGTACAAAAATATTAGCAACTGCAGGATTTAAATGGATTTATTGGATCGAGGAGTATCGTTGCACAGATCATTTGGAAATATTTGACCGATGCGGAATTCAGTATGGCAACATTAAAAAATTACATCAAGACTATCAAGATTTAATTATGTAATAGGATTCACGGTGTTTGATATATAATAAAACACCTAGGTATATGAATTCAAATCTTAATATAGATGGTCTCCTTCTTTATTACAATTATCAATTTTTACTTGACTTTTCTAAGGAACAGTTTGAGATAACAGATATTAGGTTTAAGTTTAATAAATTTCAAGGTGCTTCAACTTATCGAACTTATCCTACAATCAATTCTTTTTACGTATCCTTTAGGGAAATATTAGAAGATACCGATTACACGTGTTATTCTGGCATGTTTGGGATGATCGAAAGTTGTAATATTAAAAATCTATCTCTTAATTTCGAGAATCAATATGTGATAAAAACTATATCATCTTTGATTCAAGTACAAAATAATTTTAAATACGATTCTTATAGAAACAGACATAATTCTTCCGAAGTAGATTCATACGAGGCATATATGTATAAGAAATTTAATACGTATGCTCAAGATGTTAAAACTATTAAAGCATATCGAAATTCTACTTATATAGACCCTTGTTATATAGACGTTGATTATTTTGACGGAGATACGCTTAAGCTGATAAATATTAGAGATATATACTCTAGATAAAAATAAGATTATTAAATGGCTAATTATCCTAATAAGCAAAAATATAGGTCAGATTTACAACGTCCATTAACTTGGAAAGAAGGTGATGAAAACGAAAGATATCCAACCCAATGGGAAGAGGTTAGGGATTATTCAGTCGGTCAGGTTGTTTTATACGACGATTCATATACCGTTGGAGCTACTAGCTATGGATGTTTAAGTTATCATCAATGTATAGTTGAAAATGCTGGCCAAACTCCTGGTTATCCTGAAGGATCTACCACAAGTCCATCTAATTCATTTTGGAGTAGGATAGGATCATGTGGAGCTGACTCTGGTGGTGGTGCGCTTGGACCACAAGGTGCACCAGGTCCACAAGGATCAATTGGTGTTCAGGGTTCGCAAGGATCTGCTGGAACAGGTTCAACTGGTGCACAAGGACCTACTGGATTTCAAGGTGTACAAGGTGTACAAGGAGAAATAGGTGCAACTGGAGTTCAAGGTATACAAGGTGCTCAAGGTTTTCAAGGTATACAAGGTTCTGTTGGTACTGGTTCAACCGGTGCACAAGGACCTACTGGTGCACAAGGATTTCAAGGTATACAAGGTTCTGCTGGAAACGGAGCTCAAGGTGCTACTGGAGTTCAAGGTATACAAGGTGCTCAAGGTTTTCAAGGTATACAAGGTTCTGTTGGTACTGGTTCAACTGGTGCTCAAGGATCTACTGGCGATCAAGGTGCTCAAGGTGCTCAAGGTGCTCAAGGTGAAATAGGCGTTACCGGTGCTCAAGGTTCAACTGGTGCTCAAGGATCTACTGGCGATCAAGGTGCTCAAGGTGCTCAAGGTGAAATAGGCGTTACTGGTGCTCAAGGTTCAACTGGTGCTCAAGGCGACCAAGGTGCCCAGGGTGTACAAGGTGAAATAGGTACTCAAGGAAATCAAGGTAACCAAGGTAACCAAGGTAACCAAGGTAATCAAGGTGCTACCGGTTCGGTTTCAGGTAATACCGCTTATGGAGAAATTTCTGAAGTGGGAGGCTCGTCAATCACAATAGGAACATCGTATCAAGGATGGAATAGTGGTATTCAAGGAAGATCATTATATTTAACGTTTACTGCAGGCTCAGGAACAACAGCAGATAGTTATACTATACCGAGTGGATTTGGAGGCGATTATTTAGTTAATGCTGCTTATACATTCGAAGCTGCTGGTAATGATACTTTAACAGCCGCTGTTTTTGTAAATGGTGTCGAACAAACTACTACTACCACTTCTAGAGCATTTTCTAACAATACAAAAGGTTCATTCTCTATTACAGATATATTAGCTTTAAATTCTACTGATATTATAGATATCAGATTTAAAACTGCAGCGTCAACATCATTTACTCCAATTAATATTTCATTTAATTTAAGTAAATTAGTTGGAGTCGGTGCTCAAGGTGCTCAAGGTGTACAAGGTATTCAAGGTTCTATTGGTAATGGTGCTCAAGGAGCTACTGGTGTACAGGGAATACAAGGTATCCAAGGAGAAATTGGTACAACTGGTGCTCAAGGAGCTACTGGTGTACAAGGAATACAAGGAGTACAAGGTGCTGATGGAGAAATAGGTGCTACCGGTGCTCAGGGTGCTACTGGTGTACAAGGTATACAAGGTGTACAAGGTATCCAAGGTGAAATAG
>Ga0222719_10000825_pt1 | contig 30928 bp, 51 predicted proteins | sample C33_34DmetaG_FD_165039 | JGI IMG/M metagenome (GOLD analysis project Ga0222719, IMG submission 165039) | Estuarine water microbial communities from San Francisco Bay, California, United States - C33_34D | ecosystem: Environmental > Aquatic > Marine > Unclassified | place: USA: California... | reverse complement strand
AGAGCAGCAGGTATTGATCCAAATCAAGTAAACAAAGACATTAAAAAAAGTCTATCAGGAAAACCAAAACTAAGAGACAAGTTTAGAAAGAAAACTGAATCAAAAGACGAACTTTGTAAAGAGTGCGGTAAGCCTAGTTGGAAAACACTAGACGAAGAAAAGCAAAAAGGTGTTGACGGCAAAGTATGCTGGAAGGGTTACAAGCGTATGGGCACTAAGAAAAAAGGTGGCAAAACAGTAGACAACTGTGTGAAGATGTAATGCGTGTCCACGAAATATTTGACATTTTCAAAGGTAAAGAAAAAACAATCGGAGATAGTCCGCAATATAAAGGCTGGTTAAAAATTTATCTTAAGAATCCTGATGCTGCAGAAATGCACAAGGATCATAAAAAGTTTTTACAATATTTCAAACAAACTAATACTAATGAAAATTTTTTAGATAAAGTAAAGGGCGCATTTAACTCTATAATGCCCGCAGATATGGATGATCTTGTTACATGGGTAAATAAAAACTTACGTAGAAAAGGAACCCAGTGGATTTACAATAATGTAAATAAAGAATTTGGTTCAAAACATTTTACTAAGTACGACGTGGACAAAGCCATTAGTATTGTAATGAAAAGAGGTTAACATGACTGACTTTTATAAAATGAGCTCAATGATGAAAGACTTGTTTCCTTCTAATCCTGAACAGGATAAACAAGCACTTAAAGCAATGGCTGGCAATCAGCAAGAAAGTGTTGTTCCTACAAAAGATTATGTGCAGGAAAGTGTAGAAGTTCCACGAGGATCAATGCCTTTAGGTATTGATAGTATAAGTGACTTTGCAAAACTAGCAGGAATCACTGAAAAACAAAAAATGGGCAGTGCAGGACAAGCAAAAGGTAAAGATCCAATGCCTAAGTTAAGTAAGCCTACATCAGGAAACGAAACACCTCATCCGCTAAAAGACAAACTTGTTGGTGAAAAAGATCAAGATGATCCAAGTATTGCTGCAGTAGACAATTCACTTGGTCAAAGCAGTCTTGCAAAAGAAATTGGGTATAGTCCTACAGGTGAAGTGTACAAAGCATTAATCAGAGCGATAAAAGCTGTGATGCCAGATGCTCTTGAAGATAAAATTAAACAAGCTGCACTTGCGGCTGTTAAGAAAATGGAAGAATCAGTTTCAGAAGACGATATAGATATAACAGCTCTAACCCCTGCAGCTACGACATTAGGTGGAGCTATTGATCCTGACATGGATCCAAGTGCTTTAATTGCAAGAGGATTGAAAAAAGCCGGCGAAGGGGATGTCCTTAATGACAAGGAAAGAGAAGCTATCAAGCCTTATATTGCTTTGTTTTCAGAATTAATGAGTAATCCTGCATTTAGAAACAATCTAATAGCTATGCAGAAAATACTAGATAAAACGAATAACAAGAAACAAGAAGATGCTCCTCCAGGTAGAGAGAAGCAGGTAAAAAAACTAAAGAAAAAGTTTGACGATCCTGGTGCACCCTATGCTATTGCTTGGGCTCAACATAACAAACATGGTAAGCCTAAGAAAAAGACAGAATCGATCAAAGAAGAACTATATAAAGCACTCGCAAAATATAAAAAAAATAGTTAGGTAAAAATGTCCCTAGTAAGTTTCAAAGATAAATGCAAACTATTCTACGCAGTAAAAGGACATATTCCATCAAACGATCAAACCATTATAGATTCCTACGATGGATATTTAAAACGTATGTGGGGTAACCATGAAATGGTTTACCGAGAAGATGGTTTTGAAGAAGCATACAAAAAAAGACTTGACAAGCAACAATAAATCCTATATAATATAACTTAAACTAAGGAGAAACTTATGAGTGACCGTACCTATGGTGCTGAAGAAAAAGCGAAACTTGAAAGACTAGTAAACGAAGGTGTTACAGTATTACAAGAAATTGAAGACCTAAATGCAGGATTAAAAGATACAGTAAAAGCAGTAGCAGAAGAACTTGATATTAAACCAAGTCTTATTAATAAAGCAATTAAGATTGCACAAAAAGGCGAATGGACAAAAGTTTCGGAAGAGTTTGATGATCTTGAAACACTAGTTGTAACAGTTGGCAAAGACAAATTATAATATGCAAAAAATTAAAGACTTTTGGATTAATAGTTATAAAAGCGACAAAATTGCATTTGCATTTGAACTTGTAAGTTTCATATTTACTGTATGTGCAAGTTTAACATTAGCGTTTAATGCAAGAGACCCTAATATGCTAATTATATATCCGTTCTTCTTTGTAGGATCGGTTACACAGTGCTACGCAGCTGTACGCAGAGGTGCGGCATGGGTAATGTTACTAACAGGTTACTTTGCTGTTATTAACGTATTTGGATTTGGAGTTGCGGCACTATGGTGGTAAAACCCTATCAATGGTTAGCGTGGGTCAGCACAGCATGTTTGCTAGTTGCCGCAACTCTAGCCGCTTTTAATGTTTATCCTTTTTATATATGGGCATTCATTGTAAGTAACAGTCTTTGGGTACTAATAGGTATCCTTTGGAAAGAGAACAGTTTAATAGTCCTGAATGCAGGACTAACCGTAATTTATGTTGCGGGTTTGTTGTTCTGATAAGTAATAATAACGCCAAAAGCAATAGCTAGGCATGTAGAAGGTTAAGTTGGCCATAAGCAACGAAGGAGATATATGAGTTACGTAGACGCACTATTTGATCGCGATTCTGACATAATTAGAGTCGTTGAGCGCAGAGATGGAAAAAGACATTTCCACGAATACCAAGCAAAATACACATTCTATTACAAAGACGAAAGAGGCAAATATAAAAGTATATTTGGTGATCCTCTTACACGTATTGTATGCAAGAACACAAAAGACTTTCGCAAAGAAGTTGCAATCAATCGTGACAAAGAGCTTTTTGAAAGTGACATTAATCCTATCTTCCAATGCTTATCAGAAAACTATCTCAATCAAGATGCTCCTAAACTAAACATTGCGTTCTTTGATATTGAGACTGACTTTGATCCAGAGCGTGGCTTTGCTGATCCTGCTGATCCGTTTATGCCCATTACATCCATATCTGTATATCTACAGTGGTTAGAAACAATGGTGTGCTTGGCTGTTCCGCCTAAGACGCTGACTATGGAGCAAGCAAAAGCAGAACTTGAAGGTATTGAAAATGTGATGCTGTTTGAAAAAGAAGGTGATATGATTGACACTTTCTTAACATTAATTGAAGACGCTGATATACTATCAGGTTGGAACAGTGAAGGATATGATATTCCTTATACTGTAAATAGAACAAGTCGTGTACTAAGCAAAGACGACACACGTAGATTCTGTCTATGGGGTCAACTTCCAAAAAAACGAGAATATGAGAAGTATGTTAAATCAGCTGTCACCTTTGACCTCATAGGCAGAGTGCATTTAGATAGTTTGGAATTATATCGTAAATACACATATGAAGAAAGACATACATATAGACTTGATGCCATTGGCGAAATCGAAGTTGGTGAAAACAAAATCCCTTATGAAGGCACTTTGGACCAGTTGTACAACAATGACTTTAGAAAGTTCATCGAATACAACATACAAGATACCGCACTACTGGACAAGCTGGACAAAAAACTAAGATTTATTGATCTTTCTAACACAGTTGCTCACGAGAATACTGTGATGCTACAGACCACTATGGGTGCAGTAGCAGTTACTGAACAAGGTATTGTTAACGAAGCACACAATAGAGGATTACAAGTTCCTAATAGACGCAAGCGTGATGACACAGAGAATACACAAGCCGCTGGTGCTTATGTTGCGTTTCCGAAAAAAGGTTTGCACAAATGGATTGGGTCAATGGATTTGAATTCACTGTATCCTTCAGTGATTCGTGCGTTGAACATGGATCCTGCAACTATTGTAGGACAAATTCGGCCAGAGATTAGTGAAGCTCGGGTCACTGAAGATATGGGATTAAAGAAGAAGAGCTTTGCAGGTAGTTGGGAAGGTCGCTTTAGTACTGAAGAATATGAAGCAGTTATGGACCGACGCAAAGATATTGCATTAACTGTTGACTGGGAAGACGGTCGAAGCGATGTTTTGAGCGGAGCAGAGTTGTATCAAGCAATATTTGATAGCCAGATGCCGTGGATGCTTAGTTCAAATGGCACAATTTTTACCACTGAACACGAAGGTGTTATTCCTGGACTACTTAAACGTTGGTATGCTGAACGTAAAGATATGCAGAAGATGTTGAAAAAAGCAAAAGATGCTGGTAACGATGCTGAGATTGAATACTGGGACAAACGACAGTTGGTTAAGAAGATTAACTTGAATAGTTTGTATGGTGCTATTCTTAATCCTGGTTGTAGATTCTTTGATAAACGTATTGGCCAATCAACAACACTTACAGGTCGTACTATTGTTAAACACATGAGTGCAGAAGTTAACAAAGTTATTACAGGCACATATGATCATGTTGGCGAAGCAATGATATATGGTGATACAGACTCTTGTTATTTTAGTGGATACCCTGTTCTTAAAGAACAAATTGATTCAGGGCAAATACCTTGGGATAAAGACAATGTTATTACACTATATGATCAAGTATGTGAAGCTGCAAATGAAACATTTCCAAAGTTTATGTTAGATGCATTTCATTGTCCTAAGTCACGTTCAGATGTTATTGCGGCGGCTAGAGAAATTGTTGCAGAAAGCGGATTGTATATTACTAAGAAACGTTATGCAGCACTTGTGTATGATGTTGAAGGTTTTAGAAGTGACACAGATGGCAAGCCAGGCAAAGTAAAAGCAATGGGCTTAGACTTGCGTAGATCAGACACGCCTGTGTTTATGCAACAGTTTTTAAGTGAACTATTGCTTATGGTGTTAACTGATGTTCCGCAAGCAGATATATTAGAACGCATTACACAATTCCGAAAAGAGTTTAGCGAACGTCCTGGTTGGGAAAAAGGTTCGCCAAAACGTGCAAACAAAATTGGACACTACCAGCGTTTAGAAGAAAAGCAAGGCAAAGCAAACATGCCTGGACACGTAAGAGCAAGTATCAACTGGAACACACTCAAGCGTATGAACGGCGACAAGTATTCGCAAGAGATTGTAGATGGTATGAAGGTTATTGTTTGTAAACTAAAACAGAATCCATTAGGATACACAAGTGTTGCATATCCAACAGATGAATTACGTATTCCGGATTGGTTTAAAGAACTTCCGTTTGATGATGCGGCAATGGCAGAAACTATTATTGACAACAAACTAGACAACTTGATTGGTGTGCTTAACTATCCACTAGAGGATACAAAACAGCACACTACATTTGGCAGTTTGTTCGAATTCGGTGATTAGTATGAAAGTAGGATTTACTTGTAGTACGTTTGATTTGTTACACGCAGGACATATTATTATGTTGCGTGAAGCAAAAGAACAGTGCGATTATCTAATATGCGGATTACAAATTGATCCAAGTGTAGATCGAGCAGAAAAAAACAGACCAGTGCAAAGTATTGTAGAACGGTATACACAATTAAAAGCAGTTAGTTATGTAGATGAAATTATCCCATACAAGTATGAAGAAGATCTAGAAGACATCCTTAGCATGTACCCTATTGATGTGCGTATACTAGGTGAAGAATATCGCGACAAAACGTTCACAGGTAGAGCAATTTGTAACAAACGAGATATAGATCTTTATTTCAACAAACGAGAGCATCGTTTTAGTTCAAGCGATTTACGTAAAAGAGTTTGTGATGAATAAATTTATTTTTGATGTAGACGGAACACTGACGCCAAGTCGTCGAGTAATTGACAGTGATTTTTCTGTGTTCTTTAGCAATTTTTGTGCCGAAAACGATGTATATCTTGTTACAGGAAGTGACAAAGAAAAAACTATAGAACAGATAGGCGAAGAAATATATAGCCTTGCAAAACGTGTTTACAACTGTTCAGGTAGTGATGTTTGGGAAGGCGAAACACATATTAGATCAGATGAATGGAAATTATCTTTATTTGAAAGATCGTGGTTAGAATCTAAACTTAAGGAAAGTAAATTTCCTTTACGTACAGGACTGCATATAGAAGAACGTCCTGGCATGATTAACTTTAGTGTTGTAGGACGTAATGCAACATTAGGCGAACGAAAGTTATATGTAAAGTATGATACTGAAAATGGAGAACGGAATAATATTGCTACACTATTTAATAATGAATTCTCTGAACTAATTGCTAGACCAGGAGGCGAAACTGGAATTGATATTTCTCCTAAAGGTGCAGACAAGAGTCAAATAGTAAACGACTTTGATCCTAATGATGTATTACATTTTTATGGAGATAGGATGGATCTAGCAGGTAACGATTATCCATTAAAGAAAGTTATAATTGATAATGATCTAGGTTTTGCCATTGAAGTAGACGGATGGAAAGACACATGGAGTAAGTTAAAATGCATATAATGTTAACAGGCCATAGAGGATTTATAGGAAGTACTCTATTAAACAAGCTAAAAAAAGAACATAGTATAGTTGGTTTTGATTTACAGGACGGACAAGACTTATATGATATTGATCTTAAAGAAGAATTTGATTTAATTATACACTTAGCAGGCAAAAGCGGAGTACGTGAAAGTATTAACGATCCAGCAGGATACTGGCGTAATAATGTGGAAGTAAGTAAACGCTTGTTTGCCCGCTATCCTGACACAAGAGTGCTTTACGCAAGCTCTAGTAGCGTCTATGAGCCCGATTTGAACCCATATGCGGCATCAAAGTATTGTGTTGAAGAAGCTGCTGAGCGTTATCCAAACACCCTTGGTATGCGTTTCCATACAGTATATTCTAACAAACCAAGACAGGGTATGTTTTTACAAAAACTAATGGATAATGAATTAGAATATACAACAACTCATTATAGAGACTTCATACACATTGAAGATATATGTGAAGCGATACAACTATGCATGGATAGCAAGTATACAGGAACAATTGATATTGGAACTGGGCATCCGTTTAAGGTATCAGAATTTGCTCCAGATCTTCCTGTCCGCCTAAATACACCATATGAACGCAATTGGACATGTGCTAATACAGAAAAAATTAAGACCTTAGGCTTTAAACCTAAATATAGTATAGAAAACTACTTGACAAACACCGACAAAGATAATATAATAAAACTTAACATAGGAGAATATAAATGAAAGATATCTTACAAGACGTAGTAGCAAAAACACATGCACTGGGTTTTCTTAATCTAGTAAAAGTAACTGGTGCAGATACTACTACAATTGAATCAATGGCCGAAGATAGATCAGTGATCTTAACAGCAGATACAAATGCCGCTGTTGCTGAAGGCACATTTGGTATGCCTAACTTAGATAAGTTAGCACTACACTTAAAAAATCCAGAGTATCAAAAAGATGCTAAGATTGATGTTGTAAAAGCAGATCGTAACGGTGAAACTATTCCAACACACATTCACTTCGAGAATAGCACAGGTGACTTCCAGAATGATTATCGATTTATGAATCAGCAGATCATCGAAGAGAAACTAAAAAGTGTAAAGTTTAAAGGTGCTAACTGGGACGTAAAATTTAGTCCAAGCATTGCTAGTATTGCACGTATGAAGTTACAAAGTGCGGCACATTCAGAGGAGCCTACGTTTAATGTAAAGACTGTAAAAACAGGTGATGCAACTGATCTAGTGTTTAGTTTTGGTGATGCAAGTACACACGCAGGTGAATTTGTATTCCAACATAATATTGAAGGTTCGTTACAACATACATGGGCATGGCCTGTAGCACAAACACAAGCAATTCTAAGTCTTGGCGGTGATATTACAATGAGTATAAGTGACCAAGGTGCTATGCAAATTACTGTAGACAGTGGATTAGCAACATACAATTACATTCTTCCAGCACAAAGTAAGTAATACATGAACACTGACCTAACAGAAGCACAAAAAGATTATGCTGTATTCCTTCCAGCACTAAGTGGTTTCTATGCAACTTTTATAGGAAAACAACGTGCCGAAGATTATGTAGATCCAGCACGTATTCCCTATCCAAGTATGGAAAGTATGAATTGGTTAAACAAAAAAGAAGGATTGTTTAATTACCATTGGACACTTTACTCTGCAGGACATGCTGAGTTAGACATCAATAAAGACTCTGCTAAAGAAGATATGGTCCGAAATAGAGACCGTAATAATAGTTGGTTACTTGGTGACTCAGGTGGGTTCCAAATTGGTAAAGGTGTTTGGGAAGGCGATTGGAAAGATCCTAATTGTCCTAAAGCACAAAAGAAGCGTGAGCAAGTTCTTGCGTGGATGGATGCTTATATGGACTATGGTATGATACTTGATATTCCGGCTTGGGTAGCACGTTCACCTGCTGGTGCAAAAGCAACAGGAATCGACAATTATCAAGATGCTGTTAATGCTACTCGTATCAACAACGATTACTTTATGAAGAACCGTAACGGCAACTGTAAGTTTTTGAATGTTCTCCAAGGTGAAAACCATGCAGATGCTGAAGATTGGTATCAACAGATGAAAGACTACTGTGATCCTAAGGTATACACTGATCACTTCAACGGTTGGTCAATGGGTGGACAGAACATGTGCGATGTACACCTTTTACTTAAACGTTTGGTTGCACTAAGATTCGACGGACTACTTGAAAAAGGTAAACATGACTTCATGCACTTTCTTGGTACAAGCAAACTAGAATGGGCTACATTGTTAACCGATGTACAAAGAGCAGTTCGTAAACATCACAACGAAAATTTTACTATTACGTTTGATTGTGCAAGTCCTTTCCTTGCTACAGCGAACGGACAAATCTATATACAAACCGAAACTGAAGACAGAAGTAAATGGGTGTATAGAATGGTCCCTAGTATTGACGAATTAAAGTTTGCAACTGATACACGTAACTTTAGAGATGCAGTATTACAAGACGGTATCTTTAAAAACTTTACAGACAGTCCGCTATCCAAAAATATCAAAGTAAATGATGTTTGTATATATGCAGAAGGCGATAAGAATCTAATTGGTACACCTAAAATACTTAAAGGTGATATTGATAGGGATAAAAATGGTAATCCTATACTAGATGATAACGGTAACCAGGTTATACGAAACCGAGATTCAACTAGTTGGGATAGTTTTAGTTATGCGATCCAGATGGGTCACAATGTGTGGAGCCACATCAATGCAGTACAAGAAGCAAATAGACAATACGATAATGGCGTCATTCCGGCAATGCTTGTCGAAGAGCGTTTTGACAGGTTATTTTTTAGAGATGTTGTGGAAGCAATATTTGCAACATCAAGCAGAGACGAAGCGAATGCGGTAATTGAAGAATTTAGTAGATTTTGGGACACTATCATAGGTACAAGAGGAAATACTGGCAAACGTATTGTCAATCCTCAAACCAAGTACGGAGAATTATTTGAATGACCACTGAAACTTATATTGAAAGCCTATATAAAAAGCATAGAGCACTTGACGACGAGATAAAAATAATGTATAATAAGTTTATGGATGATCATTTAATAAACAGATTGAAAACTCAAAAACTTTGGATCAAAGATGAAATACATAGGTTAGAAAATGAAACGTGATTACGCAAACAGTGCAAAAGAAGATATCGTATACTTCACAGGTGTAGAAGTTGAAAAAACTCCTGCGTTCGGAATGAAGACACTATTTGTTACAGGTGTTCAACCTTGTGATGTTATTCAAAAGCATTACGATGAAGAACAATGCGAACATATCTTCTTTGGTGCTAATCACAGTTTTAATCCTGGTGCAAACTTTCCTGAAGATGCCGACGAATGGACACCTTGGGATAATATGATCAAAGCGTTTTTAACAGCAGGTAAACTGTGTAGTTTAGATATTCCTATTTCGCTTGCAGAAGCATTTTTAGAATCACCATTAATCGAATACGACAACTTTATCCCACAACTTCGCGTTCCGTTGCCTTACGTGAAACAGTGGAACTACAACACTATGTTGAAGATTGATGATAAAGACTTTAAGGCATCTAACCCCGGCGTATGGTGTCATAGTTTACATGATCTGTTAGATAGAGAGAAATTTACAGATTGGACAAAATACGGCCTTGACAAAGTGATAAAGTGATAGTATAATGAATGCAACAAATGAAAGATATTACGATTATATGATTCGTAGATCTAGAGAGGAAGATGCTAAAATGGCTAAAGAAAATGCAATGAATAAAGCAGAACGAAGTATTTGGGTAACCTTTAATAAAGAAGGTGTACATATGTACCCAGGTGCCGACACAGATCCTAAACTAGCAACTGGCGATTGGGATGACGTATCATTCCTTGGTATTCCACATCGTCATATTTTCCACTTTAAAGTTCGTATCCAAGTATTCCACAACGATCGCGACATTGAATTTATTCAGTTTAAACGCTGGATGCAAAGACTCTATGACGTTGAAGGTGTACTAGAACTTAACCACAAGAGCTGTGAAATGATTGCAGATGACTTGTATCAAGAAATTTCTACAAAATACCCAGGCCGATTTGTAGAAATCAGCGTAGCTGAAGATAATGAAAACGGCTGTACAATCTATTATCCAAAGAATGTGTAAGAAGGAATTACTAAAATGGCTATCGAATTCAATCGAGCAGCGTATAATAAAGTATTTAATGACCTCGAATCTTTTCGAGACTACTGTAGGTTTGAAGCTAAACCTTTTAACGAAAAAAGCCTTTACAAGAAAGGCGACAGAGTATGGGAAGGTTATCTTTCCTGGCAGAAATATAAAGACCGAAAACGTCGGAGGAACAGAAGTTGATTTATATTGTAGACATTGAAGCAGTTGACACTAGGTATACTAAGCAATGGAAAGAGTATCTTCCTAAGCAACTGCAACTATCAACAAACGAGAACGTTACTGTTATAAGTGGCGGGGAAACACCTCAGGCAACTACGCCCGGGGCTTTCCTTAACTTTGGAGGTACAAATGTTTACAAATCTAATCAACTTGCCCAAATCGGTGAACTTTTCTGTAAAGGGAAAGTGGAGGATGGTGACTATTTTCTCTATACCGATGCCTGGAATCCTACAGTTATACAACTACGCTACATGGCAGAGTTACTTGGTGTTGATGTTAGCATTGGTGGCCTCTGGCATGCTGGTAGTTATGACCCACAAGATTTCTTGGGCAGACTAATCGGTGATAAACCTTGGGTAAGACATGCTGAAATGTCAATGTTTGAATGTTATGATGACAACTTCTTTGCAAGTAAGTTTCATATTGATATGTTTACAGGTGAAATGGATTATGACTATTCTTTAGAATGGGACAAAATTAAACGTGTAGGTTGGCCTATGGAGTATCTAAAGGATAGTCTACATTCATATGCACAAATGGATAAAAAAGATATTATACTTTTTCCGCATCGTGTTGCTCCTGAAAAACAAGTAGATATTTTTAGAGATCTAAAAGAACGTTTACCACAATATGAATTTGTTGTGTGCCAAGAACAAGAATTAAGCAAAAATGAATATCATAATTTGCTAGGCGAAGCTAAACTAGTGTTTAGTGCTAACCTACAAGAAACACTTGGCATTAGTTGGTATGAAGGTGCTCTAGTAAATGCTATTCCTATGGTTCCTGATAGACTCAGCTACAGTGAAATGGCGTTGCCTGAGTTTAAATATCCAAGTGAATGGACCGAAAACTTTGATGCATATTTACACAACAGAGATAAAGTAGTAGCACAAATTGTAAACTATATGGAAAACTATGATGATCTACTACCGAGTATTAATAAGCAAGTTACTAAACTTAACAAAGAGTTTTTTAGTGGCAAGGAACTTTATAAGGAGATATCCAATGGGTGACGAAGAACAACTTAGTTTTGATTTAGCAGAAACTATTACAATAGATACATCATATACTAATGATACAGGTAGTGAATATACTTTTAATATATCTGATACAGTTGCAACAATTGATACAGCTGATTTAAGTTGGGATTTTGGAAATAAAATAGATCCTGACCGGGTAATAAAAATGTGCGAAGAATATCCTGCATTAAAAAAAGCATGGGAAAACTTTTACTCTATTTACAGAATGGTGGATCAAGATTATAAAGGAAACTTTGAAGACGATGATAAACTTCCTTTCTAAAATGATGGACCTATTAGGTCGACGTAGAGTTATCACAGATAGAACAGGTAAGATTCCGTATCTTATCCGTTACTATCTATTTCTAAAAGAACGCAAGAACTTTCCTTTTAACATTACGTTACACAAGGTTCTTGTTAGTGACGAACCTACACTGCATGATCATCCTTGGAACTGGGGTGCATTTATTATCAAAGGTGGTTACTGGGAACATATTCCTATTATTTCGCGTGAAGGTAATGTTGTTGGTGCTACAAAAGAATGGCGTGGTCCTGGACACATAAGGTTTAGGAAAGCAGAAGATTTACATTGGTTAGAACTTGCCAAAGACGACAACGGTAACGAGATACCGTGTACAAGTTTATTCTTTATGGGTCGTAAGAAAAAAGAATGGGGCTTTGTTCGCTTTGTACATGCTACTGCAAATAATTGGACAGAAGCAGGATACCGTTGGGTGCATAACGAAACTTATTTAAATGAGAAATATAATAGTGAAAAATAAGAATTTTTATATAAACGGATGTAGTCATTGTTCTGGAGCAGAATTACATAACGACGACGGTCGTGGCATTGTTTATGACAAGTCTTGGCCTAATCAAGTAGCAAAATTATTAGGTGCAAAAAATATAGTAAACGAATCAGCACCTGGAAATTCAAACCCTTATATTATACAAAGAACAGTAGAATATGTACTAAACAATCTAAACAAAGACCTATTTGTTATAGTAGGATTTACCGGTACAGACAGAATGTATATTAAACATCCTGCATATGAAACTTGCAAACCATATCAAAGAGCTATTTTAACTCCTGGAGTAATTGGTAATGCAAGTATCGCAGATAAAAGACTTACAAAAGAGCATTATAATATGTATAAGAGCTTGTTACTTACAGATTGGGGTGACTGGGAACAACAGCAACTAAGATTTTTGCAAGAAGTTTACTATCTTAAAACCTTCCTTGAAGATCACAAGGTGCCTTATTTTTTTGTGTCTTCTATATTTGATGTACATAAATGGAGAAGAGAAAATGTTCCGCATAACAAATGGCTATTTGAAAAAACAATGGATTTAAGAACCTATCATAATATGGAGTCTAATTATTATGAAATGTTAAAAGACAAGTTTGATCTAATGCCAAAACTACATATTGGTTTAGAAGGACAAACATATTTTGCAAATGAAGTAAAAAATTATATTCTTAAACATGGATTATTATCATACAAATAGGAGATATAGTGCAACATACAATACAACAACTAATGGATAAAGTAAGTGCAATGCATACATTGGCAATAAAAGCACACAGAGAAAAGTACAAAAAAGCAAAAGGCAAGCCTTATGATGTGCAAGAAGTTACTATACTTGTAGAACAAATACAAGCACTAGCAGGAGACATATATAATGACCGAACAGTTCACCCTAAATTGAAAGAGAAAATAAATGATTAAAAAACATTATTACAGTTGGAGTGACGTAGAACGTATGTGCGTTAGTATTGTAAATCAAATGTACAAGGATAATTGGCGTCCTGATTACATTGTAGGTATTACCCGTGGTGGTAATGTGCCTGCTACTATTATTAGTAACATGACTGGCATACGTTGCGAAGCAATTAAAGTAAGTCTGCGTGATGACGATAGTGAAAGTGAAAGCAACTGTTGGATGGCAGAAGATGCATTTGGATATCATCAACAGGGTCATGGACAAGAAGGCAAAAAGATTCTTATTGTAGATGACATTAACGATACTGGTGCTACATTTAATTGGATTAAGCAAGACTGGCCTGCAGGTTGTTTACCAAATAGTCCTGAATGGGAAAAGGTTTGGGGTAACAATGTTCGTTTTGCTACACTTACAGAAAACCTAGCAAGTGAGTTTGATAAAGTTAGTTATACTTGTCACGAAATCAACAAAGCAGAAGAAGATGTTTGGTTAGTATATCCTTGGGAGAATGTAGCAACTTATGAATGAGCTTACTGAAAACCAAGTTAGAAAACTATTTAAAGAACATCGTAAAGATAAAATTTTTGCAGAATGTTGGCCAGATAACGATCGTGCTTTTTATGAATGGTGTTCACAATATATAGATTATAAACATATAAGGGAAAAAGATGCGTGATGATCTAATGGTACAACAACAAGTAGCAAACATATGGCAACATATGGTTGGTGTTATTTGTTTAAATCTGACCAATCGTAAACAAGTCAAAGCAGTATTACCTAAATTTTTTGCTAAGTGGAGTACTCACGATAGTTTAGTACATGCAACACGTAGAGAAATAGAAGAAGTAATTGAACCTTTAGGCATGAAACATGTTAGAGCAGAACGACTTTATAGAATGAGCGAACAGTTTCGAGATTGGGATGGTGAAGATGCTACACAATTATACGGTATTGGTAAGTACGGTAGTGACAGTTATAGACTTTTTTATAAAAATGAAGTACCTGAGAATGTAGGCGATCATGAATTAAAAAGATATATTGAGGAAGAATTTTATGAAACCACATAAGCCATGGACTGATGTACTGATAGATACAAAAGACTTTACAGTCTACAAAGACGGTTATCCTGTTACAGAAGGACATCTCCTTTTTGTACCCAAAGAACAAACATGGCAGGATTTGAGTAAATGTTTCGAAGCCGCATATAAGTGGGGCTACGATTGGGTTGATCGCGGATATTGTGATGCGTTCAATATAGGACAGAATGTAGGAGAAGCTGCAGGACAAACTGTAGATTATCCGCATATCCATCTCATTCCTAGGAGAAAAGGTGATATGGAAGATCCACGTGGCGGCATTCGTCATGTGATACCTGAAAAAGGTAACTACCGAAAGGAGATTTATGGTGAAGGATCAATTAATAAAAGCAGCAAAGCAACATGCTGAAGCAGAAATACAGTTGCACAAAACAAACGTTGATGTATACATGCAAACAGTTGTAGGCATTGGGGAACACTCTGACATTATCGAAACAATCCAAAAAGAGTTAGATGCTATGGCTACAGCTCATGATCGTTTAGAAATGTTAGAAAAATACTTTTAATGGTTGACAAAAACCTAAATACAATGTATAATATAACTTATATTGTGCATTGTATTATTAACGGCAATCCACTGCCTAAACATCGGAGAAATAAATGAGTAAAAGTGAACAGATAAAAGCCCGCTTAGAGGAAGCGAACATTCGTTATTGGGCAGGCGATAACATTTCAGGCGTCTTAGAAGATGGCGACAAAGAAGAACTGATTGAAGAAGCTGCAAGTGCTTTTGAAAATGTATTAGACAAACTTCTAATTGATAGGCATAATGATCCTAACAGTATGGGAACTGGTAAACGTCTTGCAAAGATGTATATCAACGAACTGATGGCAGGACGTTATGATCCAATTCCAAGTGCGACAGCATTTCCAAATGACAGTGCTTCACGTTATGAAGGTATGTTAGTAGTGCGTTCAGAACTAACAAGTATGTGTTCACATCACCATCAGATTGTAAGAGGCGTAGCATACATTGGCATCATTGCCGCAGACAAACTAATTGGATTATCTAAGTATACACGTATTGCACAATGGTGTGCTGAACGTGGTACATTACAAGAAGAACTTGCAAATGATATCACTCGTGAAATACAAAAAGCAACAGGTGCAGAACACTTAGGTGTGTATGTACAAGCAACACACGGTTGTGTTGAAAACAGAGGTGTAAAGGCACATAGTAGTCTTACACAAACAACTGTACTCAAAGGTGCATTCAAAGACGATGCAGCTACTAAGAAAGAGTTCATGGACAATATTAAGTTGCAACAGTCATATGCTTGTGATAGATAGGATATAAATATGAAACTAAGATATTCAGAAGCATTTTATAGTGTACAAGGTGAAGGCAAGTTTGTAGGAGTACCTAGTGTATTTCTACGTACCTTCGGTTGTAACTTTCGTTGTATGAACTTTGGTTTACAAAATGAACCCATGCGTGACGAAAAACAAAAGCAAGGTATTATTCATAATGCTGAAGTACAGGCATTACTTGACGCTGGCGTACATGAAACTACAAAAGAGTTTAACGACTTGCCTATTATACATACAGGTTGCGATACATATGCAAGTATCTATCCTGAGTTTAAAAAGTTTAATAAGCAGGCAACTGTTGACGAAGTAGTTGAACATTTACTATCTCTTACACCTAATGGTAAATGGGTACAAGATAATGGTCAAGACGTTCATTTGATTATGACAGGTGGCGAACCGTTGTTGGCGTGGCAACGACTGTACGTAGAGTTATTCGAACATCCACGTATGAAAGACTTGAGGAATATTACTTTTGAAACAAATACTACACAACATTTACACGAAGATCTTTTTAACTATCTCAACGATCAGGACAGAATCCAAGTCACTTGGTCTTGTTCCCCAAAACTTAGCGTTAGCGGAGAACCTTGGGATACTGCTATTAAGCCTGATGTGGCTAGTGAGTATAATACTGTTACTGATAGCGACATGTATTTTAAGTTTGTTGTCGCTACTCAAAGTGACTTTGATGAAGTTAAAAAGGCTGTGGACGCTTACAGAAGTGCCGGGGTGGAATGTCCAGTATATCTTATGCCGTTGGGTGGACGCAGTGAAGAATACGTTCTCAACGTTAAAGATGTGGCCGAAGCATGTATGGCAGAAGGATGGCGATTTACCCCCAGACTCCATATCAGCCTATTCGGAAATGCCTGGGGAACATAGTAGAGATATGGATGCACTATACGATATAAAAAAAGAAACTAACGAACAGTTAGATAAAGCAATGAAGGCACCTATTGATCAAGATAGGATTAGAAAGGCAGGATGGTAATGAAAGATCCTAAAGTAGCAGATATAGTTAAAGAGTTACGTTTGTATGTAGATAGTATAAACAAACTAAATGTTAAGTTATATAAACATGGAGTATCGTATAGACTGCACGATACCTATGATGAAGATACTGGTGCAAAGAATATTGAAATACAGTATCTACAACAAAAAGTGGAGTACTAAAATGGGGTGGTGGAATAAACTAGTAAGAGATGCAGGACTATGATATTAGAAGTTTTTCCTGTTCCAGTTTATATATATCAACCTAAACTTGAAGAAAGTTTCGTAGTCCAACACGAAATAAAAGCTGCACTACCCAACATAATAGAACAAGGAGTCGGATTGCCTGCTGATAGAGAAGCAAAGTTAAAAACTAACGTGCATTTATTTTTGAATACTATTACAGATCATAATTTATCTAACTTGGGTAGATATATAAAGACGCATACATATAATTATTTCAAAGAAACACAAGCATTTTTTAGACAAGATGCAAGAATGGAATTAGCAAGAAGCTGGATAAACATTTATGACAATGACGAAGCTCAAGAATGGCATAGTCACGGTGATGCTTTTATATCAGGCACATACTATTATAAATGTACAGGTAAAGAGGATAATGGCCAAATTAGTTTAAGGCAACCCGGAGTACAAATGCGTGGAGGCATGTTTCCTATAGGTGATAAGTATCAAATAAACTTAGATATTACACCTCAGGAAGGTGGCATTATTTTGTTTCCAGGATGGATGGAACATAAAGTAAGACCTAATAATACCCACGATACACGAATAAGTTTTTCGTTTGACTGGTTCGTAAACAATCATATTAGTAAAGAATCTATTTATATAGGAAAGGATTAATATGAAAGACCCAATAAATAAAAACTTAGATAATGAACTAACAGAAAAAGGACTGATATGAAACAATGGTTAAAGAAACTAACAGGCTTAGATAAAATAGAAGCAGAAAAGGTAAAAGTCGAAGAAGAAAAACTTGAACTGCTAAGAAGAAAGAATCCTAAAGAATATCATACACGCAAGAAACAATCTTGGGTAAATGTGCTTGATATGAAAGTTAACGAAGATAATATTCGAAACGGGTTCTTTGAACTTGATTGGAACAAATATTTTATCCAAGAATTAATTCAAAACGGATATGGAACCGAACAAGATCCTGAAGAAGAGATTGTAGATCGATGGTTTAAGGATATTGTATATAACATGTTATCAGAAGAAGGTATGGATACCGATCGTGGTGCAGGATATATAAACGTAAAACCACTAAGCGACGATAAGAGTGAAGTATCTTAATGGTTGACACAAGCCAGATCTGGTGTTATAATAGTACTATAATTTACACAAAGGCAAACTAATGGCAACTTATGTACTAGTAGATACAGCAAATACATTTTTTCGTGCTAGACACGTTATTAGAGGCGACTTAGATACAAAAGTCGGCATGGCATTTCACATTACTCTAGCAGGCGTACGAAAGGCATGGCAAGACTTTGATGCTGATCATGTTGTATTCTGCTTAGAAGGTCGCAGTTGGCGTAAGGACTTTTATGAGCCTTACAAACGCAATAGAAGCGATGCTCGTGCAGCTCTTACAGAAAAAGAAGAACAAGAAGATAAGTTGTTTTGGGAAGCCTTTGATACATTTAAAGACTTTGTAGGTAATAAGACAAACTGTACAGTACTACAAAACCAACAATTAGAAGCTGATGATCTTATTGCAGGTTGGGTACAAGCACATCCTAATGATAATCATGTTATTATTAGCACTGATGGTGACTTTGCACAACTTATTGCTCCTAACTGTAAACAGTATAATGGTATTACTGAAACTACAATTACACATGAAGGTTACTTTGATAAGAAAGGTAATCATGTAATTAACAAAAAAACAGGCTTAGCTAAAGATGCACCTAATCCTGAATTTATGTTGTTTGAAAAATGTATGCGTGGTGACAAAAGTGATAATGTGTTCTCTGCGTATCCAGGTGTACGTGTTAAAGGCACAAAAAACAAAGTTGGTCTTGTTGAAGCATTTGCAGATAAAGACAACAAAGGCTTCAATTGGAACAATATGATGTTGCAACGCTGGGTAGATCATAATGGTGAAGAGCATAGAGTACTTGACGATTACAATCGTAATGTTACATTATGTGATTTAACAGCACAACCTGCAGAGATTAGAGAGATAATTAATGCAACTATTGCAGAGAATAGCAAACCTAAACAAATAACACAAGTTGGCTTACGCTTAATGAAGTTTTGTGCCTTATGGGATCTTCAAAGAGTAAGTGAACAAGCTCAGAGTTATGCTGAGCCATTACAAGCGAGGTATACAATATGACAATAAATGCAAAAGAAATAATTGACGGTAAGTTTTGGATTATAGAAAATCAAGGCAACAAGGTTGCTACTTTAGCATATTCAGATGAAAAGTATATGGTTACCGATGTCAATGGATCAAGATTTGTAAATAGTAAAGTAGAACTTGAAAGAGATTTAGGTAAACTAAGTTGGAGTTCTTTAGATATTACTGAAGTAACACTTGATGAAGTACATGGCTTTCCTACAAGTTGTACACCACACAATCCTTTATATGACGTAAAACAAAAACTTCCATTATTTACTAAAAGCTCAAAGTCAAAAAGTTTATATTGTGCAGGCTTTTATATTATTAAATTTGATAAAGGTTGGGTTAAAAGTTTTTGTCCTAAAGCAATTACTATCGAACGTTATGACTACAAAGGTCCTTTTAAAACTTCTTTAGAAATGAGAACAGAATTGAGTAAAGCTAATGCCAAATGAACCTCTTAATACTGTAGCTATACAACAATTTATTAGCCAGGTAAAAAGTGCAGATGCTAGTAGATCTAAAGATGTTACACTTGATATACAACAAGCAAAACGGCTTGCCTTTACATTAGGGGAAGTTATGACTAGGATGAATGGTGACCTAGAAGCATTGCTTGTTAAGCAGAACAATGCCGAAGAAGAAACAATTGAAGTAAGGCTCGACGGCGGAAATACTTGGTAAAATTAGATAAATATATACGTAGTTAATTAAAGGACAACGTATATGAGTAGACCTAAACCAAAAGTGTTGTTAGAATTTATAGACAAAAAAACCTATAAAAGTGAACAGATATTAGATGCTGAAGCTATATGGGCTGTATTTTATAACAACAAACCATTCAATCTAAAATCCTCACATAGTTTAAGCAATTATCCTGGTCCTAAATACAAAAAAGTTTCTTTTAGCAATCCAGGACATGCAATTAATTTGGCAAAGAAACTAAATGACCTATTTAACTGCAATGAATTTACAGTTGTTAAACTTTCTGCAGGTGAAACAGTTCAATTGATAGACTAATGAACTGGAAAGAAACCTATACTAAGATTTTTTTAAAAAATTCAGGCAAGGCTGTACACGAGGCAAGTATAGCGGAAGTAATGCCATTATGGTGGCAAAATACAAGAGCAAAAGATACAGGTGGATTGCGCCTTACTGAAGCTGGATACAATTTTGTAACCGAAGAACTAGATTTACAAATGTATAAAGTTCCTTATCCTAAAGACTTTGAGTTTACAACTAACGTTATAATATGGATGGACCAGTTTATTGACTGTCCTTACTATTTTGATAAGCAGGGAATAGTTGTTACTAATGAAAAGAAGGCAATGGAATTGCATCTTTTTAGTGGCGATGTTAGAAAATACGGCTTAATAAAAGCAATGAAAAGACAAAAAGATTAGATTTTGGCAAAAAACAGGTTGACTGTTAGACTCTTTGGTGCTATAGTATATACATACTAAGAAATTAGATATGGCACTGTTAACACAAGAAGAGGAATACAAAATGGAAAACGTCGCAGTACGCACCGTAAGCCCTAATAGAGCAAAGAAAAGTATTAGGCATGCTTTTAAGAAAAAACGTCCAATTTTTATGTGGGGACCTCCAGGTATTGGTAAGTCTGATATTGTTGGACAAGTAACTAATGAACTACCTAAATCCAAATTAATTGACATCCGTTTGTCATTATGGGAACCTACAGATATTAAAGGTATCCCATACTATGCCGCAAATGACAATGTTATGGCATGGGCACCACCACAAGAACTACCCACAGCAGAAATGGCTAAGAAATATGATTTCATAGTACTGTTTTTGGATGAAATGAATTCTGCGGCTCCAGCAGTACAGGCAGCCGCATACCAACTAATTCTTAATCGTAAGGTTGGTCAATACGTATTACCAGACAACGTTTTGATTGTTGCCGCTGGTAACCGCGAAGCAGACAAAGGTGTTACATACAGAATGCCTGCTCCGCTTGCTAATAGATTTGTCCACATTGAACTTGCTGTCGACTTCGACGATTGGTTTACTTGGGCAGTAAATAATAATGTACACAATGATGTTGTAGGTTATTTGACTTTTAGCAAAAAAGACCTTTATGATTTTGATCCTAAATCTCCAAGCCGTTCATTTGCAACACCACGTAGTTGGTCTTTTGTAAGTGAATTGTTAGAAGATGAACTTGATGAAGAAACTACAACTGATCTTGTATCAGGTGCAGTAGGCGAAGGCCTAGGCATCAAGTTTGTTGCACACCGAAAGGTTGCAGCTTCAATGCCTAACCCAACTGATATTTTATCAGGAAAGGTTAAAGAGCTTAAGACCAAAGAAATCAGTGCCATGTATTCCTTGACGGTCTCGCTCTGTTATGAACTTAAAGAATCGTCCGACAAAGGCGATAAGAAGTTTGACGATAAAGTTAATAACTTCTTACGTTTTATGATGGACAATTTCGAAACTGAATTGGTTGTTATGGGTATCAAGTTAGCCCTCACTCAGTATGCTCTACCAATTGATCCAGATGAAGTTGAATGTTTCGATGAGTTTCATGAACGTTTTGGTAAGTATATTACCAAAGCACAAGAGGCATAATACAAGGAGTTTGGACGGTCTCCTAAACAAACCGTCCAATTTATCTTGACTTCTTATAGTAATTACGCTATAATAAGTAAAATAAAGGAGCAATGGCATGACAATAGATACTAAAGGGTTTGTACCCAATCCAGATATTACACCTGCAGAACTAACAGAAATGCGTAAAAAGGTGTTAGACAATGTTATTGTTGCTAGAGTAGGTTTGCTCCTTAGACATCCGTTTTTCGGTAATATGGCAACACGTCTTAAGATAGAAGCATGTGACGACTGGTGTCCTACAGCCGCAACAGACGGACGTCATTTGTATTTTAACACACAGTTTTTTAACGCAATGACTAATAAAGAAATTGAGTTTGTTATTGCACATGAAATTTTACATTGCGTATTTGATCACTTAACACGTAGAGGAGATCGTAATCCGGTTTTATATAATATTGCTGCAGATTATATTGTAAATAATTTGTTAGTACGTGACCGTATTGGTGATAATCCTAAGCTAGTACAATGTTATCAAGATTTTAAATATGATGGTTGGACTTCTGAAGAAGTATACGATGAACTGTTCAAAGAAGCAGAAAAGAATGGTGAAGAGTTTGTAAAACAACTAGGCGAAATGCTAGACGAACATGTTGATTGGGACGGTGAAGGTAATCCTGCAGACAATCCAGGCAAAGGTAAAAAAGGACCACCTAAATATTCTAAAGAAGAAATGCGTAAGATCAAAGAAGAAATTAAAGAAAGTATGATGAGTGCTGCACAAGCTGCAGGCGCTGGGAATATTCCAGGTGAGATTGCACGTATGATTAAAGATCTTACTGAACCTAAAATGAATTGGCGTGAAATATTACGTCAGCAGATACAATCCACAATTAGAAACGATTATACATTTAGCCGCCCTTCACGTAAAGGTTGGCACACCGGTGCAGTACTACCCGGAATGAATTTTGATACTACAATTGATGTTGCTGTTGCAATTGACATGAGTGGATCTATTGGAAATGACCAAGCAAAAGACTTTTTAAGTGAAGTAAAAGGTATCATGGAAGAATATAAAGACTATAATATAAAGTTATGGTGCTTTGACACTAAGGTATATAACGAACAAGACTTTAGTGCAGAAAATGGTGAAGACCTTACAGATTACGAAATCTTTGGAGGTGGAGGTACAGAATTCGATTGTAATTGGAATTACATGAAGGATACAGATTTTGTACCTAAAAAGTTCATTATGTTTACTGATGGCTATCCTTGGGGTAGTTGGGGAGATGAAGACTACTGCGATACAGTATTTGTAATTCATTCTAATCAAAATAAGGACTTACAGGCGCCATTTGGCACTACTGTACATTATGACAAAAACGCTGCTTAAAACAAATCAACCTAATAGACTTGAAGTTTTCAAGTGTAGACAATCTAATGTTGCACCAATTCATTTTGAATATATAAAACTTCCTTTGACCTACAATCTTCAAGATAGTATTTCGAAATGGATTGCAGAAAATCTAAAAGGAAGATATTATGTTGGAAAGTCTCTTGGTATTGATAAACAAGGTGATAATACGTTTACAACTGTGTTAAAAGTAGGTTTTGAAGAACCAAAAGAACTATCATATTTCACTTTGGCGTGTCCACTTTTGAAATACAAGTAAATATTTTCGAATAATTAATAGTATAAGGAGTTAACTAACTATGACAGAAGAAAAGAAACCAGCTGAAGCTACCGCGCAACCTGCTCCGGCTAATGAAGCCCCAGTCGAACTTACAGTTCAAGATTTGGGTAATATCAAACAAATTATCGACGTAGCAAGTCAACGTGGTGCTTTTAAGCCCAATGAAATGACTACAGTTGGTACAACTTACACAAAGCTAGAAACATTCCTAGCAGCAGTGGCACAACAGCAACAAGCAACAAATAGTGCTACTGAAGGAGAAAAATGATGTATAAACATGTAGGACGTATTAAGACTAACCAAAGGAAAGTTATTGTAGCATACAGAACTGTTCCCGGTGAGCCTGAAAATTGTGTAGTAGTTACTACAGAAAACCTAATGGCAGAAGAACACGATTCTTTGATGAAACTTATCGAAAGCGACGCTGGCCAAAACGAAGATGTTTTTGCAAATGCAATGGCTAGAACTAGACTGCCAGATGGTAGAATTATGTTAGCTGGATTTCATGTAACAGGCAAAATGCAAAAAGTTGCAACTGAGCTAGTAGAAATGACTCCAGATCGTAGCACAGTAATTCAATTAGATGAATTAAATAGAATGATTGCTGAACAAAAAGGTGTAGCAGTTGAAGATTTAGCAACACTAGATGCAGGTCAGTCTACTGAAGTAAAAGATATGGCAACTGTTAGTGACATGCCTGTAGCAGAAGATACAGCTCCAACAAATGAAGCAGTTATTGATGATGCAACTTTAGCAGCACAATATCGTTCGCAAGCAGATACAATGTTTAAAGAAGCAAAGAGACTACGTGAGCAAGCTGAAGAACTTGTTCCGACTAAGAAGAAAAAGTCTGTTGCAGAAAGTGCCTAAGGCAAAAAACAAAAAACTTCCTCAGGACATTATAGATCATTGGCCTGAAGTATTTCAAGATGTAGATATTAAAGTTGTACCTGTTAAATATCTACACAGCGTTCGTGTATTTTTTACAGACGGTAAAGTCTGGGATATAGATGTTGCTAAAACTAGACAAAAAAAAGATGCTAAAGATATAGAAAAATCATTAGAAGAATTGTTTAGTAATTATCAGGACAGTATAGATAACGTGGATTTTAGGCTTGATACAGCACGGGTAAAGGCAGATATTCAAGGCCGAACAAGACATTTTATGAAAAGAAGAAAGTAATTTGTTTGAGAATTTGTATAAATACATATAGATATTCCAGGAGTTTAATATGGCCCTAAGACTAAGAAGAGGTACAAACGCAGAAAGAACTGCGATTACACCAGAAGCAGGTGAACTAGTATACACAACCGATACCAAAAAGGTATACGTTGGTGATGGAACCACTACAGGTGGTAACATTGTTAGCGGACAAAACGATATTGTAGATGATGGATCACCACAATTAGGAGGTGATTTAGACCTAAACGGCAATAATATAACAGGTACAGGTAACATAAACATTACCGGTACAATTACAGCTACAGGGAATATCAACTTAGGCGACGGTGCTGGTGGCGATGTACTTTCTATTGGAGGTGTATTATCAGGTAATTTAATAGCTGATGCTGCAGATGCTTACACTATAGGCTCAAGTGCAGTTCGATATGCTGGCGGTTTCTTCAATGAATTAACTGTTACAGGGAATATGACTGCAGACAGTATACAAGCAGATGTAATCGGTGATGACAGTCAAATAATTGTAAATGCAGGAACTGGTATTATTACAGGTAATCTAACAGGTGACGTTACTGGTAACTTAACTGGAAATGTTACTGGAACCCTTGACGGAGAGTTAACTGGAAGTGTTTTTGGTGATGATTCAACTACTTTAGTAGATGGTGTTAATAATCAATTAACTGCAGAACAACTTACTGTACCAGTTATTGCTCCGACTGACGCCGCTGGTGGTATTAGTTTTGAAACACCAGATGAACCGTCAAGACTTATAATGCAAAGAAATTCAGATTCTGCAATAGGAGATACTACACCTGTAGGTAGACTTATATTTGGTTACAAAGTTGGTACTGCCCTACCTGTAACAATTACTTCTGTGAGTGTTACTAACGATCAACTGACAATTATTCCACAGCCTGGCGGCACCCCTGACTATAACAATTATATGAAACTTTACAAAACTGGTACAGTTCAGATAAGCATGGCAGGAGAAATAAGTAATGCGCCTGGAGATGCAAAACTAGAAGTAGGTGGCGCAGTCTTATACAAACCAATAACTACTACAGTTAGAGATGCGCTGACAGCAGCCGCAGGAATGGTAGTATTTAATACTACAGATACTAAACTTCAAGTATACGACGGTAGTTCTTGGGTAAATCTACACTAATATTACTTTTGAAAAATACTCATTAATTTTAAAACATTTTCCCAAGGTTCAAAGAAATTTATTTGTAAAAAAATTCTATCTGTTTTTACTTCAGGTACACCATGTTTAATTTTTGCGTTAATTATTGTGGGCATAGTATATACATGTTTAAAAATTTCCTTGTCATCCTCATAAAATACAATAGGACTAGGGTTGTCTGTCAAAGGTAACATAAGGACAGCAGTTCTTTGAGGATCTATATGAGCAGGCATTACACCACCAGCGAGCACCTTAGTAAATTTTCCGTCAACTGCTCCAGCAGTATCCAATACTTGTTTTACAACAGGATTATCAATATTAGTTAAATCAAAAAATTTACAAGTTTTTGCAGTATCTAAGTTATGACCTTTTTTAAAATGAATATTTTCTTTATAGCCTCGGTGATTATTTTGATACTCAAACAATTCTCTTTTTGGAAAATTAAAATTAGGTAATTCTAAGATATACACTAATACCCTCCTTCATTTAATTTAACATGTTCAAAGAACGGTGCAACTTTAAAGTCCGGAGTTAGTCTTCCTCTACGTGTATTATTACGCAACGGAACACTTTGACCAGGTTCGCCTTTCCAATTAGCAATCTTAAACCATACACCACTTTTGTGCATAAACTTATTTTTACTTTCGGGATTCATTGGAAACATAAAACTATCTATTTCAGGTTGGTCATTTTGATATATCGGTGTGTTACGCCAATGATAAATGTAATCTTCACTTAGGCCTGTTTGTTGCGATACTAGTGTAACAAGTTCTTCTAAGGTATAATTATCTTGATCTGCCATACTGCGACCTAAATCTCCAACATTTTTAATTCTACATACAACATTTTCAACTCCGGTGCGTTTATACAAAGATAACATACGCTCTACAACATCGTCGTTTATTCCTTTAACAATAATAGTACCAGTATCGATAATAAACTTATTATTAACTAAGTTCTGTAAAGCCGCAACTTTTTTTCTTGCACATCTTAATTCGTCTATTTGTTCATAGTAGTCATCGTTATCAGCACCATTCATACTAACATAGCAATGTCTAAGGCCGCTATGTTTTAGATGTTGTACATAACTTTCTCTTGCTAGTCTTAGACCGTTTGTAAGCAATGTACAACGGTTTCCTGTTTTTTTAATACGCGATATCATCTCGCCGAGATCACTACGCATAGTAGGCTCTGCTCCTATTATACGTATCATTGTGCGTTTAGGAAACTTACTAATTGCTTCTAGCATTAATTCCATATCCATGTCAGGCACATCTCTATTAGGTATGTAACAGTTTTTGCAATTCATGTTACATCTGTGAGTAACATCGATAACAACATCCGAAAATGTATTATTTTCAGGCTCTTGTTCGTAATAATTTAGTATTGTGTTCATTTATTTCCATCTTTCCTAATAGTGCAATTCTTTTTAAGTCTTTAGCAGTATTTTCTACACTATGTTTGTGTGCAGAATTTACAAAATATACATCTCCAGTATTCATAATAATTTTTTGATCAGTAGGACTTTCTAGATTAAAAGTATGATTACCATTTACTACTGCTAAAAATCTATACGAATAAGGATCATCTAAATGCATTGGAATAATACCTTGTGGCTCTAATTCTGCAAAGCGCCATTCATATTTTCCTTCGAAATCATTTAAACACTCGATATCTATTGTCCAATTGTCTATATGTTTTTGATTATATGTTTTCCCAGCAGGGCTGGTATCGTCGTGTTCTACTCCATATGTTCCTTTTCTGTTTGCTATAGCCTTTACATTTGTAATTTCTGAATGTTTGCTCAAGTTACAAAGTTGATCACATAGCTCGTTACTAATCGTGCCGAGTTTTATAACTCCTGGCAGTTTCTTTAATTTAGCGTATTGCCTTAATGCTTTTATATCATTTTTCATAATCAGAAACCTCTATACTTGGTAATGGGAATTCAAAGCCTGTTGTAAAAGCATACATTGCAATATTTTGCCAACAAGTTTTATCCTGGTTAACACAATTATTGACTAATCTACAAGTATTATATAATTTAGGCAATAAAATAGGTTTGTATTTAGTCGTATAATCTACTATCCATTTAATTACTCTACGGTTTTCAGGTGTCTGTGTACTCCAAAATACACATTTATAACCTAGTTTTTTTGCAAGTTCAACTTGTTTAGGCCACATAAATTCACTTGCATATCTTGAATTTGAACTTTTCCTTTTATAAACGTGGCTAGATCGCCAATTAAAGTAGTAGGTTCTATCTAAAGCTCTAACTGTGCTATTAGGATATATTCCTCCGTTGTATAGACCGCTACAAGCTACTAAGATGCCATCTTTTAATACTATATGGAAAGCATCATAGGAAGGTAAACGTTCAGCAAAGTTCTTATAATTCTTAGTGTTATGGTGAGGATCTGATTCAATACCCTTCAATGCATCTAATAGCATATCTTGGTATTCAACTTCTTGGATTATATCTATTACCTCAATTGACATATATCTTCTCTCTTACTTCTTCAAAGGGCATATTTAAAATCCTTAGTTTAAAAAGCATTCTATCTGTTGATCTTTGTTCTGGAACCATATGTTTTTTACTTACGTTTAACAATGCATTCTTATAATAAAATGTACCGTCTTCTTCAAACATTATCGGAGTTTCATCTCCTTTTAGTAAAAAATTTATAGCACACGCTGTACCAACATCGGCATGCATTTTTACATTTGTGCCAACTTTTTGTGTAAGGAAATTTGCTTCTATCTCGTTTGTTTTTAATCTCTCTTTAAATATAGAAAGTATTCTGGCGGTTTCTGGCATCTTAGCTAATAGTTCATTATCAGCATTTGTACTTGCTTGCCAAGAATCTTGTCGCCTCCACCAATTTTTATCTTCTTTTTTTAAATAATCAGAAAACCTTTTTCCACCTCTCTGTATATGTCTCAGTGTAACACTATTAATTGGTACAAACTGACAATAGCTACTTTCTTTAATTAGCATACCTTTGTCAATATCAAAATTTATATGGTGTATCGAATTATTCATATGTAGTATCCTGTAGTATATCAATCACGTCTAACAACACTATCTCCAAACATCATATATATTAAAGTACCGTATTTTTCATCTATTTCTATCCAAAGCTCTCCTATAAATTCATTTGCAAATGCTTTACAAGGAAACCTTTTTTGTATTTCATAATAGGGGCCTAGGTGTTTACAAATTAATTTCATAGCCATTATTATTCCTTTATTATTTTGACTATATCATTCATATCTGGTCTAGGATAAACCTTGTGTACATCAATAGGAGCATACGGAATTGGTTTGTTTTTGTTAATCCGTGGATCGAAGTAATCATGCCTTAAGTTTCTATCTTTAGCATATCCAATACCCATAATAAATCTAAAATCTATTGCTCTTTCATCTTCGTGTATTTTGAAAATTTCTTCTGCTCTTACATAATTGTTACAAATGTTTTGGCACATTCCTGTTTGTATACCTTTGTTAGCTAATGCTAACATAACGTATGCACTGAATATACCTATTTCAATATTTTCTGTTTGTGTTTGACCTCCATCAGTATCATTAGTTCTTTTTTTATGTTTTCCTAGTCCATCTAATTTACCTCGTTTAGAGGTAGTTTCGTGCCTTACTTCTAAATCTGAACACCATCTAGAGTTAAATCCCAACAACCAAGGAGCAAGTACTTGCGGATTTCCCCAGTCCTCTTCAGCACTTTTTTCTTTGTTTCTATGACAAATTGTCATTATTTCTTTTCGTATATTAAGATCGTCATTTTTAAATAACCTTACCTGATAAGGAAACTGTAAATTCTTACTAGGAATATGTGTATATACTTCTTCGAGTGTTTCTACAATAAGTTCTTTGCTAGGGATATTGCTTTTGTCCCAGGCAAATGTTGTGTGTCTTTGTTCAATTAATTCTAACCATTCCATTAATTTTTCCTTTTTGGTATTTTACTATCTGCACTACTAACACAACTTTTTGTAATACATGTCTTAGGTGTCTTAAACAAAGTAAAGCCTGTTTCGATGTTGCCAAGTGGTGCATCATGACAAGAATAACTTCTTTTTATCGAACCGTCTGGCTCACGTATTATAAGTCCGCTGTAACCGGCATTGCAAGCCCATCCTTCAAAATTGTTGAAATTAAAGGCATTAAAGCGTTCTGCTTGGTCCATATAGTACTTATTGCCTTTTGAGTCTTTCATTTCAACTTGCATATGCCAAGGCACACTTGCATCAGGTTTGTCCATTCCTATTGGAACCTTAAACTTTGCTTTGGGGCGATCTGACCATATACGTTTACTTTCAGTGTAGGCACGTTGTGGCATTCCGTTATATAAACGTTTTAAATCTTCCGGTTTGTATCCTTCAACAATTTTAGAAGCAGTAGGGTCTGATTGTGGTTTAAGAGTAACGTTAATACCTTGTTCGTGAAAGAAGAGTGCATTCTCCCAATCACGCTCAAACCAGGCTGGCACCATGACCATATTAATTGTAACTTGTACATCATGTTCTTGACACAGGATAAGTTTATCTGCAAAATCCTGCATCTTCTCCTTTGTGTTTAAGTGTTCTGTATGTAAACTTGCTGTAATACTTGCTCTATGAAACGGTTTAACTTTTTCTACATATTCTTTAAACCATCTCATATTGCGACTACAGTTTGATGTCATGTGAACACTAGTGTAATTAGTATTCCTAACATCATTAGCGAGATGGTTGAGTATGTCCAGGTAACCAGGGTGAAAGGTAGGCTCACCACCGCTAAGAGAAAAATGAAAACTATTAAAGCCATTTCCACGGGCTTGCTCCTTTATACTATCTATTGTTTTGAGGCATAAGTCTGTAGGTCGATGATCTTTGCGGTCGCTTCTTGCGTAGGGCCAACAGTAGC